>Ga0302252_1001908_pt1 | contig 10808 bp, 7 predicted proteins | sample AAG_RA_Leu_MG_FD_193511 | JGI IMG/M metagenome (GOLD analysis project Ga0302252, IMG submission 193511) | Enriched activated sludge microbial communities from anaerobic digester in WTTP, New Holstein, Wisconsin, United States - AAG_RA_Leu | ecosystem: Engineered > Bioreactor > Anaerobic >...
TCATGACAGGGTCAAACCCTAAAATCGCGACAACCTCCTCTGCCCATCATTCAATTCATTCTCATCTGAAAAAGGAAATATTTTCATGCGTCGGGCCTGTTGCGAGACGCATCATGAGTGTTTTCATATTTTATACCCGAATGGACGTTAGTCATCAGTGGTATGTTTGATAATCGCATTCACTATTTTCATCTTGTATCCATATGTGCCCGGAAGAAGATCCGTGTGAGTTTTTCCCAGATCCGGATTCTCTTAAAACCGGGTTGCAAGAAGAGCATCGAGGTATTCTGACGGGTAGGATCCCTTCTCCGGATTGAACCATACTTCGATGTAGTGATCGCCGATGAGCGCATGAATTTCCAAGAGACCGTATTTATGAATAATGTGAACCGGTCCTGATGCTGTGTCCCTGGTATAGAGTTCCTCATTCCCCAGAAATGCCTGGATATCCTCGCCGGAGACCGGGCGTGAAAGCCGGTAGACATGGCGTTTCCAGCCGGGAAACGGGGATACGGGATTGGGGATGGGATCTGCCATGAATTGATATTCCTGTTGATGCAGGTTAAAAGTTATTCCCGTTGAAATCCCGACACGACAAGAGTCCCTCCTTTGTGAGGATTTTCTGATCCCATCATTCCCTTTTGAGTCGGGCGAATGGTTCGCGGCATTGTCCTTGCAGTCCTTTTCGTTCCCTCATTTTCTGTGAGGTGTTTCTCTCCTCCAACCATAGATCCAGGAAATAGGAGGCAAGAGCCCGGGGTGTTCTCTTCCGTGTATTCATGTCTCTTTCCTGATGGATTTGGCGTGTGTGTGTAGTTAACCAAGAGTATTTTACTTGACCCATTTTAGATCGGCGCAAGAATTATCGCCCGATCAGAAATCCGGGCTCACAGGAAATGCATCAATTTAACTTGATTAATATAAAACAAAAACGATATATTTTATATGGTCTTCTTTGCATTGATGACATGAGGTAATTTACAATGGTATCCATCGAAGGTGTCATGCATAATTTCGTTATGAAAGAGCTCAGGCGGCTCTTTCCCAGCATAGAAGGTTGGCAGATCAGGAGCATCCCGAACACTGCGGGTGCGGGATACATCGTCTCCCAGACACTGCCGGGACATCAGGAAAGCGTATATGTGTTCGTCCGGTTCACCAGGTATGCGACCGCTGAGGATGCGAACGCCCTGAAAGAGATTGCTGCTGCAGCACCTCTCCGGGGGATAACAAAAACCCGGCTGGTCCTCATGGTTCCCGACGGAGCGGAGGTGAACGGCATTCCGCCGGAGATCGAGGTAGCAACCCTCCGGAGTTACGGGTTTTACGGGAACGATCTCGTCTGGATTAGGCGCCGGGAGATGATGAGGGAAAAAGAGCTGGAAGTTTCAGCCAATACGAAGGTATGATGGCGATCCAGCCATTATTTCCCTACTCTCACAGTGTGAAAATTCGTTGGACATTCATGCTGTCACTTTCTTCTCTGTGAGGACTTCCCTCCTCATCCTTTACGGGATATTATTGAGCCACTGAACTGCAGAACCGGAGTTGTTTCAATTTAATAAGATGGTGTAAAACATGGTCCCACTTCCCCTCTTCTGGAATCAGGAATCGTTCAAGTGCAATCATTCCCTCTCAATCCCTCATCTCAGATCCCCCGCCATCCTCTCCAGCGATGCTGCCACCCTGTCCCGGAAGATCTCCCGGTCCACTGCGTATGCGACATGCCGGTCCAGGACCATGATCCGGTCTGCCTGGGCGACGAGCGTGTCCATTGCGCAGGCTGCAAAGATGAGCGCAGTTTCCCCCATCTTCCCCCGGTCGTGGCACAGTATCTCGGATAACGGCATGATCTCCCCAGTCTGGAGACAGCTCCTGACCAGGAGGTTCGGTGCAGCCCGGTCCTCGTCAATGATAAGGATTGGGGTGTGCCGCTCAATGGCCCTCTGGACCTGGTGGGCCATGTTCATCGAACCGCTGCCCATGCCGGATGCGGCATGCACCGTCCCGCTTATCCCGGGAGGGAGATCGGAGAAGAACATGCTCACGTCAGCCCCGGTCAGCTGGCAGTTCATCGCCTCAGCAGTGGAGAGCCCGTGCACGGTGACCGCGAGTTCCCTCCCGTCACCGGCAGCATGGTCATCCATGCCGGCAATGATCCCCTCGAGGAACGTGGTCTTTCCCTGGGCATTCGAACCGGCGACCGCAAACACCTCCCTCTTCCGGATCCCAAGACCAGTGATGATCCGGTTGCTGGCAGGAAGTTCCAGTTCGTACGGCTCAAGCTCCCGGGGGCAGCAGAACGGTATGTTGATCCCTTCCTTCGGCCCGGCGGTCCGGAAGTAGCACCGGTATCGCGTGTAATGGCGGGCAAGCCTGGATCCGTCCCCGACGAACGAGACGAGCCCCCTCTCCGGGAGTGATTCCCTCAAGAGCTCCTGATCCAGGGTTATGATCCAGGCGGTTTCCAGGTCCCTGACCGGTATGGAGCATACAATCCGGGTAACCGCTTCGCAGAGACGTGCGGCTGCTTCTGTTACTTGTGTAACGTCGTTGCGGGAGAATGCCGGCGGACAGGGGACTGCCCCGTTGAGGAGGAGGTGGATTCCGCATAGGTCCCCGAAATTTCGATCTCCGGTATGCCAGAGATCGGATGCCAGGGAAGCCGGGGATAAGACAATGGTATAGGGTTCAGTAAATGATGCGAACTGGTGGGGAAACCTTGTACCTTTTCCGACGAGAGGCCCGAGATTTGCATCCGATCCCGCCCGCTCCTTGATTCGTTCAATGACAAAGGAAACCGCACCCGGCGCTCCCCGGCTATCGAGTGGAATTTCCAGGAGGAGCGGATGGGATACGAGAAGCGGGATCGCGAAGATGAGCGCATTGCCATCGAATGACCGGACCACGTACGCTGTCTGGTTCCTGACGACACGGGCACGGTCAATCTCCCAACGATCGTCCCCGGGCAGGGCCAGGATCTCCTCAAGACAGGCATCCGGCCCATCATCGGCCATACCATGGGGTGTACCCCTGATACCAAAAAAACCACATGATTCCCGGTCCGAGCGACATGCATGAAAAATGGATTTCGGAACAGCACTCATATTACCCGAGGATGGCATTCAAATCCGGGTCATGCAGGATGGAGGGGATACGAATGGGTCCCCCGTATTCCAGAGCAGGTAAGAGGTTCACTAAAGGATCAGCGGGTTGTCATGGAACCGTGGATCACCAGGCATGTTCCACGATCAGTATTGGATATCTCTCAATCTGATTAAGGCCATCAAGAATGGTTTCAACCCGGTGAAAAAAACTGGTTTTCGTGTTTCATGTCATTTTATGCCGCAATGATTCCAACCACCCTTTGATCTGATATGAACATGAAAAAGTGTATATTCCCCGGGTTCGGAGCCCTGCCCGGCCTTCTCCTGTTCATTGCAGGAGCGATCATTCTGATGGGCATCATCACGGCGGAAATTTTCTACCCTGCCGGATACACGACTGCGAACAGCGAGATAAGCGACCTCGGTGCGACTAGGCCTCTCCCGGTAAGTATCAGCTACCAGCCCTCGGCATCTATTTTCAATGCAACAATGGTCATCGGCGGACTGCTCATCCTTGCGGCATCCCTCATCCTCTTCCGGACCGGAACGAAGTGGTACCTTGTCCTCTTTCCCGCACTGCTCGGAATCGGAATCCTCGGCGTGGGTATATTCCCCGGCAACAATGCCTTCTTCCACCCGCTCTTCGCACTCCTGACCTTTATCTCCGGGGGCCTTGCGGCAATCGTCTCATCCAGAATGACGCGGGCACCGTTCTGTTACCTGCTCGCCCTTCTCGGGGTTATTACGCTCGTCTTCCTGTTCCTCTCATCGGTGTTCATTCCCATCCTTGGCGACGGGGGAACGGAACGCTTCGTCGCGTATCCCCTCATCATCTGGATGATCGGGCTTGGTGGGTACCTTATCGGGGAGCATGGGAAGAGATAGTCCCCGGTTTTTTTATTCCGTTCATCTGGTTTCTTTTCAGTCTTATTCACAATAAAAAAAAATGACCTGGCCAATCCTCAAACGTTTCCACACTCCACCACCTATAAATACAATCCATCCCGACGTTCACCATACCATGTCGAGAGGACCCTTTCTGAAAGTACTCTCCCTCCTTTTCATCCTCAGTTTCACCTTCTCGGGGCTGGTCACCGCGGACACCATCCAGCTCGGTAAGGCGTTTGTCCAGACCGAGCGGGCGGACAACTGCAGGTGGCGGGGGAGCGAACTGTTTGCGTGTAACTGGTGCCTGAACCCGACACCAGTCTATGCTGAATATGCACCGGTGACGGATAACATGAGGGACGGGCAGCTCGTGTACGGCCTGCATTCATGGGCTGGCTATACGATCTGGCCGAACAACACGCTGAACTACACCGGGGCGTATTATAAGTCCCCGACCGAGAAGTTCGTGAAGGTCGCAACACCGTTCGTCCAGTCGACCCTTTACGCTGACCCGCTCTCGCTGACGTTCCGGAACAGGTACGCGAATGTCGACGGCCAGGGACGTGTGAAGGGCCTCGTCTTCTCGATGCCGATCCCTGCAGCGGCTGACGGTGCGGAGTACGGGCAGAACTCCTGCACTGAGGGATCGACAACGTTCTCGCCGGATGGCAAGACCAGGGAGATCAGCCAGAAAGGCCAGTGGGTCTCAGGGCTCCGGGTGTTTCCTGCCGCGGACCTGAATGCGACCGAGCCCGGGTGGGGCGACGCCTTCCCGGACAACCTTGTCACCGACCGGATGGGCGACTGGGACATCGACTTCCTCCTCGACAGAAAAGGCTCGACCGAGCAGCTGAAGCTGACGATGGCGAAAGGGTCGCCGTTCTCGTGGTTCACCTGGAAGAATATTCCGGCCGGCGAGTCGATGGCGTTCCAGTTCTATACCGAGAACCCATTCAACACGCTCAACCTTGAACGGGGCCATGTGAATGTCTCTCAGATAGACACCGGAGTCCCCGGCCTCGGGTGCTACCTCGTCGGGACAAACCAGGACAAGGCATTTCTTGGCGGGGTGATGGACAAGACGACCACGAACTGGAACTACTTCGCAGTCTTCTATGACACTACCTCGTTCCAGGTCTCCGAGTACCCGGACCGCGGGATCTGGCTCACCCCGGCATCAGCCGGCGGATCCCGCCACTTCGTGATCGCCGGCCTCCCGGTCGTTGCATACCCTAGGGGATCGGCAAATCCCGACGCATACATGCCTACCCGTAAACAGGCACTCTCGGAGTCTTCTGCATGGGCGAAGTCAATCGCTCCCTATGCCTACAACTACGTGACCGATACGAAAGTCACGTACAGCGTGGACCGGACGACCGGGCTCCTCCATACCACCTACAAGGCGACGACCGAGAACTTCGGGCCGACCGGGACCGGGGCAGCCGGAAAGACCGTCATGCTCCTCCAGCGGCACCAGTACGAGACCTTCAATGACGGAAGGAACCAGCCGGTCTATGACGGGAACCTTGCGGCCGACACGGCCGGGCCCTCCACTCCAGGCCCGTGGGTATCATCCATGCCTGCCGTAAACAATGGCCACTACCAGTACTGGATTGCGAAGGGAAAGCTGCACCCGGTCGCTGTCTCCTCCTTCTCGACTACGTACGTGTACAATAACCTTATCCCCTTCATGCCCGTGATAGACAGGAACGAGACGATGGACGGGGTCCCGCTCTGGCATATCGTCAACAACGACGAAGAGGGGTACACCAAGAAGAGCCTCGGGTCCGATCCGCCGCTCTTCACGATGATCGACGGCGGCGACCAGGACGCAGCCTACAACCTCGCGAAGAAGGTCCGGTACATGTCGGCGAAACTCGCAATCGAGAAGGGGCTCGGTTCGGTTGCTGCCACCAATCCCGAGATTACCGGGATCACTGAGTTCAATGTGACTCCCTGGAACCCGTCAGACAAGTGGAAAGGGACCGAATGGTACAACACGTCATACAAAAATCCGTACGACCCGACCCTGGCCCTGTCGAGGAACCTGAAAGGTATCGAGGACTTCTTCGCACTCTACACGCAGCAGACACCGTTCCGGACCGGAAAAAATACCGCCGGTTCGACAAACCAGTACTCGCCGTACTACTTCCTCTCCGACCCGAGGCTGGGGACGCTGCACATGTATCCTGCACAGGGACCGGATACCGACAATGCCCATCCCGCCTACGGATACTGGCCGATGCCTGACGATGTAACCTACCCAAGGGAGTGGGGAGAGGACGGCTTCGGCACGGTTGCGGAATGGAATGACATCCATTACCAGAACGGGTACCTGATCACCGCAGCCGCACAGGCTGCATGGTTCGATCCGTCCTGGGCAGGCCGGGACAATTATGGCTCGTTTGTCGACCAGCTCGTGATGTCGATTGCATACGATCCGGACCGTGCCGCGGCGTACTACTCCCACCCGCAATTGAAGTACTCCAAGATGAACTTCTTCGACCAGTGGGCCGGACAGGCGTGGACGCAGGGGTTGCCCCAGACCGGCCCGGGCGGCGGGATTGGCGTCGGCTCGCTCCTCGAAGACGGGAAGGACGACAACTCCCTCGGCGAATCGATGCAGGCGTGGGCAGGGATCGCGATGTGGGGGACGGTGACGAACCGCCAGGATATCGCAGACACCGGGATATACCTGTATACCACGAACCTCTATAACGCAGACGCCTACTGGTTCGACAAAACTCTTGCGTACGTCCCCGACTCGACCGGGATCGCCCAGCCGACCGCTGCGAAGTGGTCGAAACACGGCGACTATATCGCATCGGTAAGCATCCCCGATGATGCAAACAAGTACAACCCTGGCGAGACGATGTGGGACCGCTGGTATAACTGGGGCAATCCAAAGGTCTCCTCCACCTGGCCGGTGATGCCGGACGGGTACCCGAAGGCGACTTCCTTTGCCCCGAAGATGCCCCAGTCCGTGGTCCAGACCGCCTCGCAGTTCGGGATCTCCCCCACGTCCTCTATGTACAACATGTGGCTCCCGATGGCGGGTTACACCCTCTCGTTCGGGAGGAATCCAAAGTATGTCGAACTGATGGAACGTGCCCTTGATCATGCCCCGAACGGCGGCTTCTGTGACAAGACGGATCCCTCGGGATTGCCCTATCTTGCGGTGGTGAACCAGCAGCGTGCCCTCGTTGGGATCACCGACAAGTCGGCAACGGGGATCACAACCTCACCGTCCCGCTGGTACTGGGACCTGGTCCAGTCCTCCAGGAACACCACTCCAGGTCATTACCCATACGACCTTGGGACCTGGTGGAATGCCATGAAGGACCACATCGATGATGCCACGAGCCCGTCGGAGGTTCTGAACTGGTTCTGGGCGATCGATGCCTACGGGACCCCTGACTTCTCGTACTTCGCATATTCCGGAGATGCTGCATCGAAGGGCCTCTCCCAGCCGCTCTGCGCCGCCTTCACTTCGAGTCAGGGCCAGACAACGTTTGTCGCGTGGAACCCGCACAAGGAAGCACTCAACGTCAACTGGTGGAAGGTCGGACAGAATGCCGGGTCCACTGCTGGTGCCCTTTCACAGGACCTCGTCGTGCCGCCGGGATGGTATGCGACGGCAAGCACGAGCCCTCCTGCGAACGCATCGCTCCTCGTGACCATCGATGCTCCGGCCAGTATCCGCCCCGGGAGCACGGTCACCTTCAACGTGACTGTCAGGGCGACCGGCCCCGGGCAGGTTTCCGGTGTCGCGGTCTCCGGCTATCTCCCGTACTCCATGACATACGTCTCGAGCACCCCGGCCGGGACGGTCTCCGGCAATTCCGTAAGGTGGGATGCAGGCATACTCTCTCCCGGGGAGACCAGGTCCTACTTGGTGACCGGGAAGATCCCGGACACCGCAAACGGGCAGTACACTGCGGTTGCCGAAGCATCCGGGCAGGCAGCCGGAAATATCGCGGTGAAAGGCAACCGGATCCTCCTGATCTCGGTCCAGGGAGGCCCTTCGCTTGATGGGTCCATCTCTGCGAATAAAGCCACTGTCATGCGTGGGGAGGAGATCACGTTCACCTTCGTTATCAGGAACGATGGCACGCAGGACCTTGAGGGAGCGTATGCCAGGATGAGTTTCCAGCCAGTCGGCGGGCTCTCCTTCATCTCCGCGAATTATGCACCCCAATACACCGCCCCGGATACCGCGATATGGGACCCGCCACATCTCCCGGACACCGGCGCACTCCGCCTCGGGACCAACATCACGATCACGACGACCTACAAGGTAACATCAAGTGCCAAGGATCCTTTAACCACGACTGCCTATGGACAGGCGAATTATGCCGGCGGACAAGCGAAAAATACTGCAACTCTCACCACGGGGGTGACGGCATGATGAGGAATTCCACGGGTGCAGGGATTGCCGCAGTTCTCATCGTGCTCTGCCTGGCAGCAGTCCCAGCACTTGCAGCCAGTCCCGGGATCGGATGGGAGAGATCTCTCGGCGGAACCGGGGAAGAGTATGCAAAATCTCTCCAGCCCACGAACGACGGGGGTTACATTGCCGTCGGTGACACCACCTCGGTAAACGGGGATATCACGGTCTCGTACGGGATGACCGATGTCTGGATCGCGAAACTCGATGCGTCCGGGGAGAAAGATTGGGTCAAGACCATCGGGGGATCGAATGACGATCATGTCACCTGTATCGAGCGACTGAGTGATGGCACCCTCCTGCTCTCTGGCTACACCTGGTCGCATGACGGTGATTTCTCTGACAATGAAGACGATGTCGTAATATGGAACATGCAGGTCAACGAGCAGGGCTCTATCCTCTGGAAAGGGTGTTACCCGGGGAGAAGCGGCAGTTTTGCCATGGATGGCAAAGAGACCCCTGACGGGGGAATGATCATGATTGGACAGTCGTACTCCATCCCGGGAGACCCGGCGTATCATGGCGGCTACGATGTCCTGGTGGTGAAGACAGATTCGCATGCAAACATCACCTGGGAGAGGTTGCTCGGCGGATCGGGAGATGATTTCGGCGATAATATCCTTGCTCTTCCTGGTGGAGGCTACCTTGCTGTCGGGTATACGAACTCGAACAACGGCGATGTCAGCGGAAACCACGGGTTCTACGATGCATGGTTATTCCGGCTTGATGCTTCAGGAAACCTGCTCTGGCAAAAGTGCCTTGGGGGGAGCCTCCACGACGAAGGCCGGGAGATCTTTACCACTCCTGACGGAAATTTTGCCGTGATGGGATATACCAACTCGAATGACGGGGATGTTACCGGGAACCATGGTTCATTCGATTACTGGTGGGAATTGGCCGGACCTTCCGGGAACCTTCTTGCACAGAAGTGCTTCGGGGGCTCGGACTACGATCATGCGTACGACCTCGAGATGACCGATAGTGGGAACTATGTGGCGCTCGGCGTCTCCTACTCGACCGATGGTGATGTCAGTGAAAATGCCGGGAATGGTGATTTCTGGGCTGTCGAGTTCGATAAGACCGGTGCGATCGTGTGGGAGCGGTGCTTCGGAGGGTCAGGACTTGACAGGGGCCAGACCATCAAGCCTGATCCATCCGTGGAAGGCCAGTTCTTCCTGATCGGCGACTCCTCGTCCACTGATGGAGACGTTACCGGGAACCACGGCGGACTGGATTACTGGGTGGTGAAGCTCAGCGGAACGGAGGGTCTTTCTGCGAACTTCAGAGCAGAACCTGCAACAGGCAATGCACCGCTGACAGTAAAATTCACAGACCAGTCGAAAGGGAACCCGATCCTGTTCCTGTACGACTTTGGCGATGGATCCAGGGGAGTGGGGAAAAACCCCTCGCACACCTACCGGAAGGCAGGAGAGTTTACCGTCACCCTGACGGTAGGGAAAGTCAATCCCGAGACGAGAAAGATGGAGAAGGACAGCGTGGCAAAGACAATCGTGGTCACGAAGGGAACAGGCGTCCCTCTCGTTGCTGACTTTACGGCATCCCCGACGATTGGTGCCGCACCTCTTTCCGTCAGGTTCACCGATGCGTCATCAGGAAGCCCTATCAGGTATCTCTACCGGTTCGGGGACGGAGGAATTTCCCGGACCGCCAACCCCACCCATACCTACAAAAAGGCCGGGACCTATTCAGTTACCCTCACGGTGTGGAAGATCCAGGACAGGAGAATGGTGAGCAACACCACGGTCAGAGAGGATATCATCCAGGTCGGGTGATTGCGGCCAGGGTGATTTCCCCCCTCTTCATCTTGCGAATAGTCCATTCCCAATTTTTTTGAAAGAAAAGAATCCTTGCATTTCTTACCTTAACCCACATTCCGCAGGTCTCCTTTCAAAAATAATATTTTTCATAAGGCGGCCCCAGCAAACCAAGTATTTTCACCAAATCTCCGGATAAATTAGATATTTTGGCTATCCGCTTTCCCTCTGCCACAACAGAGTATTCTCTCACCCTTCGAAACAGGAAAAAGATCCACTTCAAAGTCGGTCGTTGAGTCTGCTTTTTCGTCGGGCTCACGACTGTTTCACCAGCACGATCCAGAGCCTGTCTCAAACGGAACTCCACCATCGAATAGATGAAAAGACAGAGCACCATAATCATGGCCAGAGCCTGGATCCGTGAATTCTTCTTGAGGTACACTTCGGAAACTCTGAACGACTTATCCTTCAGGAATCGAAATCCCCGTTCAACCGCACCTTGTCCTTTGTAATAGTCCAGGAGCGTGTCTGGCGACAAATCAAGATCGTTGGTGGCCAGGACAAACCGACCCAATTTTTGCGTTTCCTGCT
>Ga0302252_1001909_pt1 | contig 10805 bp, 10 predicted proteins | sample AAG_RA_Leu_MG_FD_193511 | JGI IMG/M metagenome (GOLD analysis project Ga0302252, IMG submission 193511) | Enriched activated sludge microbial communities from anaerobic digester in WTTP, New Holstein, Wisconsin, United States - AAG_RA_Leu | ecosystem: Engineered > Bioreactor > Anaerobic >...
TAGCCTGCTTCTATGATTGGCTCAGGGGTGCTGAAATCAGGGTCGCCAGTCTGTAATGCCACCACCGGCTGGCCATCGGCAATGAGTTTTCTGACTCTATCGGCCAACGCAACAGTTGCCGATTCCTTTATTTGAGTAAGCTGCCTATTCAGCATTAATTCTCTCACATCCCCTCCAATCTGCAGTCAGTTTGATGCAAACCGCTAATATATCAATTGATGAACGATTAGGCATATAATTTTAACCATTCTTCCACATTCAGGAAAGACCATATAAGAAGCCTGCGATTTTGTATGCCTTGCAAGTGTTCCTGGATTAGAGGTTCGACTGCCGATCGATCCAAAATGCTATAGATTCCTGCATGTTCATCCAAGAGAGAGTGCTTGACGAATTCGATGCTGTCCCCCTTAAACCAGGTGGCGTCAGGTGCGGAAAAACCCTGTTTGGCGGCATTGGTCACCTCATCGGGGATGCAGCGCTGCATTACATCACGGAGGATTTGTTTGCCGTCGTTGGTTTTTTCATAATATTTTTTCAATTTACCGGCTTCGTTTTCGTTAATGCGGACGACTTCGGCAAGATTATTGATCTTGAGGGATACGGGGCAGCACATGGCAAAATCTACCAAATCGTTGTCAAGAAAAGGCACGCGAGTTTCGAGGCCGTGAGCCATGCTGAGTTTGTCATCCACGATCAGGAGGCCGTGCAGGAAGGTCTTCGCCTCGAAGTTAAGGGAGTGGTTGATGTAATCCTCAGGCTTTTTCAATTTGTGATCGTGCTTCTTGAAGACATCGCGAAAGATGTCCCGGGTCCAGACGTGTTTGACATCGTTCCAAACAGGGGCGAATACCTTTTGGATGATAGTGTTGGGCAGAAGTCGCTGCCAGAATAAATAATACTTATCGACATATTGTTCAAAATCATCGTCTGGATTGGCTGCCCGGTAATACCGCCAGGGATAACCGCCGAAAAGTTCGTCGCCGCCGCCGCCGGAGAGGACAACCTTGACGAATTTGGAGGCAAGTTGGGCGGCATAGAAGTTTGGATAGCTCTGGCCGACACGGGGTTCTTCAAGGTGCCAGGCAAGCTTGGGGAGAATTCGCTCCATATCGCCGGCCTTGAGCACCATTTCGTAATGCTCGGTCTTGAACAGATAAGACATGTATTCCGCCGTCTCACGCTCATCGAAGCCAAGTTCCAGGCCCGAGGCGGAGTGGAGATCAAAGCCGCAGGTAAAGGTCTTCAAAAACGGGAATTGCCGGGCAGCAATGGCGGTAATCGAGCCGGAATCCATGCCACCGCTGAGGTAGGCACCCAATTCGACATCACTGACGAGCTGGCGGTTTACGGCTTGGCAGAAGAGCCGGTCCAGTTCTTCCATGTATTCCTGGCGCGGGGCGGGATGGTCCGGTTCCTGAAAGTTGAAGTCCCAGAAACGAATAGTCCGTAGTTCCTTGCTCATAGATGATAGGGGAAGATAGGCGTAGGAGCCGGATGGAAAGAGCTTGATGCCTTTGAGCAAGGTGCGATCGGTAAAGATGTTCTGGAAGGTGAAGTATTCGAGGAGGGCTTCCAGATCGATTTCCCGTTTGACTTCCGGGTGGGTCAGAATGGCCTTCTGTTCCGAGGCAAAGAGGAAATAATGGCCGGCAAAGGTATAATAGAGGGGCTTTGTTCCGTAACGATCCCGGGCAAGAAAAAGAATCTGTTTCGTTTTGTCCCAGATAGCGAAGGCAAAATGGCCGTTGAACTTGTCGAGACATTGGGCGCCCCATTGCTTGTAAGCGTAAAGGACGACTTCCGTGTCGGATTTGGAACGGAACTGATGACCTAAGGACTCTAACTCAACGCGCAGCTCCTGATAGTTATAGACCTCCCCGTTGTAGGTGATGACGTGCATACTGGAGAGAGTGGTCATCGGCTGATGACCGGCGGGGGAAAGATCGATGATTGCCAGGCGGCGGTGGCCCAACCCGATGAAGCTATCCGTATAGAAACCTTCGCCATCGGGTCCGCGATGTGCGATGGCGTCGGTCATCTTACGCAGCAGGACCGGGGATACCGGCTCGCCGTTCAGGTTGAATATGCCTGCAATGCCGCACATGGCTTTTCTCTTAAATAATCTCTTTGAGCATTGTAACGACTGTTTCCTGATCGGTTTTTAAAAGATCGTGGTAGAGGGGCAAAGTGAGGCAGTGGTCGTAAGCATAACGGCTGCCGTTTAAAGGGCCTCGATGGATTATTTGAGGGCCTTCGGCGAAGGCGGGATGCATGTGAAGCGCGTAGGTGCCGATCTGTACCTCGATGCCCTTCGCCCGCATCTCCAGCATGATCCGGTCGCGATCCGGCACGAAGATGCAAAAGGACTGGTAGGAATGTTTACCGCCCGGCGTGGTCGGTGGGATATCTATACCCGGAACATCTTTCAACAACGTCCGGTAGCTTTCGGCAAGGGCGCTACGGCAGCTCAGAAGCTCATCAATATGGCACATCTGGCCCAGGCCCACAGCGGCAAGGATGTTGCTTAGTTTATAGTTGGACCCGATGCGGGCGAAGACTGTTCCTTCACGACTTGGCGATGCGCCCATACCGAAGTGTTTATAGGAATCCATCCAGGCTGCCCACTCGTCATTGCTGGTCGTGATCGTGCCGCCTTCGCCGGTGGTGATGAATTTACGGGGATGGTGGCTGAAGACCGATATGTCGGCCTGATTGCCGATTTTGGCGCCTTTATATTCTGCCCCGAGGGCGCAGGCGGCGTCCTCGATGATGTAGATTCCGTGCTTTTTCTTTATGTTGTTGAGGCGATCGTAATCAAGGGGATTGCCGAAAATGGAAACGGGAATAACGGCCTTTGTCTTGGGTGTGATGGCGGCTTCCAAAAAGTCGTAGTCGATGAGCATCGTTTGCGGGGAAACATCGACGATGACGGCGGTCGCCCCTACGATGGCCACGACATCGGCGGTCGCTGGGTAGGTGTAATCGGGAATGATGACCTCATCGCCCGGCCCGATGCCCAAAGCGCGCAAGGCCATTTCCAGACCGGTGGTGCAGGAGGTCACGGCAATGGCGTGTTTGCAACCCACATATAGTTTGATGGAATTCTCAAACTCTTTTGTGATCGGGCCTTCCGTCAGATAGCCGCTGTCGAGGACGGCACCAACCCGGTCTTTGATTTCCTGAGTTATATAAGGTTTGATGAGCGGTATTTGATTCATGCCTATCCCCTCTGTTATGTGTCAGGTACTCTCAGCTACGTGCTTTTTTTCTTCTCGCTACCACAGCATCCATATTGTTCTTCCGCCACTCGATGAGGCGGCGCAGTCCTTCCTCCAGATCGACGGTCCAGGTGAAACCAAGGTCTCTCTCGGCCGCGACGGGATCGCCGACGCGGTTGGTGACGAAGGTAAGCCCCGCCGGTTCGTATTGGATCTGCAGATCAGATCCGGCAATTTTGAGGATCATCTCCGTCAATTCCTTAATCGAGGTTTTTACACCGCGCCCAACATTGTAAAAGCCGAAGGGCACCTCGCTTTTTAGTGCGCATACGTTCGACCGGCCTACGTCGCTGACATAGATGAAATCGTAAGACTGACTGCCGTCGCCATAGACCACAGGGGGAAGGCCTTTATCGAGATTGTCCAGAATCTTCATCATGACGGCGATATAGGCGCCTTTATAGTCCTGCCGGGCACCATAGACGTTCATGTAACGCAGCCCCACCCCTTCGAGGCCGTAGCGTTTGTGAAAAGACTTGAACATGTGTTCCCCTGCGATTTTTGTGGCGCCGTAGAAGGTCCAGTTATTGTAGGGGTGGTCTTCTAGGATGACGTCGGTCAGTGAATCGCCATAAACGGAGGCAGATGAAGAATAGATCAGGCGCTTGACTTTGTGGGTTACGCAGGCTTCGAGGACGTTGAAGGTACCGCGGATGTTTACATCGAAGGCGGCCCGGGGGTATTCGTAACACTGCAGGAGCCACAGGGCGGCCAGATGAATCACGCCGTCTATGCCTTTCATAGCCGAATCGAGGATGTCTGTCTGGAGGACGTCACCGCCGATTTCATAAATGCGGCAGCGGGGGTCTTTCAGGGCGCCCTCAAGATTCTCGGCCGTACCGCGGCAAAAATTATCGAAAACGATGACTTCTTTCACATCCTCTTTGAGGAGTTCTTCTACAACATGAGACCCGATCAGCCCTGCACCGCCGATGACTAGAATTCTTTTATTCCGAATGTCCACTTGTTATCACCTCACCTTAAAACATTAGATAGCTCATTTATTGGGGTTATCATGCCGCTCTAAAATTTTTATTACGTCCACACAATAACAGCAATTTCCCATTCTGCAAGTCGTAATAAATTCATCATTTACGGACAGGATATTTCTTTTTCTATAAATTCCCCCTTCTTTGGTCATATCTTCATCTTTAAGAGAATTTCCCCCTGCTACATAATTTCTTTTTATTTTCTTTTTGATATTTTCTTCATAAGCAATCATAAGATATCCATATTTATGAGGAAATTTCGCTATTGCTTCTTGATCAATAAAAAGGCCTCTTAATTTTTCTATATCTTCTACCATTTTTAATTGCGGATTTTGGGGCTTTGGAAATTTGATTTCTATTCCTACAACTTGGTCATTATATGCAAAAACATAATCAATTTTTTTATATGGTCCTTTCTTCAAGCCATTATCTTTTAAAGGATATTCTGCCTTATAATCCCATTTATAGGACTGGGCAATTTCGACAATCGGTATTCTCAGCAAATATTCATAAAAAATTGTCGTCCCTTTTCTGGCATGTAAATAACACAAATAGCTGGCTATGCAACGTGCCATTGCAATCATGTTCAAGTCGACGGATTTGAAACCTTTAACCGCTGATTTATGAACAATGCTCATGTCATTCCCCATTAATGATACTGCCACATACCTTGCAACTATTTAATTGGTCTAACTTTTCTCCACATTTACACATCCGCCCGATTTGCCGGGCAGGATTGCCGGCCATTAGGGCATGGTCGGGTATATCCTTGGTCACGACGGCACCCGCTCCAATGAAGGCGTAGCTTCCGATGGTATGGCCGCAAACGATGGTGCAATTGGCGCCTAGGGTGGCGCCCTTTCTGACAAGGGTGGGGCGGACCTGGTCCATCTTGCCGATCTCGGCCCGTGGGTTGTAGATGTTCGTGAACACCATGGACGGACCGCAGAAGACACCGTCTTCCAGGGTAACGCCCTTGTAGACGGAGACGTTGTTCTGGATCTTGCATTTGTTGCCGATGGAAACGTCCGGACCAATGACCACGTTCTGACCGATGTTGCAGTTCTCTCCAATCTTCGAGCCGGAAAGGACGTGGGAGAAGTGCCAGATCTTGGTGCCCTTGCCGATGGTGACGTTGTCGTCGATGATGGCGGTGGGGTGGATGAAGACGTCGGGCGTGAAGGGTGAGGCGACAGGGGGGAGGCGTGAGGAGTGAGGGGTAACACCCTGTTCCTTGGATTCAATGGATTGCTGGCTGAGCTCCAATATCCTCAATACTTTTAATCCTTCTTCTCCGGAAGTGAAAGGCGGATTTCCTGTTTGGATGGCGGTTAGGAACGCCTCACATTCGGCCTTCAGGGGCTCTTTCCAGATATCTTTCAAATCGATGGGTATGCTTTCAGCCTTATTGGGGACAGGGAGGCCGTTTTTCCAATCGATGGTGTGTGGATACAGGACCAGCTTCTTCTCGATGTTTTCCGTGTCGTCGAAGACGAGCATGCCGCTACTTCCTACGATGACGAGCTTCTGCTCTTTGTAGGGATTGAGCCAGCTCACAAAGATGTGGGCGCCGATGCCCGAGGGGAACTTGAGGTTCGTCATGGTGACGTCTGGAATGGAGGCGTGCAGGAAGTTGTTTCCCACGGAGTCGACGTAATAAGGCTCCTCGCCAGTGATACTGAGGATCAAAGAAATGTCGTGGGGTGCGAAGGACCAGAGGATGTTCTCCTCCCGGCGGATCTTGCCCAAGGATAGGCGGCGGGAATAGATGTACTGGAGCCTGCCGATCTTCCCGGCCTTGATGAGCTCCTTCAGGCGGATGACGGCGGCGTGGTAGTGCAGGATATGCCCGACGAAGAGGGTTTTCTTGTTCTCCGTGGCCAGTTTGACCAAATGCTCTCCGTCGGTGTGCGTAAGAGAGAGGGGCTTTTCCACGAAGACATGCTTGCCTGCCTGGAGAGCCTTTTTGGCAATCTCGTAATGGAGGGCTGCCGGGGCGGCAATGACGACCGCATCGATCTGTGGATCGTTTAAGACGTTCGCCATGTCTGATGTGATAGCGACATCCGGATAGGCTTTGCCCATCTCCTCGCGGGTGGACTGGGCGCCGTCACAGACCGTCTTCAGGACGCCCAATTCATGGAAGTTGCGGACGAGGTTCTTGCCCCAATAGCCCGCGCCGATGACGGCGACATGCGTGTTTGTCATTTCAGCAATTCCTTACAGATGTTCGATTGATCCTGAGCAGTCAGGTACGGGTGCATAGGCAGGCTGAAGATGCGGCTGGCGCAATCCTCACTGACGGGGAAGGCGCCTCTCCGGTAACCCAAACCGGCGAAGGCGTCCTGGAGATGGAGGGGCTTGGGGTAATAAATGGCTGTGGGGATGCCGCTTTGGTTCAGTCTGTCCATGATCGTCGTTCGGGCGCCCTCGTCTTGCGCCAGCAGGGAGTACTGGGCCCAGACGGACCGGTAACCGGCGGGGATGTCGGGCGTCAGGAGGGAAGGGTCAGGAGAACGTGAGGCGTCAGGCGTCAGGAGTGAGGTGTAGCGCTGGGCGGCCTCGTTGCGGAGGTCGACCTCCTCCGGGAAAATGGCGAACTTGGCCAGAAGGATCGCCGCCTGGAGGGTGTCCAGGCGGCCGTTGATGCCGATGCGGACGTTGTCGTATTTATGGAACCCCTTGCCGTGGATCCGGATGGAGTCGAGCTGGGCGGCCAGGGTGTCGTCGTCGGTGAAGCACATGCCCCCGTCGCCGTAGCAGCCCAAGGGCTTGGCGGGGAAAAAGGACGTGCAGGCGATGGAACCGAAGGAGCAGGACTTTTTGCCCTTGTATTCCGCACCGAAAGACTGGGCCGCGTCTTCGATGACGAAGAGGTTGTTTTCCTTCGCGATTTTGTCGATGGCCTCGTAATCCGCAAGGAGGCCGAAGAGATCGACGGGGATGATGCCCCTGGGGGTCAGGGGTGAGGAGTGAGGAGTGAGGGGTAAGGGGTGACGTGAAGGATCATTGGCTTTCAGGGCTTTGATGGCCAGTTCCAGTTTGGCCGGGTCCATGTTGTAGGTTTTGGGGTCGATATCCACGAAGACCGGCGTGGCGCCCAGGAGGCTGACCACCTCGGCCGTGGCTATGAAGGTGAAAGGGGTCGTGAAGACCGCGTCGCCGGGACCGAGGTTGTAGGCCATGAGGGCCATGAGCAGGGCGTCCGTGCCGGATGCGCAACCGATGGCGTGCTTGACGCCCACATAGGCGGCCAGTTTCTTTTCCAGTTCCCTGATCTCCGGGCCCATGATGTAATTGCCGTGGGATAGGACCTTTTGGATGTTGGCGTCCAGGGTGTCTTTGATGCGTGCTTGCTGGGTCTTCAGGTCGATGAAATCCATTGACGCTCCTTATTGAGCCTCTTTATTTTGGGGTCTGATCGAAGGGGTATGCCGGAGCTCCGGCATAGGTAAAGTATTTAATATCACTGACATATCACCCGATGCTCGAAAAATTTTCACTCCCGGTTTCCACCGACCAACAGGAGCCCCCCGACCGTTTCCTGGAGGTCTTCCAGGGCCTCCGCAAGGGCGGTCTTTTCTTCTTCGGTCCAGGCGGCGGGGTCGATGGCGTTGAGCTTGGTGTTGGCCTTGGTCACCCAGTCGATGAGTTCTTCGGGGGTGGGGGGGGCCTTTTCCTTGCGCGTGGCGCCGGCGGCGGCTTTGGCCTGTTTTTCCTTGTACTTGGTCCAGGCGGTGAGCATGGCCCGGGCCTGTTTCTTCCGGGCGATCTCGATGAGGGCGCTCTTGGAGACCTTGCGGTCGCCCCGGCATTCGTCCCGGATCTCGGCGGGGAGGCGGTTGATGAGGAGGATGTCCGAGAGGGTGGTCCGGGCGCGGCCGATGACGCCGCTCAACTGCTCGTCCGTGTACTGCTGGTCGTCCTTGAGGCGCTGGAGGCCCTCGGCCTCTTCCACGGCGGTGAGGTCCTGGCGGAGGAGGTTCTCCACCAGGGCGATCTCCGCGTGGTTCCCCTCCACCAGCATCGCCGGTAGGGTCAAAAGGCCCAACTCCTTCGCCGCCCGGTAGCGCCGCTCCCCGGAGACGATGTAGAGCCACCCCTGATCGCCCTGACGGAAGAGGAGGGGCTGGAGAATCCCGTGGGTCTTGATGGAGGCGGTCAGCTCCGCCAGGGCATCGGGGTCGATGACCTTCCGGGGCTGGTCGGGATCGAGCTTGAAGTCAATGATGGAAATCTCGTAGAGCTTGCCGCGTTCGTAAGTCGTCATGGTTTTCACCTCGCTGATGGTTACATGAAAACGTTTTTATGGGGTCAGGTCTTGAAAATTAGCGTTTTTCGGGGGGCGATCAAAACGCCGGCAGCTCCAGGGCGAGGAAGTTGCGGTTGGCCAGGAGTTGCCAGGTCTCGCGCTGGTGGGCCTTGACGGCCTCCTGAAACTGGTACCAGGGAGTCTGGCGGTAGGCATCCCCGGCGCGGTCGCGCCAGGTGAAGACATCCGGCCAGAGGTCCAGACAGCTCAGGATGAAATCCGAGCGGTCGCGGAGGCCGTGGACCTGCTCGTGGAGCGCCTCGTCCATCCAGCGATCAGGGTCGTAGGGCGGGATGTCGCGGCCTCCGTAGGTGACCTGGGCGGCGAGGGCGCGATACCGGGATAGGCGCTCCTCCTGGGCGCGGCGGGCGACTTCCGCCGGATCCAGGACTCCCGGGCGGAGGACGTCGAAGGAGGTAGCGGGGGTGGCCGCTGGCGGGTCAGGTGCGGAGGCGGCGAGGGCCGCCGTTGGGTCAGGTGAGGAGGTGGCGAAGCACCGCCCCAGGTCGTCCCGGAGGGAGGCGGCGCGGCGCGACAGCTCTTCCGGAGGAAGGGCCGGATCCCAATGGCGGGCCAGCTTCCGGTAGAGGTCATCCGCGGCGGCGAGGAACCGGGCCCGGTTGTCGATGGGCCCGTGGATGAGCCGGGGGTCTTCCCACCGCCGGTCCACCTCGTCAGGGGCGAAGAAGGCATCCGCATGGCCCACGTTGGGCATGATGGCGGTGGCGACGTCTTCCTTCAGGAAGGCGTTGAATGGATTGGCGTAGCCCACGAAGTTCTGGTGCGCCCAGGTGTCCGCGAAGGCGTGGGCGGCGATCCCGATGCGGTAGAGGTTCCCCGTGGCCAGGGCGGCCGCCAGGAGGTCGTTGGCGTTGTCGCTCCCCGGGGTGGTGGTGAGCCAGTGCATCGCCCCGTCCTTGCGCCAGGCGCCGGGGGCCTGGGGGTCCCCGGGGAGGAAGTGGAACAGGGAGTAGATCCGCATCAGGTCGAGGCGGGGCTTAAGGATGTCCGCGGTCTGGCTGATGTAGTTCCGGTATTCCGTGGGGCGGCCCGCATCGACGGTGCACATGAAGGTGTTGTCGTCCGTGTACTGGGACGCCCAGGCCAGCGTCACGGCCTCCGGGGGCGGCAGCCCCGCCCGGGCGGCGATCAGATAGGTGATGTAGTAGTGGAATTCGATATCCATGAAAGGAGCGAGCTATTTAGGGGGTTTATTTTTAGCGTTTGGCATGAGGCGGAGATTCATCATAAATGATTTTCAGTATGGCATCTCGGAAGAGGAGGAAATCGGCCAGATGCTTCCTGAGGATCATCATCACGATGGCCGTATCGACGTTTTCGTACTGATGAACGACCACATTACGAAACTTGGCCATTTTCTCCATTATTTCCAGCAGTTCAGAATTGATCAGGCCGGCTTCGAACATGCTTTTGAATGTGTCGGCGTAAGTGACGGGCGCCCGGAGCTTCTTATCGGCGATAATGTGTCCGGCGATGTCAAGACACAACTCGATCATCATCTGCAACGTTCTTTCCACGATCCGCTGGATCTTCCAGTCCGCGGCATATTCCTCGACCGAAACGGTTGAGAATTCCCGAAGCTGCCCCAGATACTCTTCCAGTTGAGAAAGCTTGCGCAGGATTAGCGTGCGATCAACCAAGCCCATACCTCCGGTTCAAGATCGACGTCTCCAGGATGGAAAAGTCGAAATATTCCCTGAGAATGCGTGATTCGTAGCGATGCCGGGCAAAACGATCCCGCTCCGCCAGGACCGCTCCGTCCCGGATGACCCGCGTCGCCAGCGGGAGAGCCGCCGTGTTTAGAATCACCAGATCCAAGTTGTCTGTTCCGAAATGCTCCATCAATGTCCCGATCAGCTCCAGTTTCGCCTCGATGAAATCACAATCATCCTCAAGATATACAGCAATGTCGATGTCACTGTGGATGTTTTGCTCTTTGCGCGCCACACTGCCAAAAAGATATGCGAACTTCACCCGTTCATCTTCATCAAAAATTTTCGATATTTCGGGGGTCAGGTCTTTAAAATTAGCGTTTTTCAACTTTCAAGTGCCAGGCACCAGGCGTTCTTTAATTAAACTTCCGCTGCAATACCTGCCGATACGCTCGGCCAATTCCAACAGCTCCGGGACGCTGGCCAAGACTTCGGAAAAGAGGGCCGCCAGCTTCTCGCTGGTATATTCATGAACAATATCGTTTCTCAGCTC
>Ga0302252_1001910_pt1 | contig 10797 bp, 9 predicted proteins | sample AAG_RA_Leu_MG_FD_193511 | JGI IMG/M metagenome (GOLD analysis project Ga0302252, IMG submission 193511) | Enriched activated sludge microbial communities from anaerobic digester in WTTP, New Holstein, Wisconsin, United States - AAG_RA_Leu | ecosystem: Engineered > Bioreactor > Anaerobic >...
CCGATCTGATATGCAACACGCACAGGCGCACGAATGCCAGCGTCTCGCTGGCAAGGTTTTACCAGCCTCTGGCTGGTTTTTATGCCAGCGAGACGCTGGCAGACCTTTCCGGTGAGACACCGGAATTCCGGGTGCTGGAATTCTACTGCATTATCTGGATTTATGAAATGAGTAAAGTATAGTACCGCCTGGAGGCAGCTATATTTTAAGCTACCAGGCTAAGCAGAGGCATGATGCTACTTTTTGATATACAGGTAGATATGCCTACGGAAGTTTCACGGCTTTGGCTGAGTGCTTACCAATTTTTAGCAAATATACACCTGCAGGAACAGCTCTTCCCTGAACATCCTTGCCGTCCCACAGGTAGATACTCTCAGTCCCCTTGCTGAGGGGTTTGGATACGCTACGAACCAGTTGACCCTTCAGGTTGTAAACCTCCAGAGCAGCAGTTCCCCCATCTTTGTTCTGCCTGATCCGCAGATTATCTGCAAAGGGATTGGGACTTAACTGCAAGGAAAGGGGAGAGGAAATCTGCTCGTCCTGCACCCCGGAAGCGGGATTGAACACCGCCAAAAATGCATTCTGATCGCTAACTGAGCCGCTGTCCAGCCACTGATTGCCAAACTGGGAAAGGCCAAAATGCCACCCAGCCACTGCAACAAGCCCATTGGGGAGCACTTTGACGCTGGTGGAGATTTCAATATTTTCACCCCCGGCTGTAGCGAATTGCAGATTATCCAAAGGCCCGTAAGCCAGGATGATGTCGCTTTCACCCTGGCTGCTAAAGGGAATCGCACCAAAAGATACCTGTCCTTCGTAATTAGCAATATAGGCCGGAGTGAATTCACAATCGGCGTCTTTCCCTTTGTCAGCGAGGATTCCGCCATAGTGCTGCATGTTAATCCAGACCCCCGTATTAGCGTCGAAGGCAGCCCAATAGGCGTCGTCACCACCCTCCACGGTGCTGAATGCGAAGCTCCCGATCTGACCCATGCCGGCAATGCGTCCCGCCACCATGCCAAACTGTGAGGGGCCGGACTGAGCCTGCACAGCAATATTGATCACGGCTGCGTTGACACTGCTAGCCAACCACTGCTCCACACCCTGGGCGTTGTACTTGGCTACAAACATGCCTGGGGTGGGCAAGCTGAAGTTTCCAAACTGCGCATTGATATTGGCCACTCCGGTTACATAGGCGTTGCCGTCATTGTCGCAGGCAATCTCATAGCCATAATCCACGCCGGCGGTTCCGGCATTTTTTGCCCAGAGAAACTCCCCCGCCGCACTATAGGAACAACAAAAAACGTCGCTACCGCCAAAACTGGCCAAGGCGTCTCCCCCCGGAAAAACTATTTTATCTGCGAACCAGCCTGTAAGGAACACCTGTCCGTTGGGATTTACGACCAGGCCATAGCCTATGTCGTTCATCGGCCCGCCGAAGGAACGGAGCCACAGCAGGTTGCCGTTAGTGTCGAGCTTCATCAGATACACATCCCACATTCCGTTTGAGCTAACGCTTTGTCCCTGAAATGACAGGTCTCCGATAAAATATCCGCCCACATAGCTTGCTCCGCTGGCGTCCACTCCCACTCCCAAAGCAACATCCTCGTCGGAAGAACCCCAGCTTTTGGCCCATTGCAAAGAGCCCGTGGCTCCGTAGCTGATTAGAAAGCTGTCGGCAAGCCCAAAGCCTGGTAAATAACTTCCGTGTACCCTTAGGCTGTCGGTAAAATCTCCGCAAACCAGGATGTCGCTACTCGTGCTGCTTGTGATATCCCAGATTCGGGACATTCCGCTTCCGCCCAAGCTCGTTGCCCAGTCCCAGCTACCCCAAAGGCTGCTGGCAATGATTATGAGAATAATGAGGGTGTAGGTTTTCATTTGCATTTCCCCAGATATGGTGTTTTTTGTGGCTATATTCTCCTAGCCCTGAATCCAGCCGGAAAGAAAGCTTTCCACGGCGTTTGCGAAAAGTTGTTTCAGTTCCTGGTAGGCCTTCAGATTCAGTTCGCCGCTCCATTCGTCCATAAAAATCTTTTTAAACTCGATAGCCAGGCAGAGAATTCTGTCCTGATAGCTGTTATTCAGCCAACGTGAAAAGTAGCCCCCGGGAAATTTTACGTCGCAACGGCAGTCCAGAGCTTTTCCCATGAAACGTGTTCCATCCAGCCGCAAGCGGAGTTGTTCGGCTTCCGGATAGCGCTTTTCAGGTAGGTTGTTGCGGCCGATTATGATGTCCGGATTTCCCGCCTGGGGATCTGCCCCGGCCTTGGGACCACCCCGGCGATGATTGTAGCTATGCAGATCCAAAATCAGGATGCGCTTATGCTCCATCAGCAATTTATCCACTTGGTATGCAGCTATCCGATACCAGGTTGCATAGGCCTGTTGGAGTTCGTTTATCAACTCCTGACCCAGGCTGCTTTTTCTCACCTGCAAACCCCAGGCATCCTCAGGGTTTTGATAAACGCACTTTTCGGGGCTACGGTTCAGATCGACGGCAAAACGGCTGGTCTGCAAAACTACATTATTGGCAAAACACCCCGCAAAGCCCTCAGTGAAGGGGTCTTCCTCCTGCAATCTCTGGCTGGGGGAAATACCGCAGTTCTCTTCCAAAGCCGGCGGCAGATAGTGTCCATTGTGAATGGCAAAGGCTAGCAGCGGCCTGGTAGTGTCGCTGACGGTGATTTCGCTGAAGATCATGAATTCAGGTTCTCGATATGGAGCATCAACGCCTGCAGGATATCCAGATAACTCTGGATGTTTTGCCGGACAGCAGTCCTGGCCTGCAACCAGGTGTTTAGCAAGCCCAGCTCAGTCTGGCAGACCTGCTCGGCCTGAGCTATCAGCTGGTCCGTTTCTTGGGGGATAGGCCGATCGGCCAAGTAGCAAATCCCCTTCAGAACCGGGAGGATCGCCCGGATTGATAGCTGCAGAGTTGCGGCCAGAACCTTGGGTTTGGGGCTTTGTTCCAACACGCTGAGGCGGGTAAGCAGCCATTTGCCTTTGATCTCGCGCTCCATCTGCAGCCGCAGATCGGTTTTATCAAAAACCAGGTTTTGCAAGAGGTCTTCCTGGCAGAAAAGATTCTGATATTTTCCGCTTACGATATCCAAAAACTCCAAGGGATATGAATCCAGAGAACTTTCCACAAAATGGCGGTTGATCAGCAGGGGAAAAGCCAAATCGCGCTTTTGGCAATACTTGCGAAGCTCATCCAGGCTGTCCAGCAGACCGGGAGGGTCACTGGCGAGGATAATCACGCAGCGCGAGCCATGGCTTCCATAAACCGCCACCTGTAATAGCAGGGCTTTTATCTGCACTAGGCTGTCCATCACTTTGCTGAAGTCTTTTTTCATTTTTGCTCCTGAGCAGTGTATTTGGCTATGTAGGCATTGGCACAAGCTCTGGCCAGATTTCTGATTCTGCCAATGTAGGCCGCTCGCTCGGTTACGCTTATCACGCCGCGGGCATCCAGCAGATTGAAGCTGTGCGAGCAGCGCAACAGCATGTCGTAAGCCGGAAAAACCAGCTGCTTGTCCAGCAGAGCGGTACATTCATTCTCGTAATCGGCAAAGAGCCTGAAGAGCAGCCTGGTATCCGCATGCTCAAAGTTATAAGCGCTGTATTCCTGTTCCCGGGCAAAAAACAACTCACGGTATTTGGTGCTGCTGTTCCAGCTCAAATCGCGGTAATCCTCCACGTTTTGAATGTACATGGCCAGGCGTTCCAAGCCGTAGGTAAGCTCCACGCTCACCGGGAAACAATCAATGCTTCCAACTTGCTGGAAATAAGTAAATTGGCTTATCTCCATACCGTCCAGCCAAACTTCCCAGCCCAGGCCCCAGGCCCCCAGAGTAGGGGACTCCCAATCGTCCTCCACAAAGCGGATATCGTGCTTTTCGATCTCGATGCCGATGGCGATCAGGCTTTTCAGATAAAGGTTTTGAATGTCATCAGGGCTTGGCTTGATGATTACTTGAAACTGGTAATAATGCTGCAAACGGTTGGGATTTTCTCCGTAGCGCCCGTCTTTGGGTCTTCTGCAGGGCTGGGGATAGGCTATGGCACAGGGCTGGCTGCCCAGTGCGCCGAAGAAGGTGGCGGGATGAAAGGTTCCGGCTCCCATTTCCACGTCGTAGGGTTGCACGAGGTTGCAGCCTTTATCCGCCCAATAGTTTTGCAGAGTAAGGATGATGTTTTGAAAGTTCATGTTATTTCCACTGTTTACATAGTTCTTTTATTTTCTGCAGCTCGCTACGCAGACTATGGAGCATTTTTAGCTGCTCTGGGCCTAGCTGCTGCACGGATTTGGGTTTGATTGCCGGTTCGGCATCCTGTTTGATGGTGGCGATGCTGTCGCGTTCCTGTTTCAGTTTCTGCCGTGCGCCTTCAATGGTGAAGCGCTGGTTGTAAAGCAAATCCTGAATCTTTTTAAGCAGGTGAATGTGTTCTTGGCTGAATTTACGGATGCGGCCGCTGCTTTTTTTTGGCTTCAGAATGGGAAACTCGCTTTCCCAATAGCGGATCACGTGGGGTTTTACGCCCAGCAGGTTGCTTACTTCGCCGATGGTGTAGTAGTATTTGCTCATTGCAATTTCCTTTGCTTGCCAGATAATAAACTAAGGCCAAACAACAGAATCACCAATCCCACAATCAGCCAGGGATACCAGGCTATGTGCCGGTAAAGCGGAATCCGGCTGCAGGTATAAAGCGGAGCGCTTAGATTGGTAATCTCGAAAAGCCCGGCTTTACGAAGCACTTCTCCGGTTGGAGAAACGATCATGGAAATGCCGGAATTTGCGCTGCGATAAATCTGGATGCGGTTTTCCACCGCCCTGAATTTGGTCATCAAGCCATGCAGCCAAGGGCCATAGGACGTTCCAAACCAGGCATCGTTGGTTATGTTCGCCAGGAAGTCCGTTTTTCTCAGTTTACCGTTTTTGGTATCGCGGGGAATAGCCATTTTCTGGTGCAATCCGGCAAAGGCGATTTCGTAGCAGATAGACGGAGAAAACTCATAACCCCCGCTTTCATACCATCTCTGTTCGCGGCCAAATTCCCAATTTGCCTGTCCGAATTGCAAGCTCCATAAAAATGGGAAATAATCCAGCCACAACATGCGTTCGCCCACTGGAACCAGGATGTTTTTGTAATACAGCTTGCCGATCGAGCCATCAGGCTTGAACAGCGAGGCTGCATTGTAGAAATACAGTTTGTTCACATGCTGGGGCGGAGCGTATTCATAATGAGGAAAACCTGTTAAGATATCCAGGTTGTACTTCCGTGTGAAGTCCTGCAGCACATTCAGCGAATTCCAATCCGAGATCAGATAAACCGGCATGGCCGCCTCAGGAAAGATCAGCAGGCGGGTGGAATCCTTTTCCGCTTTTGCGCAAAGTTCGTCATAACGCTTTAAAATCTGCTGGTAAAATGCAGCGTCCCATTTATCATCCTGAGGGATAGAAGGCTGCATCAGGCCTATCCTGGCATCGTGCTTCTCCAGCTTTAGGGTATGCTGGCTAAGATATCCCTGGCCAAACCACAGGATAAACAGCACCAAAATAACATATAGATAACGCCAACGGCGCAGCACAACCTGGTAGAGCAGTACATTCACGCCCAAAACAAGAGCTGATATGAGAATCACACCACCCAGTTCCGCAGCCTGGATCAGAATCTGATAATCGGAGAGAGAATAGGCAATGTGAAACCAGGGAAAGCGCGTTTCGCCGAAGTTTTGCACAAATTCAAAGCTCAGCAGAACGGCGATGAAAGCTGTGTATCGCCAGGCAGGGAAAGCCTGGCCGATTTCGCGTATCAGATAATAGCACAGCCAATAGAACAGGAAATAGACCACTCCGATTCCAAATACTCCACCCGGAGTTACCAGCCCTATCCACGAAAAGATTATCGAAATGTAGATCAGGGCAAAAACCGCAGCGGCCTGCCACAGCCTCAGTTCTGGCCTGGGGAGCACATGCAGCAAAGGGATCCAGCCCACAAAAACCAGCCAGCCACAATGCAAAGGCAGGCGGGATAGGCTTACCAAAAGCGCTGAGAGAGCGACCCACAGCAGGGATTGCAGTTTATGGTTCATTCGCATACGATATCTTCAGCATCAGCAGTTCAGAGCTTTGATTCAAAATCAGCAGATCAGATTCGATTCCCAGGTGCAGCACTTCTTTGCCAAGGGGGAGGTAAGCCGCGCTGCCACTGCTCTTCAGAGTTTTCCCTGTCAGATTGATAGCATTATTGAAAACATCGAAAACCGTTTGTCCGGCTTCATCACGCAGCCACTGGCCCAGCGTGGAAAAAATGCGGCTTTGGTTATCCGCTCTGCTGTAGGCTACCAGGTAATCGCGGTTGCAACTTAACGAAGAAATCTGCTTCAGTTGAAAGCGGCCAAAACGATAAAGCTCGCTGCCATCCAAGGCAGAATAGCAGATTATCTCAGCGGGAGCGGCATCGTAGATATAGATTGTCTGATCGCCAAGCAGAGCAATATGAGTAGGCTGCTGGCAGTTTTTTAGCTCCAGGATGCCGGTCGCCTTGCCTTCGGGACTATACTTACGGATCTGCCTGGCTACAGAGTCTAATAACCACAGATCGCCGTCCAAGCCAATAGCCAGGTCGCTGAGGTAGCTGAAGCCAGCCAGACCTCCCAACACATTGATTCTCTGTTTGTCTATGTAGATAACCACTTCCTGAGCCTGGGTGCTGAGCGTGCAGATCAGACCTTGCCTTGCAGACACAAGAGCTTTGTCCACCTGGCTTGCTAGAGGAAAGATCTCCTGCAAGCCAAAGGCGGATATCTCTCTAGGAGGTGATTGCGGCACAGAGACGCAGGCGCTAATCAGCAATAGGATTCCGAAAATATGCAGTAGAGCAAACCTGAAGCGCATTGCCTTAGCGGCCTCCAAAGTGCAAATCCCGCAGCTTTCCCTGGATCGTGGTTTTATTGCCAAAACGATTGTACTCCAGAGTGTAGGCAATATCGATGATGCTGTTCTTTTTCAGAAGCGGCAGATAATCACCAAGATTATAACCGATCAGGTCAAGATAGATGCCGTCCTTCACCACTTTCAGTTTCAGGTGATTGCGCCCCACATTGTAGGGATAGCTGGCCACGGAAACATTACGGGTAATGAAGAGCGGACGGTTGTTATCGGGGCCAAAAGGAGCAAAGCGCTCGATTCCGTCCAGCAGGGTGTTATTGATATCGTACAGCTCGATTTCGTCGTCTATCAGCATTGGCGGCTGAATCTGCTCCAGCTTCAGATTATCAGCCACATAGCGGGTTAGCTCGTTTTCAAAGCGATCAATGTATTCCTGGTAAATGGTGAGCCCCACTGCGTATTTATGCCCGCCAAAGCTGTGCAGATTGTGCTCAGTGTGTTTGAGAGCCTCAAAAAGATCAAAATCAGCCACGCTGCGTCCGGAACCACTGCCAAAACCATCCTTGAAGGAGATCATGATCACAGGCCGATAATATTTTTCCACCAGCTTGGACGCTACTATTCCGATCACACCCTGATGCCAGTCGTCCGAAGAAATTATCATACAGGAAGTGTGCTGAAGGTCTTTGTATTTCTTATCGATGATCTCGCAGGCCTCATGGAAGGTTTTCTGGTCTTCCTGCTGACGCAACGAATTCTGGCGTTCGATGATCTCGGCCAGTTCCGCACTTTTACTTTCGTCTGTGGAGATCAGCAGCTCCACGCTGATTGCCGCAGAACCCATGCGTCCCGCTGCATTCAACCGGGGTGCGATGCCAAATACAATGTCTGTAGTGTCCAGATTTTTCTGATTCATTCCGGATATCTGGATCAGGGCATTCAGCCCCAAATTCTTCTTCTCGATCAGATGCTGCAATCCGATGCAGGCAAAAATCCGGTTTTCACTGGTAAGCGGAACAATATCTGCAATCGTGCCAACCGCTACCAAATCCATATACTTAAGCGTATTTTCCGGATTGGCGATGCCTTTGCGCAGATAAATTGCCATCAGCAGTTTGTAGGCAACGCCCACCCCGGCCAGGTGTTCAAAAGGATATTGGCACCCAGGAAGCTTTGGATTGATAATAGCATAAGCAGGAGGCAGATCGTCCTTGGGATTATGGTGATCGGTGATGATGATCTCCATACCCATGGCATTGATTGCGTTTATCTCTTCCAGGGCGTTCACTCCGCAATCCACTGATATGATCAGCGAGGAACCGCTTTCCCTAAGGGCATCCAAGCTACCCAAAGAGAGGCCATAACCATCAATCATCCGATGGGGTATGTAAAAATCGATGATTGCCCCTATTCGCTTCAAACCCAGGTAAAGCAAGGCCGTGGCAGTGGTTCCGTCTACGTCGTAATCGCCGTAAATGGTTATCCTTTCCTGATGCTCCAGAGCCTTCAGGATTCTCTGAACTGCTTTTTCCATGTCTGGAAACAGAAAAGGATCATGCAAGCTCTCCAGAGAGGGTGAAAAGAAATCCTGCACAGCCTCCACAGTATACAGACCTTTGCGACAAAGCAATTGCGCCACCAAGCGGGGTATCTTGAAAGAAGCGACAAGCTCTTCAACTGAGCGAACAGACTCCTCGCCCGGCGGGGTAGGGATCAGCCACCTTTTGTCCATTTTTTCGCCTTTATGTTATATTATTTAAAATCAAGTCATTAGGGTGTTACAACAAGCCGCCTGATCTGAAAAAATTACCTCAATCTTTCAGGGCTTCTTGCCCATTCCACCTGAAGAAAACAAGACTGAAAAAAAGGGAAATCGTGTAAAGAACTTTTTTCCAGAATCGTGTGCCAGTGGGGATTTGATGGATTGTGAAGGCCGAACAAGGGTGAGTAGCTCTGCCTTCCAGGCGGAGTATAAGTTGAAAGGAGTCTTGGAGGCGGTGATACAAATTTGGATTGACAATACTCAGTACTCGCAGAAAATTGGGAAAACATAAAAGGAGATACTCAGATGCATAATCAACTATAAACCAGTGACAGCTTATGCTTTGATTTATATCATCTGATATCTCAGATTGCGGGCTGTTGCTGCTCCCCCTCCCAACACATAGATAAGGAGAATAATATGCAGTTCATACAGCTCAGAAACATACACTATTGCTATCCGGACCAGTATCTATCCACATTGGCAGGCATAGATTTAGTGATAGCCGAAGGCGAGAAAATCGCGCTAATCGGCACAAACGGAAGTGGAAAAACAACACTTCTCCGCATTATCCTGCAGGACCTTGAGCCCACGCAGGGTGAGATCCTTTATCCAGGAGACAAACCTATCATAGCCTTTTTACCGCAAGACATCCGCCTCGGCACAGAGGGCTGCGTACGAGACTTCCTACTATCGCTTCAGGCTGATAAGTACAGAATTATCAGAGCAATAGAAAAACTATCTGCTAACAGGGATTTGAGCTTGCAACAGGCAACAGACCTGGCCTCACTTTGGTATGAATACCACGCGCAAAACCTGGCAGATTGGGAAAAAGAAGTGAATTCCATCCTGGCAGGGATGGACTTGCTAAGTATGGCAGAACGCGAATGTGAAAGCCTTTCGGGGGGTGAATCCACCCGCCTGCAATTGGCTGCTTTGCTCTTAAAAAAACCCGACATCCTGATCCTGGACGAGCCCACCAATCATCTGGATATGCAGCATATAATGTGGTTGGAAAACTGGCTCAATTCATACAGCGGTGCCGTGCTGTATGTATCCCACGATAAGAAGTTTATCGATAACACTGCTACCAAGATTGCTGATTTGAGAGCTGGAAAACTGCAGATCAGAATGGGAAACTATTCCAGCTTTAGTCGCGACAAAGCCGATCTGCAACAGCACCAGTTGATACAGTATCGAGAGCGACAAAAGTTGATTGGAAATCTGCAGCAAGCCGCCCAAAAACGCCGCAGTTGGGCACATAGTTTCCAGCCGGAAACACGCTCCGAGGGCAGAGGGGCTGTTTATGAATCCGTTTACAACGCAGCCAGAACTCAAATGCAGCAAGCTCGCAATATCGAACGACGCATCCACATGCTGAAGGAACGTTATCCAGTGGAACGACCGAAATTCGATTTGGAGCGTAAGCTGGAATTTGCTAAAGTGCAACAATCCAGCAGGGTACTAATCAATATCAGTGCGATGGGTTTTGCCTACGATGATTTGTGGATATTCAGGGATTTCTATTTCGAACTCAGCGGTTCTGAGAGACTCTGGCTTTCGGGTGCCAATGGTTGCGGCAAGACTACTCTGTTGAAACTAATTACCGCAGAATTAATCCCCCAAGAGGGTCAAATATCTTATGCTCCACGGCTTAGGATAGCATATTACCGGCAAGATCTCAAGTTGCTGGATCAAACCCAGGCTGTGTCGGATTATCTGCTAAACAGCGGGAAGGACGAGACTCACGTGCATAACCTGATGGGCTGTATCGGATTAAAGGACAGTCTGGCTCGAGAGCAGATGGGAAGCCTGTCCTGGGGCGAGCAAGCCAAAGTACAAATCCTGGGTATCCTGCTGGGAGATTACAATCTACTTTTGCTGGACGAACCCACCAATCATCTGGATATGCGCAGCCGGGATATGCTCGCCGAAGCATTGGAGCAATACCACGGCGCAGTGATCTTTGTATCCCACGATCGCGCCTTTATCCAAAAGATCGCTACTCGAGAGCTGTGTTTGTAGCAGCATCAGTGAGGGTTTTTGGCTTTGCTGTAAAAGTGTTGATTATCATTTAGCAATGGCTGGGAAAAAACGTGCTTGACAGAAAATCGCAGTTTTCAGACCTTGCTCTCT
>Ga0302252_1001911_pt1 | contig 10783 bp, 9 predicted proteins | sample AAG_RA_Leu_MG_FD_193511 | JGI IMG/M metagenome (GOLD analysis project Ga0302252, IMG submission 193511) | Enriched activated sludge microbial communities from anaerobic digester in WTTP, New Holstein, Wisconsin, United States - AAG_RA_Leu | ecosystem: Engineered > Bioreactor > Anaerobic >...
CCGGTTCGATCCTCATCGATATTAACGAGGAATGGATCACCGGTAACCGGTATTTATCTGTGAAGAATGAGATCATCTCTTTGGATACTGCGGCTGCTGATTTTACAGCAATTTAGGTACACTGCCGTTTTAGAGTGACATTTTTGCCGGGACGACCGCGTCTTTCACCAAATTCTTTTAAACCGATCCGATGGGAAAGCAGTCCAGACAATGGGACAGATATTCAGAAAATCATCTTTCAGTAGCGAGCAGGGCATCCTGTTCACAGATATATTATTTTGCTGCAAGTTTTTTTGAATGACTTCCGTCAATTCTCCATCCGTTTGTTCAGGTTCTGATCATAGATCTTCTCCTGACGGAGTCAGCATTTTCCTGACGAGACCAGCACCCATTTCTAAGGAATTCTCCGGTACTCCGTTTGACATTCAAAAAACATTGGTTCTGTTCTACTCCGACAATGTCACAAAATCCAAAAGTCGGATTATTTCGTCATTGATAAAGGATAGGATTCTGAAACAATTCATCAACTAATCCGAGAAGACCATTATATCAATTCGGTTGTCCCAATCCACTCCTGGAAGAATCAAATCGTTGGGAAACTTATTGTCAGGAAACCGCAACTCAGTTCAAAGACATCATTTACCAAAGACGACAATTCATTGAAGATGAATTCTCCATCCTGAAAAGAAAAAAACATTGCAATCTCAAAGCAAGAAGAATCCTCATTCAGAAGAACGAATTCGAGGGAAAAAGATCACAAGTAACCTCCACAGGTGCTTACAATTTCTTATCGTGAAGGTTTCTATCGTGCACAAATATCGATGAAATTCATAGACGCTTTTTTTTACTAGAGATTCCATAACTGCTATCAGGGATAATTGATGATGAATACTTTGAATAAAATCGTTAATTTTCTTCGGTTGTTTTCATCGCAATTCATTATAAAAAGGAGTGAAAAATGAGCACGGCTACAGAAAATCCAAATGGGACTATTCCAGTATTAATAACTGCACGGATTGGATCCACACGCCTGCCGGGCAAGCACATGTTGCCAATATGTGGTAAACCCGTTATCGAACATATGATTACGAGGATTAAGCATGCTCAATCCCCGGATAAATATGTAATTTGTACGACAGATCTTCCTGAAGACGATGTGTTTAAAGAGGTCGCCAGTCGATGTAATACCGAAATTTTCAGGGGACATCCAACTGATATCCTGAAACGATGGCTGGACTGTGCGGATTATTTCAAAGCCAGGTACTTCATCAGTGCAGAAGCAGACGACGTTTTTTGCGATCCCGATTACATTGATGTGATCGTGAGGGAATTGGTAAAAGGCGAATACGATTATATCACCTGTAAAGGATTGCCCTTTGGTGTTACGCCAACCGGTATAAAAGTGTCAGCCCTGCGCAAGATTTGCGAGATGAAAATGGATGATGATACTCAAGGTCAGGAGAGATATTTTACAAAATCGGGACTTTTCAAAGTGAAGAATATTTATATTGATGATCCCGAAATCCATAATCCGGATATACGCATGACACTGGATTATCAGGAAGATTACCTTTTTTTTAAAACGATTTTTGAACGTTTTTATCCAAAACAGACCTTTTTTACCCTGCGTGAAATCCTCAGACTACTTAAGGAACATCCCGAGATTATCAGGATTAATGAGGAGATGCAGGAGACCTACCGGAAGCGGTATAACAGCTTGTATGGATCACTCAACCTGAAAAATACAAAAATTTAATTTTTTCCGAGATTGTTCCCCGTTTTTTGCTTTAAATATAATGTAAAAAAACCAGAAAAAATTGAAAAATTTGGTAATTCCATAATCAGCCAATGCGGTAACTCACTTGACGTGGAGAGTGTACGAGGAACTGAAATGTGGTGACATAATAGATCACTGGAAGAGGAGAAAGCCGGATATGCTTTATCTGAGGGTGTTCTCATCACTACCGCTGTGAACTCTTCTTTTTGATCACTGATTCGCGTCACTTGCCGGAGAATACGTTCAGATAGTCCGTAGCCACTGGGGCAAATATTTCATCCACTAACAGCTGGATAGATTCAAAACGCTTCATATAGTGCTCTGTTGTGACAGATTGAACAGCTGCACGCATCTCATCAGGTGTTGATACAGATGGAACTGTATCCACTCCTTCAAAAATATTCATGTCGATATGATGATCAGACCGCACGTTGATGATAGGCACTCCCATTGCAAGAGCCTCAACACACACGGTCGATTCTGCATAAACGCAGATATCTGCATTCCGGAGGAGATCATTCACCGGTTCATCCCGTATGCTGACATTCTTCGGATGCGGGGAGATTAAAGGGAAGATAAGATGAAACGGGAGGGTCGGATGGCATTTCAGGACAATCAACACATCCTTTTCATTGCCGAATGCAGAAAAAACCTTATGAGCGAGTTCAATAGAATCGTTGACGCCAGCCGACAAAGCAACCAGAACGATCATCCGTTCATGGTTCTTCAAAACGAAGGGCTTTTTTTCCAAATTTTGATATCGCAACGCACCGGTAATCTCAATCCTGAAACGGGTGAACCCCGATTGCTCCAGCATAGATTTTGCCCGGATCCCGTTAACAGCAATGATATCAGGGCCTGGCAGCAGGTCGGCTTCAAGAGGCGATAACGAGTAGCAGGTATACAAGGCGTTTACGATAGTGTGTGCATAGCCGATGAGGAGGGGGGCCGGGGAATACTTCCGGAAAGCCAGACAAAACGCCTTTTCCCACACATGGTTCTCGAAGATATAGACAAATGACTGAATGTTTGCCCGAACTGACAACCTCTTTCCTACAAAAAAACGAAGGCAGGCTTCCTCACGTCGTGTATTTGTCTTGTCCCTCCTCATTTCTCCATTTAGTATCCAATCCATCCGGATACCAGCAAGTGTCGTCTCCGGATTCCAGAATATTCCAGCACCTTGGACAAAGCTGATTGCCCGAAAGATATCTGCAACAGTGATGAATTCTTCGAGAAAGTAACAGGGTTCCGGATAGCGATGAATCTTAAAAATTGCGGGAAAATACGATGTCGTAGGGAGAATATCGATCAGGTTGAAGTAGGGATGTTTTGCTTTCTCAAGATCTGGTCCAAGGCCCTGAAAAAAAATATGCGTATAGTGATCTGTCCGCGACAGGGAACGCTCATCAGTATATGCATGAAGGCATATGCCAGAAGGTTCCGGAGGGTTACTCCCGCGGGTTGTCAGATAGAACCGATAGAACCGAATGAAAAGAATCCGGAAGAGGACAGCCCCGATGAACCACCATTTTTTTGCAACGGGTAAAAAAAAAGCCCATAATTTTTCAGGAAACGAGATCGAGCCGTATCCAGCAACAGTTACTGTGGTATTATCCAAGGAACTCAGGTTTACCTGAAGCGCTTTTGACAGCCAAGGGCTCTCGCTCACAATCACAAGATGGCAATCCAGCTTGTCACATATCCGTCTGCAGGTTTCGGTATAGCAGAAATAAAGATAAACATCCGATATGAATGGGTTCTTCTCAGAAATAGATGAGAGCCACCACCCCTGGTTTTTTTTCTCATCGTAAACTGACCTAGTCATCCTACCGATAAAATCAATATATTCCTGCCGGAACTCTCGAGCTGTATACTGCAGATCAGGACCAATCCCGATCTTTGCATCCATACCCAATGCCTTATCAAGCTCCAAACCGAAGGAGACATCCTTACCACAATAGATCCATCGCCCGTTGAATAAGTATCGAAACGTGGATATGATGGATCCAAGGTTAAATCGGGAACCGGTGATGATGGTAATTGACCGGGAAGACTTCATAAATACCGTCGCTGTCCAATAACCAGAACGTTGTTACTATCTTCTTTGGAAGATAGAAAATTTTTATGGTAACATGATCAAATCAGATATTATATTATTTTTCAGGACCTGCGATGCCGAAACCATCCCTTGCCATAACGATACGGACTTTTAATGCGAACGAGCTGGTGAGGGCCTGGCTGGATGCATATTTTTCTGTTGACTACATCAATACAACAGGTAAGCGGCTTTCTGAGGTGGAACTTACGGATGCTGTTCGAAATGCTGATGTCGTCATTGCCGGTACAGAACCGTTCTCTCGCACAGTCCTGGAGTCTGCACAAAAACTTCAGGTCATCTCCCGCGTTGGTGTAGGGACAGACAGCATTGATCTGGCGACTGCGGAAAAAAAGCATATTAAAGTCCAGACAACAACCCAGACAACGATTCAGCCTGTTGCAGAACATACTATTGCTCTCATCTTCACTATGGCAAAACGGATCGCCGAGTATAATGATGCTGCACGGAGAAATGATTATTCTGTACGAACCGCATCTCTTGTCCTGGGGAAAACGGTCGGGATTATTGGCCTGGGGAGGATCGGTAAACGTGTCGCAGAGATTGTGTCCGCTCTTGGATGCCGGGTTATTTTTTATGATCCGTTTATTGCAAAAAGCCCAGATCCGGCATGGGTACAGGTCGCATCCTTGGACGAACTGTTGGGCAATTCCGATATCATCACCCTCCATGTCCCCGCTCAGAAGGAGAGCCGGCCGTTGATGGACCGGGAAGCATTCAGCCGGTGCCGTAAGGGGGTACTGTTCGTTAATACCGCAAGGGGATCCCTGGTGGACGAGGAAGCATTGTTCGATGCGATTTCCCGGGGCGACGTAGGGGGAGCGGGCCTGGATGTCACGGTGAAAGAACCGTATTCCGGCCCCCTTTTGGGACTAGACAAGGTGATATTCACCCCACATGTTGCATCAAATACTACAGAATCGCGGATTGCCATGGAGAAGGAAGCAATTGAGAACCTTATTCAGTTTGTGACGAAGGAACAGCAATGAAGGCATTGGTTACCGGGGGAGCCGGGTTTGTCGGGAGGCATCTTGTCAGGGAACTGGCAAAGAGGAAGATAAAAACGATCGTATTCGACCAGGTCAATCCTGTAGATGATAGGGAGGGCAAGATACCTGGATGTAAGTATGTCACGGGAGATATTCTTGATCTCGATTCCCTGATCAAAGCCACGAAAGGATGCAATCTTGTCTTCCATACTGCTGCTATTGCGGAGATTGACGAGGCCCGGAAAAACCCTGTCAGAACCATGAATGTGAATGTGATGGGAACTGTCAATTGTCTTGAGGCCGCCCGGGCATGCTCGGTGAAAAGATTCCTGTATGCCAGCTCGGTTTATGCCTCGGGAAACCGGGGATCGTTTTACCGTGTATCGAAACTGACAGGAGAATCGCTATGCAAAACCTATTTCGAGGATTTCGGTCTCCAGTACACAATCCTCCGATACGGCAGCCTCTATGGGAGGGAGCCGAACCACTGGAACTTCATATACGGGGTCTGTCGTGATCTTCTCACAACAGGGGAGTTCACCTACACCAGCTCTCCCGATGCAATTCGGGAATATATCCATATCAACGATGCAGCACGGGAGACGGTAAGAATTGCGTTTGACGATGATTTTGCAAACAGATCGGTTCTCATCACCGGGCACCAGCGCCTCAAGATGAAAGAATTCTTCGACATGATCGAGGAGATCCTAGGGAAGAAGATCAAAGTCCGGTATGAATCCTCACGGCACCACCGCCACTATATCAGAACACCCTATTCATTCGATGTTGATGTCCCGACCCGGATCAACCTGTCCAGTTATGTTGACATAAGCGAAGGGATCCTTGATTGTCTGCATGAAATTAAATCTGAGATTAAAAAGGAAAACGACGAATTTATTGAATAGTAATAATATTTAGATCAAACTGACTTCAAGCTCAATAGGGAGAGATCATGACAGGTACACCGGAAACGTGCTATATATGCCAGAATTCAGATTTTGAGTTAGTCACCGATAAAATCCGATATGACGCCCCCCGTAAGATATACCGCTGCACCCGCTGCGGGCTGGTATGCCTTCATCCCCAGATGACTCCCGAAGAAGAACGCATTTTTTACGAGAAAGAATATGGTGAGATTTACAGTAATGAGAAGGGAACAACGCCGGCCCAGCTTTTTACTACCCGGTTAAGTGACGCTGCCCTGTATTTTGAATGGACAAAAAAATATTTTTCCAAAACATCTGATTGCCTGGAATTAGGTTGTGCATCCGGGTATTTCCTTTCCACCATCAAAGACCATGTAAAAAGCGTAACGGGGATTGAAACGCACACCCTTTTAAAGAATTATTGTCGCGATATCGGTATCAACATGGTGGATTCGCTCGGCGAATGCCATAATGATCAGTTTGATGTTGTTTTTTTATTTTTCGTGCTCGAACATATCGGGGAACCAAAAAAATACCTCCAGGAAATCAAACGGGTCCTTAAAACAGGTGGAAGGATCATCATCGTCGTACCAAATGTTGATGATGCATTGTTCAAATTATATGACATTCCGGGATTCCGGGTTTTCTATTTCACACCGGCACACCAGTTCTATTATTCAAAAGATACTCTTTCAGCCCTCCTTAAAGACACCGGTTTTTCTCAGTTTGAGATCCTTCCCATTCACAGATATGACCTCTCCAATCATGTCCACTGGCTCCAGAATGGAAAACCCGGCGGGGCAGGAAAATTCATCCATATTTTTTCCCCTGCGCTGGAGAAAGAATACGCAGAGTCACTGAAAAAACATTTTCTCTGTGACACATTATTGTCTGTTGTTACGAAATAGGATCTTCATATCCAAGGTATTGTTATGACCAAACCGAAAGCAGCCATAGTCGGATTCGGAGGGATGGGACAACGCCATTATAAGGCATATGAAAAGATCGGCGTTGAGGTTGTCGCTGTCGCAGATCTCTATCCGGAAAAGATTAAGAACCTGGTCCCGGAATTATCTGCGGATCGGATCTACAAAGACTACCAGGATTTATTCCGTAATGAGGACATCGATGTCGTAAGTATTGTGACAAATGGTCCGACCCATGCAGCAGTCTCACTGGCTGCGGCAGAAGCAGGAATAAAGAACGTCATGTGTGAAAAGCCAATGGCAACAAAAATTGTCGATGCCGAAGAAGTTATCCGGGCCTGCACCAGAAATAATACCCGCCTTGCAGTCAACCACATACGACGCTGGAGTTCAAATTATTCCCGATTAAAACAGTTGATACAAGAAGGGATTATCGGGGATATCCGTCATATCTATTTCGGGTGTGGATCAACCGGATTAGGTAATTTTGCCATTCATTTTTTTGATACAATACGATATCTGACTGACAGCGAACCGGAATGGGTGATCGGATTTACCGATAAAACAGGTACACCGAATCCGCGTGGAAGTCAGTATGCAGATCCCGGGGGTTATGGGATTATCCAGATGAAAGACGGAACCCGTTGTTTCATTGATACCTCAGAAGACACAGGGGTTCAATATACATTTCAGATAGTAGGGACATACGGGAGGATCATCATCGATGAATTGAACGATATCTGGTCCGTCCGTGCCCGGAATACAGAAACACGGCTGTTGCCGTTGACAAGGTACGGGGCGGATATGCAGGAAATCCCATTCATGAGCGATACCCCATTCGATATCATTGATTTAACTTCGAGAGGGTTGGCAGAATTAATCTCGAACAAACCAGTCAGCAGTACAGGAATGGATGGGAAAAAATCTCTGGAGATGGTCGTGGCTTTTCATATTTCTGACGAAGGAAAGAATAAGAAGATACTGTTCCCCCTTGAAGGACAATCAAGGGAAAAGGAGATTCTGATTGCTTAATCCCGGGGTGAATCTGTGAAAATGAATGTTCTGATAACCGGGGGAGCGGGATTTATCGGATCCCATATCGCAAAGCGACTCCTCACGACAGGTTACGATGTAACAATACTGGATGACCTTACAACAGGTGATATCGCAAACATCCCAGATGGCGCTACGTTCATTGATTGTGATATGGCAAAAAAAAAGACATACAGATTATTAACCGGTGAAAAATTCAGCCACGTACTTCACTTGGCCGCGCAATCTTCAGGCGAGATTTCTGATGAGAAACCCGAGCTTGATCTTGAAGTAAACACGCTTGGGACACTTCTTCTTTTACGCTGGTGTATGAAGGCAAAGATTCCGCGGTTCCTGTACGCTAGCTCTATGGCAGTCTATGGGAACACAGAAAAAAATCCCGTAATGGAAACAGATCCCTGCCACCCGTTATCATTTTATGGTATTTCGAAATTTTCAAGTGAGCAATATATTCGTCATTTTTCAAATAAAGGACTAAATACAACAATTTTCAGGATGTTCAGTGTATATGGACCGGGCCAGAATATGAGCAATTTAAAACAGGGCATGGTCAGCATTTTTCTTGCATATCTCATGAAAAAAGAGGAAATCTGGGTAAAAGGGAGCGGAGATCGGTTCAGGGATTTTACCTATATCGATGATGTTGTTGATGCATGGATTACGGCTTTGAACAATCCTGCATCATATGGCCAGACATATAACCTCGCAACAGGCAGGAAAACCTTTGTCCGTGAGTTAATTAACGAAGAGATCAAGTGTTGCCATCTCAACCCGGACACATATCCGGTCAGATATGAAGGATCTACTCCCTCTGATCAATTCGGCCTTTTTGCTGACATAACAAAAATCCGTTCAGATTTGCACTGGTCGCCAAAAACAGACCTGAAAACCGGACTGGAAAAAATGGTTGACTGGATCCAACAAGAAAATTTTTCTGAAATTAGGTAGAAGGAATGGGATAGAATCATGATTCCAGCACTATTAATTGGTCGTGAAGGGAGTGTCGGTTTTCCAGGAAAAAATACCTATCCAGTCCTGGGTAAACCTCTCATGACTTACCCGCTTATGGCGGCAAAAAAAGCAAAACATGTTGATGCCGTATACATTTCGACGGATTCATCAAAAATCAAGGCAATAGGGACGGAATACGGCGCAGAAATAATAGACCGACCCCCGGAACTGTGCACGAAAGAGGCACTCGGAGAACATGCATTCGTCCATGGTTATCAGCAGATTAAATTACGGTCCAGGAGTTCAATTGAGTTTATCGTCCTTTTATTCTGTAATGCTCCGACTATCCTTCCAGAAACTATTGATGCAGGAATTGAAATCCTTCGTAAATACCAAGAATATGATTCTGCTGTAACGGTTTCACGATACAATATGTGGAGCCCGTTACGGGCAAGAAAAATTGGTGAGGATGGACTCCTTCACCCGTTTGTACCGTTTGAAGTATTTGGAGACCCGAGAACGCTGAACTGTGACCGGGATTCGCAAGGAGATGTCTGGTTTGCAGACATGAGCGTATCTATAGTCAGGCCGTCTTGTCTTGAGCATCTGGATGACGGTCTACTGCCCCAGAAATGGATGGGGAACAAGATATATCCCTTAAAGCAGTGGGGTGGTTGCGATGTTGATTATGAGTGGCAGATTCCCTTAATTGAGTTTTGGCTCAAGAAACAAGGGCATACCGAGTCTGATTGTAATGTTTGAGGATATTAAAAATAAACGGGTCCTCATCACGGGTGCATCAACAGGAATTGGAGCATGTACTGCTCAGCTTTTTGCATCCTATGGTGCAACAATTGGAATTCACTATAATAGCAGCAGGGAAAAAGCAAAAATACTGGCAGAAAAAATTGGCGAAATTGGCGACCGCTATCACTCCCCCATCCTTATTCAGGCAGATCTTCTCAATCCGAATGAACGCGACATGGTTATCCCGACATTCATTGACCATGCGAGGGGGTTAGATATCCTCATAAATAATGCCGGGGCAATCATTGGTACACAGCATTTTCTTGAAATGGATGATGAGTCCTGGGATAAAACGCTGAATCTTAACCTGAAATCATCGTTCTTTCTTGCAAAGTCTGCATTTTCCCATATGAAGGAACACGGGGGTGGAAGGATTATTTCAATAAGTTCTATTTCTGCAAAGTATGGTGGATCCGTTTCCTCAATTCATTATGGGGCCGCAAAAGCAGGTCTTGAAGCAGTCACTCGGACTCTTGCACGAGAAGGAGCACAATACAACATTTTGGTAAATGCAATCCAGCCCGGTGTGATTAATACTGAAGCCCACAAAAAGATTGGCAGGGATTCTCTGTCTAACCGCGTTAAAAGCATTCCCCTTAAACGTGCCGGCAATCCCGTTGATGTCGCCAATCTTTGCCTGTTTCTTGCATCAGGTTGCGGAGATTATATTACCGGCCAGGTATTAGGAGTCACCGGTGGGGATTGATTATTATCAGTCCATAATGTTAATCAGTAATGGGAGGGCAAAGATGATCAGACTAATAAAAAGAATTGCACTTTTTTTAAAAATTGATACGCATAAAATTTTATTTAAAATTCTTGAAACGAATGCACAAAAAGTATTAGAAAGAAAAATTACGACACTGTCGGATGATAAAAAAAATCTGCTGCTTGAAGAAGATGAGAAATATCATTATGGCGATTCGGAATTAGATGAGATAGCTTCACAATATATTGTAAGAAGTTTTACAATCGACAGGATTCAGTTCATCAATGAATACCTTGGGGACTGCCAGGAACAGATTATTCTTGATCTTGGGGATACGAATGGCATTTTTCTTCGTTCACTGAATAAGAATGGGATAAGTGTCAACATCAGCGAACAGACCTGCTGCTATTTAAAAACAAAAAAAATGGAGACCGTAAGAGCCGACATCCAGGTTCTGCCTTTTAAGGATAACAGTATCGATTCCATTTTTATATTTGAAACGCTTGAACATGTCGAGAACCCATTA
>Ga0302252_1001912_pt1 | contig 10782 bp, 22 predicted proteins | sample AAG_RA_Leu_MG_FD_193511 | JGI IMG/M metagenome (GOLD analysis project Ga0302252, IMG submission 193511) | Enriched activated sludge microbial communities from anaerobic digester in WTTP, New Holstein, Wisconsin, United States - AAG_RA_Leu | ecosystem: Engineered > Bioreactor > Anaerobic >...
ACGTTGCTGGGAAAATAAAGCGCTTTGGTAGGCATACTGGAAAAAGATCGAATTGGAAAAAAGCTTATATCACTCTCGAAGAAGGTAGCAGGGTAGATTTCTTTGAGGTATAAATTTAACGATGAGGTTGAAATAAATGGCAATAAAAAGCTTTAAACCGACATCAGCTGGTAGACGTCATCAGACATGCTCATCTTTTGAAGAACTAAGTTCTAATAAAGCAGAAAAAACGCTTTTAAGGACTCTGAAGAGAACGGGTGGCCGTAATAATAACGGTAGAATCACTTCACGTCATATTGGTGGTGGTCACAAGAGAAAATACCGCATAATTGATTTTAATAGAAATAAAAGAGATATAGAAGCAAGGGTAGCTTCTGTTGAGTATGATCCAAATAGAAGCGCACGAATTTCATTGATTGTTTATAAAGATGGGGAAAAGAGATATATACTTGCGCCAAATGGTATTGAAGTTGGCCAAATTATTATCGCAAGTGTACAAGCAGATATACGTCCGGGTAACGCTTTGCCACTTAAGGCGATTCCTTTGGGTACGATAATTCATAATGTGGAATTGAAAGTTGGTAAAGGTGGGCAGTTGGCAAGAAGTGCAGGAACATATGCACAGCTTATGTCTAAGGAAGGAAAGTACTGTCAGGTAAAATTGCCATCTGGTGAAGTTCGAATGGTTTTGCAAGACTGTTTTGCGACTATAGGTCAGGTAGGGAATCTTGACCATGAGAACGTATCAATAGGTAAGGCAGGAAGAAACAGGTGGTTAGGAAACAGGCCAAAAGTCAGGGGCGTAGCAATGAATCCGGTTGATCATCCTCATGGTGGTGGTGAAGGGCGCACTTCTGGAGGAAGAAATCCGGTAACACCTTGGGGGGTTCCAACTAAGGGGTATAAAACCAGGACAAATAAAAGATCTACGCGCTTTATAGTGAAAAAGCGAAATCAATAACTTAAAGTAAGGAAAACAATATGGCGAGATCTATAAAAAAAGGGCCGTTTGTAGATGGACATCTCTCTGAAAAAGCGCTTCAAGAGGGTCCTAATTCCAAGAAGATTATAAAGACCTGGTCTAGGAGATCTACAATCATACCCCAGTTCATTGGCTGTACGTTTGCGGTACATAATGGTAGAAAATTCATACCTGTTTTTGTTACAGAGAATATGGTTGGACATAAACTTGGTGAGTTTGCCCCGACAAGAACATTTCACGGGCATGCAGCAGATAAAAAAAGTAAGTTAAAAAAGAAGTAATTACTAAGGAGCAATAAATGGAAGGAAGTGCTAAGCTGACTTTTGCTAGAATGTCTCCAAGAAAAACACGATTGGTAATAGACACAATTCGCGGGAAAGATATTCAAGTTGCTTTAAATTATTTAAGATTTTCTCCTCAGCCGAGCGCAAAAGTGATTGCTAAACTCCTTAGATCAGCTGTAGCTAATGCTGAGCAGAAAGGGGTGGCAGATGTCGACAGGCTATATGTAAAAGAAGCATTTGTTAACGCTGGCGCAGTGCTTAAAAGGTATCTGCCTCGGGCCATGGGAAGAGCTAGTAAAATCAGGAAGCCGACAAGCCATATTCAAGTGGTTTTGGCTGAAAAGTAAATAAGGGACGAGTTGGAGGTGAGGATTGGGCCAGAAAGTTAATCCGATTGGTTTCAGATTGGGTGTAATCAAGACATGGGACTCAAAATGGTACGCAGAAGCTGACTACACTAAGCTACTCCATGAGGATCTTAAGCTTAGAGATTTTTTGAAAAAGCGGTTGTATAGCTCTGGCGTTTCAAAAATTGAAATAGAGAGAGCAGCGAATAAAGCAAAAATAAATATATTTACAGCGCGCCCAGGTTTGATAATAGGAAAAAAAGGTTCTGAAGTCGAAACGCTCAAGAAAGAGCTTTCCAAGCTTACTGATAAAGAAGTTTTTTTAAATATTCAGGAAATCAGGAAGCCAGAAATAGACGCTCAGCTAGTAGCAGAGAATGTTGCTTTACAGCTGGAAAGACGGATAGCTTTCAGAAGAGCGATGAAAAAAAGTGTAACAACTGCTTTGAAGTTTGGGGCAAAGGGAATAAGAATTACTTGTTCAGGAAGATTGGGCGGCGCTGAGATGTCAAGAACTGAATGGTATAGAGAAGGCCGGGTACCTTTGCACACTTTGCGAGCTGATATAGATTATGGAGTAGCGGAAGCTAAAACAACATATGGTATTATTGGCGTAAAAGTTCTTATTTTTAAAGGTGAGGTTCTCCCTGGGAAAAAATAGTATAGGAGCAAGCTTATGTTAATGCCCAAGAGAGTTAAGCATAGAAAGCAGATGAAGGGAAAAATGAAGGGCACTCCTCAACGTGGAGTAGAGTTGTCTTTCGGAGAATTTGGACTTCAAGCCACAGAATGCGGATGGCTTGATTCTAAGCAAATAGAGGCAGCTCGAATCGCACTCACTCGATATATCAAAAGAGGTGGTAAAACATGGATAAGAATTTTTCCTGATAAACCTCTTACTGCTAAACCGGCAGAAACACGTATGGGAAAGGGTAAGGGATCGCCAGACTCTTGGGTTTGTATAATAAAGCCGGGGAGAATCCTATATGAGATGGAAGGCGTAAGCGAAGAGGTGGCTCGGCAAGCTTTCAGATTAGCAGCGTTCAAATTACCGATCCCTACAAAATTTGTAAAGAGGGAGGCGGTTAATGAAGAATAGAGATTTAAAAGACATATCAATTCAAGAGCTTGAGATAAAAGGAAATGAAATACAGCAAGAGCTGTTTAATATCAAGTTTCAACTTCACACAGGAAGATTAGAAAACACAGCGAAGGTTAAGTCACTGAAGAGAGATTATGCGCGGTTCAAAACCATACTCAGGGAAAAGAGAGGACAATGAGGAAAGCCATGAGTGAGCGAGGCAGCAGAAAGACGCAGGTTGGGATCGTCGTAAGTGATAAGATGGAGAAAACTGTTGTAGTAAAAGTATCTCATCTTGTCAAACATTCGGAATATAATAAATATATAAAAAGAAGCGTTAAATATAAAGCTCATGACTTAAATAACGAATGTAAAATTGGCGATAAGATTGAAATAGTTGAAACAAGGCCACTTAGCAAGGATAAACGCTGGAAGGTAAGGCGAATCCTTGATAGGACTACATAAGGTAGGAGCAATATAATGATACAAATGCAATCAATACTGGATGTTGCTGATAACTCTGGAGCCAAGAAGCTTTATTGCATTAAGGTATTGGGTGGATCTAAAAGAAAGTATGCTAGTATAGGTGACATTATTATAGCTTCTGTTAAAGAGGCTCTTCCGAATTCAAAAGTTAAAAAGGGCGATGTGGTCAAAGCTGTTGTTGTTAGAACAGCAAAGGAAATAGGGCGAATTGATGGGTCGTATATTCGTTTTGATGATAATTCAGGTGTAGTAATTAATAACCAAAAAGAGCCTGTAGGTACACGAATTTTCGGACCAGTTGCAAGGGAGCTTAGGGCAAAGAAATTCATGAAAATAATATCACTTGCGCCGGAAGTCCTTTAAATTTACCAGGAGATAAATCAAGATGCATGCTCATAAGCTTCGAATAAAAAAAGGCGATACAGTCATGGTAATAAATGGGAAGGATAATAAGAAAACAGGGAAAATCCTTCGTATTTATTATAAAAACGATCGTGTCGTGGTAGAAGGTCTGAATATAATTAAAAAGCATGTTCGCTCTAGGGGAAATACTCCAGGAGGTATTGAAGAACGAGAGTCTCCAATGCATATTTCTAATGTTATGTTGTACTGTCTTAAGTGTAATAAGCCAGTGCGGGTAAGAAAGGCAATGCTGGAGAATGGGGAAAAAGTCAGAACATGCGTTAAGTGTGGCGAAGCGTTTGATAAATAGTTTGGAGGAGTCCATGTCGAGGCTTAAAGCAAAGTACGTTCAAGAAATCATTCCTGAATTAACGAAGGAATTTGGGTATACTAATATTATGCAAGTACCTCGCCTTGAAAAAGTCGTTATAAATATGGGCTTGGGTGAGGCTATACAGAATATAAAAATACTAGATTCGGCAAGTGAAGAGCTGGCGTTAGTTGCTGGGCAAAAACCCGTGATTACTAAAGCTAAAAAATCAATTGCTTCTTTTAAGTTGCGCCAGGGAATGCCCATCGGTTGTATGGTTACGCTAAGAAAAGAGAAGATGTATGAGTTTCTAGACAGATTAATGAACATTGCTCTTCCTCGCGTTAGGGATTTTAAAGGAATTCCCGCAAAGGGGTTCGACGGAAGAGGAAATTATTCCTTAGGTATTAAGGAGCAGTTGATTTTTCCTGAAATTAACTATGACAAGGTTGATAAAATCAAAGGCTTAAATATATCAATAGTGACGTCTGCAAAAACGGATGAAGAGGGAAAAGCCCTATTAAGACAATTGGGGATGCCTTTTAGGAATTAAATAAGTTTGGAGGTCATCGGTGGCTAAAACGTCAATGATTTTGAAAGCGCAGAGACAAGCAAAATTTAAAGTAAGAGAATATAACAGATGTCCGATCTGTGGAAGACCTAGAGCATATTACAGAAAATTTAAGTTGTGTAGAATCTGTCTAAGAAAGCTTGCTTCCAATGGTAAGTTACCAGGAGTGATAAAATCTAGTTGGTAGTTAAGAATGTGTTAAGAAGAGGAGTGCTTCATATGTCGATGACTGATCCTATAGCTGATATGCTGACAAGAATAAGAAATGCGAATACTGTAAAGATCCAAAAAATTGATATGCCTTCATCAAATCTTAAAGTGAGCATAGCTAATGTGTTAAGAAGTGAAGGTTATATAAAAAATTATAAAGTAATAGCTGACGATAAGCAGGGTATTTTAAGAATATACTTAAAGTTCATAGATGATAAAGATGCTGTTTTTACTGAAATCAAGAAAATAAGTAAACCTGGCAGTAGAGTATATGTTAGGGGTAAGGATATAAAGAAAGTAAAAAATGGAATTGGTTTAGCGATTCTTTCCACATCAAAAGGTGTGGTTACTGATAAATTTGCTCGTGAAAATGGAATCGGCGGCGAAGTACTTTGTACTATCTGGTAGGAAACTATTGAGGAGCATCAAACATGTCTAGAATTGGGAAATTACCTATAGATATACCTAGCGGGGTAAAGGTATTAATAGATGATGCAGTTATACAAATTGAGGGTCCAAAAGGTAAGTTAAAGAGACAACTTTTATCCGGTGTCTCTGTGAAAGCTCAGGATAACAGTATAATAGTCCAAAAACAAGGTGATGATAAACAATCAGCATCATACTATGGACTTACACGTACTTTGATTAATAATATGGTAATTGGTGTAACAAAAGGGTTCGAAAAGATTCTCGAGATTAATGGAGTTGGTTATAGAGCAGAATCAAAAGGAAATCTTCTTACCTTAAATTTGGGCTATTCACATCCTATAAACTTTAGCTTGCCGATCGGTGTAGAAGTAGAAGTTGAAAAAATGACTAAAGTGTTTGTTCGTGGGGCAGACAAAGAGCTGGTTGGACAAACAGCGGCAAAGATAAGATCGTATCGTCTACCGGAACCGTATAAAGGAAAAGGTATAAAATACTCAGATGAAAAGATCTTGAGAAAAGCTGGAAAGACCGGAAAGAAATAGTCTGCCTTAGATAAGGAGATATAACAGTGAACTCTGTTGCAAAGAAATGTATTGCAAGACATAAGAGAAAAATAAGAGTGCGGAAAAAAATCGTTGGCGCTGCTGATCGACCGAGGCTCAATGTTTTCAAAAGCTCTAATCACATTTACGCACAATTAATTGATGACTCTACTGGAAACACACTACTTGCTGCTTCTACACTTGAAAAGGATTTAAGGAATAGCCTTAAACATAAGGGCAATATTGAGGCCGCGCAAAAAGTGGGTGAGATGATTGCTATGCGTGCTTTAGAGAAGGGAATCAAAGAAATAGTATTTGACAGAAATGGCTTCCTCTATCATGGCCGTATAAAGGCGTTAGCAGATTCAGCTAGAGAAAAAGGACTCTCATTTTAGGAGACGGGACTAGGAGGCGTTAATTGATTAAAATAGATCCAAATGAATTAAGCTTGACTGATAGAGTAGTGCATATTAGTAGGGTTGCAAAGGTTGTTAAGGGTGGGCGTAGATTTAGTTTTTCAGCGCTTGTTGTTGTGGGAGACGCAAATGGATATGTAGGATATGGTTTGGGTAAGGCTAATGAGGTTCCCGAAGCCATAAGGAAAGGTGTTGAGCAGGCCAAGAAAAACCTAATACATGTTCCTATAGTTGATGATACTATTCCATATGAAGTTTTGGGGCGATTTGGCGCTGGTAAGGTGTTAATAAAGCCTGCTTCGGCTGGAACCGGTGTGATTGCAGGCGGTGCTGCCAGGGCTGTTCTGGAGGCGGCAGGAATACATAATATTTTATCGAAATGCATTGGTTCTAATAATCCTCATAATGTAGTAAAAGCTACGGTAGAGGGATTAAAGTTACTGAAGAGTCCCCGTGAAATATTTATCAGAAGAGGTTTAGCTGAGTAAATCCGATCAATGGAGATGTGTGAGATGAGTGAAGTGATTTCTGTTAAGCTAATTAAAAGCCCAATTGGAAAGCCAAAAAAATTTCGTGCTGTCCTTCAGGGTATGGGTCTAACAAAATTAAATAAAACTGTTCAGCTTGAGAATACTGATGCCGTTCAGGGGATGGTACGAAAAGTTGCGCACATGGTAAAGATTGAAGATTAAACAAATTAAGGAAATAATTATGCAATTAAATACAATATTGCCAGCTGTAGGATCGACAAAAAAAAGAAAGAGAATAGGAAGGGGCCAAGGTTCAGGCCATGGTAAGACAGCGACCAAAGGGCATAAGGGTCAAAAGGCACGAAGCGGAGGGAGTATTAAGGCCGGGTTCGAGGGAGGACAAATGCCAATGCAAAGAAGGCTCCCAAAACGCGGTTTTACGTCAATTAATAAAATAGAGTTTAGCATTGTAAAAATTTCTGATTTAAACATGTTTGACTCTGAAGCCAAGGTTTCCTTGGAAGAAATGATTAAAGCAGGCCTTGTATCAAAGAATAATATGGTTAAAGTGTTGGGCGATGGTGAGTTAAGTAAAAAATTGCACATTGAGGCACATAAATTCAGCGCATCTGCAAAAGGTAAAATTATTGCTGCAGGTGGAAGTCTCCAGGAGTTGTCGATTTGATCTCTGCAATTCAGAATATCTTCAGGATCCCTGATTTAAAGAAGAGAGTTCTTTTTACAATGGGCATGCTGGCTGTATATCGCGTGGGTTGCCACATCCCGACACCGGGAATAGATAGTCAAGCACTTGCCCATTTTTTTGCTCAAGCCCGAGGCACTTTGTTGGGAATGTTTGATATGTTTTCAGGTGGAGCACTCGAAAAGTTAACCGTCTTTGCACTTGGCATAATGCCGTATATTTCTGCCTCTATTATTTTTCAGTTACTTACAGTTGTGATACCCGCAATAGAGAAACTCTCTAAAGAAGGTGAGTCGGGTAGAAAGAAAATTACTCAGTATACCCGTTATGGAACAATTGTATTGAGCGTCGTGCAAGCACTGGGAATAAGTATCGGACTGGAAAGTATGACAGGACCGGCTGGTGAATTGGTTGTACCCACTCCTGGCTGGGGGTTTCGCTTGATGACAGTGATTACTCTGACAGCAGGCACGGCTTTCATCATGTGGATGGGTGAACAAATGTCTGAAAAAGGAGTGGGAAATGGAATATCATTAATTATATTTGCAGGAATTGTTGCAAGGATTCCGGTTGCAATTATGAATAGTTTTAGGCTTATGAAAACAGGTGAAATATCATTCTTTCTGTTGCTACTAATAGTAGCATTTATGATGCTTGTTGTTTCAGCGATAGTCTTTGTAGAAAGAGGACAGAGAAGACTGCCTATACATTATGCTAAAAGGGTAGTGGGATTGAAAACTTATGGAACTCAAACCTCTCATCTTCCTCTAAAAGTCAATATGGCAGGAGTTATACCCCCGATATTTGCTTCTTCGATTATCATGTTTCCGGCAACTATTGCTAATTTTATTGACATTCCTGTGGTAAAGTCGGTGGCACAAAGCTTCCAGCCGGGTAATCTGGTATATGAGCTGTTTTATGTTGCTTTTATAGTCTTTTTTTGCTACTTCTACACAGCTGTGACTTTTAATCCGTCAGATGTTGCTGAAAATATCAAGAAGCATGGAGGATATATTCCTGGTATCCGGCCTGGCAAAGAAACATCAGAATTCCTGGATAAGGTCTTGACAAAACTGACTTTTGCTGGAGCAATTTATATTTCTATCGTTTGTGTGTTACCTTCCTTGTTGGTGAGCAAGTTTCAGCTGCCATTTTATTTTGGTGGAACAGCATTACTTATTGCAGTTGGTGTGGGAATGGACACAATGGCGCAGGTTGAATCTCATTTAATTGCGCGAAATTATGAAGGATTTATGAAGGGGATTAGACTCAGAGGGCGAAGGTAGGATATGTCTTTCGTAACGATGATTATTGGCTAAATAATTGACGGTTTAAGTTAACTTTATTTGGTTCTTGTGTCAAAGGTGTAAATTTTGATTGTAATAAAATCTAAGCGTGAGATAGAAAAAATGAGAGCGGCAGGTGAGATTGTCGCTGAAGTGCTTAGAATTATTTCTGGCTCGATTAAGGAAGGTATTTCTACAGAAGAACTCGATTCTCTTGCTGAAAAGGAAACGGTAAAGAGAAAAGCGATACCAGCCTTTAAGGGATACAATGGTTATCCCTACACATTGTGCTGCTCAATTAATGATCAAGTGGTGCATGGTATGCCAAGCTCCAGAAGGCTTAGGAGTGGGGATATTGTAAGTATTGATTTTGGAGTATTATATTGTGGGCTTTATGGTGATGCAGCCGTCACTTTGCCTGTTGGAAAAATATCCCTTAGCGCTCAAAGATTGATAGATGTTACCCATGAGTCGTTATTCCGTGCTATTAAATGCGCAGAGGCAGGAAGAAGGCTATCAGATGTTTCACATGCTGTGCAATGTTATGCAGAAAGTAATGGTTTTTCGGTAGTAAGGGATTTTGTAGGACATGGCATTGGGACAAGTCTACACGAAAGTCCACAGATACCAAATTACGGTCCACCGGGAAAAGGTGTGATTTTGAGACCGGGTATGGTTCTTGCCATTGAACCCATGATTAATGAAAGAGGTCATGGAGTTAAAGTTTTGGATGACGGATGGACTGCAGTTACGGTTGATGGAGGATATTCTGCTCATTTTGAACATACTGTTCTGGTTTCAGATGGGGGTCCAGAAATATTAACTCAATTACGAGATTGATTTGGTTGATATGACAAATTTGAAACATATAATTGAAGGGGATGAGTATGAAAGTAAGAGCATCAGTAAAAAAAATGTGCGATAAATGTAAGATTATTAGAAGGAAGAGGATTGTGCGAGTAATCTGCGAAATTCCGAAACATAGTCAGAGGCAAGGATAGTTAGTAAAGCGAGGAGGGGTTTGCTTTGGCACGTATATCAGGTATTGATTTACCGAAAAACAAGAGAATCGAAATTGCATTAACTTATATCTATGGAATTGGAAGGTCTTCCGCAAAGCGTATCTTAACTGAATGTGGTGTGGATGAAAACACCAAAACCGACAATCTTACGGAAACTGAGATTGCTAGTATAAGAGATATTATTGACAAGAACATGAAAGTTGAAGGTGATCTTAGAAGAGAAATATCAATGAATATTAAGCGTCTCATGGACTTGGGCTGTTATCGGGGTCTTAGGCATCGTAAAGGATTACCAGTGAATGGCCAGAGAACCAAGACTAATGCTAGGACAAGAAAAGGGCCTGCTCGCACTGTTGCAGGCAAGAAGAAATAGATATTTGTTTATGGAGGAATAATGGCAAATCCGGCGCGTAAAGTAGTTAGAAAGAAGAAAGAAAAGAAACATATACCCACTGGCGTTGCACATATACAGGCAACTTTTAATAATACAATGATAACCATTTCTGATCCGAATGGTAATGTTATTGCGTGGTCTAGCTCTGGCAGCAAGGGCTTTAAGGGGTCACGAAAGAGTACTCCTTTTGCGGCTCAGATTGCAGCGGAAGATGCCGCAAAAAAAGCTCAAGAACACGGTGTTAAGAGCATAGAGGTTTATGTTAAGGGACCTGGATCTGGACGTGAATCAGCATTAAGAGCATTGCAAGCAGCTGGGTTTCTTGTTAATTTCATTAAAGACGTAACTCCGATTCCCCATAATGGATGTAGACCGCCAAAGCGTAGAAGAGTCTAAGTTAACATAGAAGGAGGAGTTTTAATTGGCTAGATATACTGGTCCGAGTTGCAGGCTTTGCAGGCGCGAAAACGTTGAGTTGTATTTAAAAGGTGAAAGATGTTTTACAGATAAGTGCGCTATAAAAAGGAGAAATTATGCACCAGGCCAACATGGTCAGGCAAGAGTGAAGGTTTCTCCTTATGGAATTCAGCTAAGAGAAAAGCAAAAGGTGCGTCGCATCTATGGTGTATTGGAAAAGCAGTTTCGCGGGTACTTCCAGAAAGCTGAAAAAATGAAAGGAATTACTGGTGAAAACCTGCTGTTTCTGTTGGAGAAAAGACTAGACAATGTAGTTTATCGACTCGGTTTTGCAACTTCGAGAACGCAGGCCAGGATGATAGTCAGGCAGGGGCATATCTTGGTAAACGGAAAACGAGTAGATATCCCTTCGTATCAGATCAAAGTCAGC
>Ga0302252_1001916_pt1 | contig 10750 bp, 11 predicted proteins | sample AAG_RA_Leu_MG_FD_193511 | JGI IMG/M metagenome (GOLD analysis project Ga0302252, IMG submission 193511) | Enriched activated sludge microbial communities from anaerobic digester in WTTP, New Holstein, Wisconsin, United States - AAG_RA_Leu | ecosystem: Engineered > Bioreactor > Anaerobic >...
TAACCGGAAAGACGCCCGACATGTATGTCACCGATGCGGTGGATCCGGACAGAAGCTCTGTCTCCTCACTGCACGACTTCTTCTCCCGGGAGCTGCGCAGCCGTTATTACAATCCCCAGTGGATGAAGGGAATGATGGAGCAGGGCTACTCCGGAGCCAGGGAGATGGACAGGTTTGCCGAGTATCTCTGGGGATGGGAGGCGACGGTTCCCGATCTGGTGAGCGAGAACACCTGGTCCGAGGTGGATGAGATTTATGTCCAGGACAAATACCAGATGGGCCTGAAGGACTTCTTTGACGAGAGCAACCCCTGGGCGGCTCAATCATTGACCGGCAGGCTGCTGGAGACGTCCAGAAAGGATCGCTGGCATCCCACGGAGGAGGTCAAGCAGGAGCTGGTGGAGCGGTACGAGCAGTCGGTGCAGGACTATGGCGTAACCTGCTGCCATCACACCTGCGGAAACCTGGCCCTTCAGGAGTATATGCAGGGTGTGCTTCCCACTCAGGACTCCCATTCCTCCCGCAGCTCCTCTCCCCCATCCGAGAGCAAGCCTTCCAGCTCTTCGTCATCGCATCATCACAAGCCTTCGGCGGGAAAAGAATCGCCGCCCCAAAACCAGACCCAATCGGAGGGATATGGAAAGGGATTGCCCAGGGCGGCGCAGCCTGACTCTTCGTCGTGCGAGGTAGAGGGATTTGTGATGGAGGCGGTGGAGGCGAAGAGCGCCCCAACCGGCTCCTCCGCTGCCCCCATGATCGCCCTGGGCCTGGTCTTCACAGCGCTCTTAATGATCTGGATGGGATTTCATAGGAGAGTGTGAATGTAAATCCCAGGGAAAGCAGAGATAGGGATTTCATTCCCCTTTTTTAGGTCAGCCGAAAACTTTATCTGCCCGACCATTTTTAGGTTAGCCTAAAAATTGACCGTTTACAACGAGGATGCATAATGCAAGAGCCGATCACAAGCTTGAGGGCGGGGGCCTCTGCCCAGGTCATCGCATTGCTGGGCCCGGGCAGTTCATTTCAGAGAAAGCTGCGAACAATGGGCATCAGAGAGGGGGTGAGGATTAAGGTGGTGGCAGTTCATCCCTTCGCCGGCCCCCTGGTCGTGGAGATAGGCGGCAGGCAGATCACACTGGGCAGGGGCATAGCCCGGAAGATCATGGTGAGGGCGGAAGATTGAAGCGAATCGTCTTGATGGGCAATCCCAACATAGGCAAGAGCGTGGTCTTCTCCCGGCTGACCGGAGCGGAGGTGATCACCTCCAACTATCCGGGAACCACGGTGGACTTCTCCCGAGGCAGGGCCTGCCTGGAGGATGAGCGGGTGGAGATAATCGACGCTCCTGGAACCTATTCCCTGCAGCCGACCAACCGGGCGGAGGAGGTGGCTGTGGAGATGCTGCGCTGGGCGGACCTGATAATCAATGTGGTCGATGCCACCAACCTGGAGAGAAATCTCTTCCTGACCCTTGAGTTATTAGAGGAGAGAAAGCCCATGATCCTGGCCCTCAACATGTGGGACGAGGCGGAGCGCTCCGGGATAGAGATTGATAAGAAGGCCCTGGAAGAGCATCTTGATCTGCCGGTGGTCTCCACCATTGCCCTCACCGGGGAGGGGATAAAAGAGCTGGTGGAAAAGTTGCACGAGGCCCGAACTCCCGCTGATCTCAAGGCCCTATCGGAAGAGGAGAAGTGGATCGATATAGGATGGATATCCAAAGAGGTCCAGAAGGTGAGCCACAGGCATCCCGGACTGGCCGACCGCCTCTCCGAGGCCACCATCAAGCCCTTTACGGGTACCCCCATCGCCCTGATGGTCATCTTCTCCACCTTCTGGACGGTAAGGCTGATCGGAGAGGGGCTGATTGCCCATCTCTTCGAGCCCCTCTTCGAGCTGTACCGCCCTCTGGCCATAAAGGTGAGCGCAGCGCTTGGGCCGGGGATGCTGCACGACCTTCTGATAGGCAAGATCATAGATGGCAATATCGACTATGTCCAGTCCATGGGACTCCTGACCACGGGCATCTACGTCCCCCTGGGAATGGTTCTCCCCTACATTGTAGGCTTCTACCTGGCCCTCTCCCTACTGGAGGACTCCGGATATCTGCCCCGGCTGGCCACGCTATCCGATAACCTGTTTCACCGGCTGGGGATGCACGGCCATGCCATAGTCCCTCTCTTCCTGGGACTGGGCTGCAATGTGCCGGGAGCCCTCTCCACCAGGAATCTGGAGACCAGAAAGCAGCGCTTCATCGCCGCCACGCTGCTCGGTTTGGCCGTGCCCTGCACCGCCAAATCGGCCATGATCTTCGGGGTGCTGGGCTCCTACGGCCAGGGCTATGTCTTCCTGGTCTTTGCCGCCCTGGCCCTGGTTTATGTGGCGGCGGGGCTGGTCTTGAATAAAGCGGTCCGGGGCGAGAGCCCGGAGATATTCCTGGAAATACCACCCTACCGGCGGCCGGGCTTCCTCACGATTCTGAAAAAGACCTGGATGAGGATAAGATGGTTTCTGGCCGAGGCCATACCCTTCCTGTTCCTGGGGGTGCTGCTGGTCAATGTGCTCTACACCGTGGGCTTCATGGAGTGGATCGCCCGCATCTTCTCGCCCTTCTTCGAGTGGTGGCTGGCCATACCCGGAGAGGCGGTGGTCGCCCTTCTGGTTGGCTTCTTCCGCAAAGATCTGGCGGTGGGAATGCTTCTGCCTCTGGGCCTTAATGCTGGCCAGATGGTGGTGGCCACCACTGTTCTCTCCCTCTATTTCCCCTGTGTGGCCACATTTGCGGTGCTGGTAAAGGAGCTGGGGATGAGGGACACTCTGAAATCCGCCGCGGTGATGGCCGTGACTGCTCTCCTGGTTGGTGGAGCCATGCGAATGGCTTTGATAGGATGAGGAGGATGAAATGGATGAGAAAGATGATATTAAAATAACCTGGATGCTGTGAGAAGGGTGTCATGAAACGCAAGAGAGTGGAGGAATACATAGAGATCATCCATGCTCTGGAGCTAGAGGAAGGGCGTGCTGCCACGGGCAGGATCGCGGCAGAGATGGGGGTCAAACCCTCCTCGGCTACAGAGATGCTCCAGAAGCTGCAAAATGAGGGGCTACTGCATTACGAGAGCTATGCCGGAGCCACTCTGACCGACTCGGGCAGGAGGCTGGCCCTGGAGCTAAAAGGCAAGCACAGGGCCATCGCCGACTTCCTGGAGATCATAGGAGTGGACAGGAATTCGGCGGAGAAGGATGCCTGCCAGATGGAGCACCATGTGGGCCAGGAGACCATGGAGCGGCTGAAGAAGTTTGTGCAGTTTGTTGGGCTCTCCTCCCGCCAGCCGATATGGATTGAGAACTTCAAGAGATATTGTGAGAACGGACGGGCCGAGAAATGCGATCTCTCCGACCGCTGCACCTGCCGCTCCGATGCCGATAAGGTGCCGGACGGGCATAAATCGGCGTCACCGAGAGAATGAAGGCGACTGTCTATGAGCTTTGTGAAATTCCAAAAGGCGGGCGTCCTAAATCGAGATGCTCCATCCGACTGAATGCCCTGGGAGATCTGATATGTCTCAGAAAAACGCTGCAATCATTGCAGATAAACTGACTAAACGCTACGGCGATCTCCTGGCCGTGGACTGCATCAGCTTTCATGTAGATGAAGGCGAGATATTCGGCTTTCTGGGACCCAACGGCTCGGGCAAGACCAGCACCATCCGTATGCTGGTCGGCCTCACCCAGCCTTCGGGTGGAAGAGCCAGCGTTCTAGGATGCCATCTTCCAGGCGACATCTATCTGGCCAGGAGATATGTGGGCGTGGTGCCGGATATCTCCAATCTCTATGATGAGCTGTCGGCTCGAGAGAATCTCCTCTTCATGGCCCGGCTTTACGGCGTTCCCCGATCTCAGCAAAATTCCCGAGTGGACCGACTGCTCCAGGACTTCGGCCTTTATGAGCGAAAGGAGGATCATTTCGCCACCTTCTCCAGGGGGATGAAGCGCGCCCTCACCATAGCCGCCGCCCTGGTGCACGAGCCACGCCTTCTCTTTCTCGATGAGCCGACTACTGGCCTTGATGCCGCAGCAGCCCGCTCTTTGAGGAGCCTCATATCCGGATTGCGCGAGAAGGGGCTCACCGTCTTTCTAACCACCCATTATCTGGCTGAGGCGGATATGCTCTGCGACCGCATTGCCATACTGGTGCGGGGCAGGATTGTTAGCATCGATACCCCAGAGGGCCTCAAGCGCCTGGTGCAGGAGCAATCTCTGATCGAGTTTTCCTTCAGGGGCGATGTCTCGGGCCGGATTGGCGCTCTCCAGTCCTTTCTGGGTGAGCTGCAGGCCTCACTCCTGGACAGCAGTCGTATCCGAATTTATGGAGGGGATCCTCCTCGAATATTCGATGCTGTTTTTCAGTTTTCCAGGGAAAGCGGGATAGGAGTAGAATCAGCCAGCACCATCCGACCCAGCCTTGAGGACGCTTTTCTCCAGATAACCGGCCTGTCTCCCCAGGTTATGGCTGCTGATAAGGGTTCAGGAAAGGGAAGAGGAGTTGGAAGGTGATGGGGAAAGTGATGGAGAAGGTGAGGGGGAAGATGATGTGGCAGGATCAGATGCGAGGCATCTATCATATTACCATCAAGGATATGAAAACCTATTACCTCAAACCACCGGCCATAAGTTGGGGCATGGTCTTCCCACTGGCCTGGACGCTGGCCTTTTACCTGCGCAATCCAGGCGACTTTGCTGAACTGGTCCCGGGCCTCCTGGCCATGACCATAATATTCAGCACCACTGCAGCGGAAGCTGTGGTTATCAACTTCGAGCTGAGGCTGGGAACTCTGGAGAGGCTGCTGCTGGCTCCACTGAGCATGACAGCAGTTCTCTTGGGAAAGGTTTTGGGCGGCTTTCTCTTCGGGCTGATGATGACGGCGATTGTGGCCGCCGGGGCGGTGATCTATCTGGGGCTTAAGCCGGATTTCGTCGGGCTGGCTCTGACATCCTTGATATCTCTCATGGTCTTCTCTTCCATGGGTGCTCTCTTCAGCGTAGCGGTGCGGGAGGTCTTCGAGGCCCAGACCCTTCTCAATCTGCCCAGGTTTCTCATGGTGTTCCTCTGCGGTGTGGTCTATCCGGTATCAGCCCTGCCTGAGGGGCTGCAGCTGCTCTCACGGCTGCTGCCTCTGACCTACACCGTGCAGGGACTGAAGGCATCTTTTCTTTCGATAGACGGCACGGTATTTATCTGGGATCTGCTCATATTGCTCTTGTTCTTGATTTTATTTCTGCTTCCGGCCAATAGTCTGCTGCAAAGGAGGTTCAGCTAAATGCATAATCCGATCAAAGGATTGAATGCCGTTAGGGACGGCTTTTATCAGGAGGTAGCAGATGCAGTCTACGCTTCATTGACAAGAGGCAATGTGCTGGATGTGGGCACAGGGCGCGGCCTGCTTCCCCTTAAGATCGCAGAGAAGAGCATCCATCTGAAGGCATATGGAGCGGATGTCTCGCCAAAGGCGATTGAAGCTGCCAGGGCAAGCGCCAGCAAGATCGGGCTGGCAAATGCACCACATTTCGATGTGGGCGAGGTATCCAGCCTGCCCTATGAGGATGAATTCTTCGCCCTGGTGGTCAGCACCTTCAGCCTGCACCACTGGCCGGATAAAGCGGCTGGGCTCAATGAGCTCTACAGAGTGCTTGAGCCGGGAGGAGAGGCCTGGATTTACGACCACTGGAGGGATCCATCTCCCGAGGCCAGGCGAAAGCTGGCAAGGGATTTCGGCAGCCTGGCGGCCTGGTTTGCATTATTACACCTGCGTTTCGTCTCCTCGGTCATGACTGAAGAAAGGGCCAGGATCATCCTGGATGATCCATCTCTGAAGTTTCAGGAGAAGCGGCTGGAGACGTGCGGCATATTCCTGCTCTTGAGGCTGAAAAAGGCTGGAGCAGACATCAATTGAAATTCAGGCTGATGGAAAGCGGCAATATAAAAGGAATATGCATGGGTGCGCTGGAAGATGAGGTGAAGGAAATGATCAAAGTCGGCATAATAAGATGTCAGCAGACAGAGGACATGTGTCCCGGAACCATGGATTTTAAGGTTGCATCAGAGGGAAAGATGGCCTTTGCCGAGACCGGCCCGGTTGATATCGAGGGCTTCGTCTCCTGCGGAGGCTGCCCGGGCAAGAGAGCCGTCTCCAGGGCAGCCCTGATGGTGGAGCGTGGAGCAGAGGCCATAGTCATCGCCTCCTGCATCAGCCGGGGAAATCCCATAGGCTTTCCCTGCCCTCACTACGAAGAGATAAAGAAGAGCATAGCCAAGAAAGTCGGGCCCGGCATAAAGATAATTGACTGGACTCACTAAGATCTTTTTTTGCCGGCAATGGCCACAAAGGCCCCTCTGCCGTAACCTTCTTCAAATGGCTCTGCCGCACTGATATCTTTGATGCTCTTGAATACGGTCTGACGGGTGGCGATGAGGTCAAAATCAAGGCTTTTCAGCCAGAGAATAACCTGATCCACTGAATGGAAATGAGCATATTTGTAGAACTTGCTCCTGGCCTTTTTCCTTTCATAATCCTGACCTAACGGGCTATTTGGATCGATCATTCCGATGATGATCCGCCCCCCAGGCCTCAAAACCCTCTTTGCCTCCGCCAGAGCTTGCAGGGGATTTTCCAGGAAACAGATAGTAGTCACCATCAACACGAAGTGGAATGATTCATCCTGGAAGGGAAGGGCTTCCGCTCTTGCCTCATGAACCTCTATGCCTCTCCGGCGCGCCCTGTCGGCCATCGCTTTTGCCGGTTCCACGCCGATCCTGATGCCCAGAGGGCCGGCGAACCGGCCCGTTCCAACGCCAATCTCCAGTCCAACTCCCTTGGCCGGGATGAGGTCTCGCAGGGCCAGGATCTCAGATTTATAGGCCGCTTCATTCTCCTCAAACCACAAATCATACTCTGCCGCATTTTTTTCAAAGAAGTCTATATTATTCATGATCGTCTGCCACAGATTCCAGGATTGCGCTTTTTGCAGATGAATTCTTCCACCACATCGGGCAAGGCGGAGGGGCGCTGTCCTTGCCCGCATCTTGAATTTAAAAGGGCTCTAGCCCTTCCGCTGGTATCCCACAACTGCAAAGAGCAGGGCTGCCACAAAAATCAGGACCGGGAAGAGGGAAAGGGTGGCTGTGAGCCCGAACTGGTCGGCAATTGCGCCCGAGACGGAGACACCGAGACCTCCCGCGCCCATGGCTATACCCATGAATAGGCCAGAGATCAGGCCGATCCTGCTGGGCATAAGCTCGTGAGCCATGGCAATGGTCACCGAGAACGAGGCCCAGAGGAAGAACCCAAAACAAAGCATCGAAGCAATTTGAAGCGCACCCTGGGTCAGGAGAATCGCGGCAAAGGCGGGGATGGAGCAGAGGGTAGTTGCAACGGCAACCGGTCTTCTGCCCATCCGGTCGGAGAGATAGCCTCCGGTGAGCTGCCCGACAACTCCGGCAATGAGCATGGCGCTGATAAAAAAGGTTGCCTCAATCAGAGGGTATCCGCTCAGGACAAGGTAGGTGGGGAGGAAGGTCATCGCCCCGAAAGTGACCCAGGAGCGCAGCGTCGAACCGGCAAAGAGGAGGATCACCGGCCTCCAGTTCTCATCGCCGCTGTACTCTGCCTGCTGTGCCGCCACCGGGCAGATGTCCGGTATGGGGCGGACAACAAGGAGAAGTGCGCCGAGGACAGCGGGTATTAAAAGCCAGGTTACGGCGGGAAGGCCTCCGGTAGTGATCACTATGCCGCCCAGGATCGGCCCGAGGGCCTGACCGAGGTTGCCGCCCACGATAAAGAAAGAGGTGAGCCGGCCACGGTTGCTGGATACGGCAATTGCCGCTACCTTGCAGAGAGCACCGGGATGGAAGGTTGCGGCGCCCACAGAGGCGATGCCAACCGAGCAGAGCATGATCAGGTAGTGGTCTGATAGCAGCCCCAGAAAGGCGATCCCGCACCCGGAGAGGAGTACGGAGACTGCCACGCTGACCCGAAAGCCCCGCTTATCTGAGAGGCTGCCGAAGACCGGCTGCAGGATCGAGGAGATCAGGCTGTGCATCACCGGGAGGAGCGCTGCCTGGGTATAGCTGTATCCGAGGGTGGTGATGAGAAGCGGCTGTAGTGCCATCAGCACCGGGGCATAGATGTCGTTAATGAGATGCGCCAGCGTCAGCTGGGCGATCTCCCGCACCCTTGATGGGGGTTGTGCCGCCTGATCGTGCTGCATGGCCGTGCTCACGCTCATGCGGACGGCTTCTCTATACTCTTATATGAGGTTAGTTCCTGAGCGAACTTTAAAGAAGGATCCGAAAGCTGAAAAGGTCCGGGCAAGAGATGCCCTTTACCGTCGGACAATTCACAGCTGCGCCCGGCAATCCGCCCTCTAGAACCGGCGACTGATAACTTAAAAGAAACCTTTTTCATAGCTAAGCTCCTATAACAATTCCGTATGCCGGACCATAGCTACCTCGGCCTGGCCTCGGCCATGCACCGCCTCACCGAGCCGGCCATACGCGCCGCTATATCCGCGCTTCCATTGGCATCCCTCAATGGCCAGGCCTCCCGCGGGCTCGACGCAGCCTGCGGAAATGGAGATCACAGCCTCTGGCTAGCCCAGGCCCTCTTGCCCGAGGAGCAGGTAATGGGCCTTGATATCTGCAGGGAGGGGCTGCTTCAGGCGAGAGCTGCTTCAGAGAGGGCAGGTTTATCAGATTCGCTTGATTATATCCAAGGAGATTTGCGCTCTCTGCCTTTCCAGGATCATGCCTTCGACTGGGCCTGGTGCGCGGACTGCCTCTGGCCGGGCCCCGAGTCCCAGGGCTTTCTGGGAATGGACCCGATGCCCGTCCTTGGAGAGCTGGTGCGGGTGGTAAGGCCGGGAGGGCTTATTGCCGTACTATTCTGGTCATCGCAGCGGCTCCTTCCCGGCCACCCTTACCTCGAGGCCCGGCTCAATGCCACCCGGGCGGCATGCTATCCATTTCAAGAGGGCTGGAGTTATAGGGATCACATCTTATCCGCGCCCGTATGGCTGCATCAGGCAGGGCTGGAGAAGATCAGGGGACGGACATTTGTGGCCGATCTGCACACAGCCGTCGACAGCCAGGCCCGAGATGATCTGGCATCCTGCTTTCAAATGCTCTGGGGAAGGGCAATGTCGAAGCTATCGGAAGCGGATAAAGCGCAATTTAATCGGCTCTGCCATAAAAGCTCCCCGGATTTCATCGCCGATCGGCCCGGCTATTACGCCTTTATCACCTACACCCTCTTCTCCGGCCTGATCCCATTCAGGCCGGAATAGCATTCTTGAATCTTTTTCAAGCAGCAATTTGAAATATATTCGACCCCTTTGATTCTTTGTGGAAGGCAATATCCTGGCCGCCCTGGCTTTGACCCTCCTGGCTGGCCTGGCCACAGGCATAGGAAGCCTGGCGGCCTACTTCATCCCCAAGCCCGATCTGCGCTATCTCTCTTTGAGCCTGGGCTTTGCTGCGGGAGTGATGATCTATGTGGGCTTTGTCGACCTATTCTGCAGCTCGAAAAACGTCCTCGGATTCGCCTACGCCAATATCTTCTTCCTGATAGGCTTGATTTTGATCTATTTCCTGGACCGCGCCGTTCCACATATTCATATGGACGGACAGGTGGACTCTCAGTGCAATCGTCTTTATCGCAGCGGAATAATGACCACCATCGGAATAGCCATCCATAACCTTCCGGAGGGTATGACCGTGGCCTTGGTCTCATTGGCGGACCTGCGCCTGGGTGTGCCGGTGGCCATAGCCATAGCCATCCACAACATCCCGGAGGGGCTGGCCTGCAGCATTCCCCTCTACTGCGCCACATCCGACAGGAAGAAGTCCTGCCTGCTCTCTTTTGCCGCAGGCATGACCGAGCCTCTGGGAGCAATCCTGGCCGTCCTTCTGCTCTATCCCTTCTTGAATGACTGGCTACTGGCGGCAGCCTCGGCCATGGTGGCGGGGATCATGGTCTTCCTCTGCTTTGATGAACTGATACCTATAGCCAACCGATACGGCAGCGAGCATGTAACCAATATGGGAATCATAGCCGGATTCGCAATGATGATGATCGGACTCAGCCTGATGGGGACCTTTTAGCTTTTGCTTTAAAATGGAATCCATCTATCGGATAGAGCGCAAATCCAGGTCTTCCCCTTGCCAATATTTAAATAATTTCCAGCCATAACAGTGATAAGGCCTCTTTTTTGGCCTTTGGTAATGGATGGATTTTCTCAGGTGATGGATGATGAAGATACTTATATTGAGCCTCAGCTTGCTGCTGATCTCGGCAATGAACACGGCATATGCTTCTGATGAGGACTTAATGGTAGTGGATGAGAACCAGACTACAGCAGTCAATCAGACTGCTTTGAGCCTTGCTCTGTCTGACGAGGCCTCAGGCTTGCTTACCTCCCTGGAAGAAGAGGGGCTGCTCTTCATGGCCGAAGAGGAAAAGCTGGCGGGAGATGTCTATTCCGCGCTTAACGAAGTCTGGAATCTGCGCGTCTTTGACAACATCGGCCGGGCGGAGCAGACCCACCAAGCAGCAGTGGAGATGCTTTTGGAAAGATACTCCCTGGCCGTTCCAGCCAATCAGGCGGGAGAGTTCTCCAATGAAAGCCTGCAGAGCCTCTACAATGATCTGCTCAGCCGGGGAGGGCTTTCAGTTGAGGAGGCCCTGCGGGTGGG
>Ga0302252_1001919_pt1 | contig 10729 bp, 5 predicted proteins | sample AAG_RA_Leu_MG_FD_193511 | JGI IMG/M metagenome (GOLD analysis project Ga0302252, IMG submission 193511) | Enriched activated sludge microbial communities from anaerobic digester in WTTP, New Holstein, Wisconsin, United States - AAG_RA_Leu | ecosystem: Engineered > Bioreactor > Anaerobic >...
GGGAGCTATTCGGGCTGCGGCCCACCACATTCGAGAATACGGAGCTGATTTATAGTGACCAGGTGGCCCGGATGGCTGATAGCATGGGCTACAAGGCCATATTCACGGAAGGGACGCTGGCCGACCCCAATTATGTCTACCACCCGCCGCAGACGAGCCTATCTTTGCTGCTCAGAAATTATAAGCTCACCGACGACATTGGATTTCGCTTCTCCTCCCACAACTGGGAGGAGTATCCCCTCACTGCAGACAAGTATGCCTCCTGGCTGGCAGCCACTCCAGGCCAGTGCATAAACATATTCTGCGACTATGAGACCTTCGGGGAGCACCAGTGGGCCGATACCGGCATCTTCGAATTCCTCCGCCATCTGCCCGAGGAGATCAACCGGCACCCCCACCTGCGTTTCGCCACCCCGGCAGAGATCGCCCGCCAGATCCCGCCCAAGCGGGAGCTGTCCATCCAGGACTATATCTCCTGGGCAGACATAGAGAGGGACACCAGCTGCTGGCTGGGTAACGCCCTGCAGCAGGCCTGCTTTATCTACCAGAAGAGGCTGGAGGCACCGGCCCGGGAGAGCGGAGACGATTTTCTGAGGATCTGGAGGACTCTGGGCACCTCCGACCATCTCTATTACCTTTTCACCCACGGAGGTGGACCGGGAGAGGTGCACAATTACTTCAGCCCCTACGGAATCCCCTATGACGCCTCAGTGACCTACTTCAGCGTTCTGGCCGACCTGCACTACCGGCTCAAGAAGAAGATCCATCTGGCCGATGCTCCCTTCCACTTTGCCACCGGTGTGGATCAGTTCACGGGAGAGGTGGCCTGGAGCCTGGCCGGTATGAAAGAGGCTCTCAGGACTGTATCCCTGGAGTCTCTGGAGTATCACAGCCGCCAGGGAGATCTGGCTTTGTGGGCAGCGACCAGCCTGGGAGACGGGGTTTTGGTGAAGAGGATATCCCGATCGAGGAGGATCAAGGGGGAGCGGCTGAGGGAGAAGCTGATCAAAGCAGTGCAGTCATCTCTGGAGGTGGCAGGATGACCTCCTTCCATAGCTACCAGGAGGCCACCGCCAGGGAGTGGCTGGTCGGAAACGGCTTGGGCGGATATGCTTCATCCACCTTGTGCGGCAGCAATACCAGGGCTTATCACGGCCTGCTGGTGGCAGCCTTGCAGCCGCCCAAGGATCGCTGGCTCTTGCTCTCCTTCCTGGACGAGGAGATAGACGGGCATCATCTGGCCAGCCACCAGTATCCCGGAGCCATTTATCCCCAAGGATACCGATATATCAAAGAATTCCGGCAGGATCCTTTTCCTCGCATCTGCTATGAGGTGGGGAAGGCTCGGGTGGAAAAGACCGTCTTCATGATCCGGGGTGAGAACACCACCATCGTCAGATATCGGATCACGGGGGGCGAGGGGCGCTTTTCCATCGTTCCCTTAATGCACAGCCGAAGCTTTCACGCCGCCCGACCCCTGCCCCTCCTGCAGCAGAAGAGGCTCGCCGGTGGAGCCATGATCAGTTCATCAGAAAGACCGGATGCCCCGCTCATGCTTCTCTCGGATGGGCCAGACTTCCGGGCGGAGGAGCGGGTCTACAACAACTTCGAGTACGAGGCAGAGCGGAGCCGCGGCCTGGCCTGGAAAGAGGACCTCTTCTCTCCCGGTCGCTTCCAGATGGATCTCTCCGGAGATGAGGAGTTTGCCATAGCTGCCAGTGCCTGGAGGAGCAGCATGCCCGACTGGCGAAGAGAGATGGCCAGGGAGAGGTCCCGCCTGGAGGCTCTTATGGCCCCCCTGCCCGAGCTTTCTGCCGCCGCAGACAGCTTTCTGGTCCGGCGAGGTGGAAGCCTGAGCATCATCGCCGGTTATCACTGGTTTGACGACTGGGGGCGCGATGCCATGATCTCCCTGCCCGGCCTGCTTCTCAGCACCGGCCGGACCGAAGAGGCGGCGAGCGTCCTGAGGCTATTTGCCTCGGCCATGAAGGGCGGGGTGCTGCCCAATGACCTGGGGGCAGAATCCTATAACACCGTGGATGCCTCTCTCTGGTTTGTCCGGGCCGTGGCCGCCTATTTTGAGCTGTGCGGCGACATGCCGCTCCTGGAGGAGCTTTGGCCGGCGCTGCTGGCAATCTACAGTCGCTACTCCCGGGCGGGAGAGGGCTTTGGGGCGGACGAGGACGGCCTGATATTCTCAGATGCCGCTCTGACCTGGATGGATGCCCGGGTGGATGGGCGGCCGGTGACCGGCCGGGCCGGCAAGTGCTGCGAGATCAATGCCCTCTGGTACTCCGCTCTGAAAGATATGAACAAGCTGCAAAAGGCCCTTGGCCGGAACGGCCGCCCGGGCGGGGCAGATTTTTCCCGCCTGGCCAGAAAGGTAAAGGCCAGCTTCCGCCGGTTCTGGAACAGCGAGACTGGATGCCTTTATGATGTTTTGGACCATGAGGACGCCTCCATCCGGCCCAACCAGATCATAGCCGCAGGGATAGAGGGCCTGCTGCCCGATGTGATGAGGCAGTCAGTGCTGGAAACGGTGACGCGCGAGCTTCTCACCCCCTATGGCCTGCGCACCCTCTCTCCCCGCGATCCCCGCTATGCGGGATGGTATGAGGGGGGACCGGCCAGCCGGGACGGCGCCTATCATCAGGGCACAGTCTGGCCATGGCTCATAGGTCCCTATATCGATGCCCTGATATCGATCAAAGGCAGGTCAAAGGCAGTACGCTCCCAGGCCCGGGAGCTGCTCCAGCCGCTTCTATCCTTGGCGGCAGGCATGGGCACACTGCCCGAGGTCTTCGACGGCAACAGCCCTCACCGGCCAGGGGGATGCATCTCTCAGGCCTGGTCGGTGGCAGAGGTGCTGAGGGCCTGGAAGAAGATAGAATAATTTTTAATGATGATGCAATGCATATTCTGATCTCTCGGCTATCTCTGCGAATGGGCCTGGATCCACATCCGAAATAGCTGGGCTAATACAGAATACTGCTGCCCTGAAATCACAGCATCAATCGAGGTTCGAAGCTTATAAATTCAAAGGCTAGCTCATCCTTGCTCTGGTGCTGTTTAATGCCTCGAATGCTCATTGCGCTGGCCGCTCTTGTCATCCTTGTCTTGCCCCTTTCAACATCTTCCGAGGATGCAGCTAACCTGGATAAGTATCTCAATCGTCTAACGGATAAAAAGGTGGACATCGTATTTGTTTTCGACACCAGCAACAGCATGGGCGGGGAGATCAATGAGCTTCGTGCTATTGCCAATAAATTCGCAGCAGACCTAGAAGCATCTCATATCGACTACCACCTGGGATTGGTGGAATTTCGGGACTTCTCCATAACCTGCGGCGAGGGCAAGAGTGTCCAATGTGGCAGTCCCGGTGATTTCGCTTACCTAATCAAGGGCAATGGAACGCTTACCTCAGAAATCAGCACATTTAATTCCTGGCTGGAAGAGCTTGAAGCGGGCGGTGGCGGATCTGGCGGTCCTGAAGCTATACTGGCTGCTCTGCGACATGCCGGCAGTGACATTCTCTGGCGGGAAGACGCCGAAAAGGAGATAATATTATTGACCGATGCCGGGCCGCATCCCGATGGAAGCTGCTGCAATGCGGAAGGTGATACTCTAGAGGGTACGATCTTCGGACTGATGCATCTAGGGGCACGTGCCAACGTAATCGGTCCGGATGATGAGTCTCTGAGGAAGATCGCAAAAGATACAGGGGGCCAATTCTTTGAGATCAGGTCTGGGTTAAGCCTCAAACCGCTCCTGGAGAAGATCACGGAGGCTATGAGCAACAGCTTTAATGTAACTGCGGATGTTATTTGTGAGAACGGGATTTTAAAAGTCGAGGTACAACTTGTTGGAAAGGATACCATACCATATCTGTCTGGAAAGACTGATGTATGGATGTATCTGAAGCAGGCGGGCAACAGATCAAGATACAATTTAAGCTACGATCAAGCATTGAGAGCTTATGAGGGCGAAGTACCGGATGTATGTGGCTCTGTGGATTTGTCCATCTATGGGCGCGTAGGTGAGAGTAGCGCGGTGCAAAAGGTAGAATCGGACTGCGGAATATGTGGAGACCAGGACGTATTGCAGAACGGCTCCAATCAGCCTCCCATTATCGAAAACCTATTAGCCACACAAAGCAACGCAAAAGAGATTAACTGGACGACAAATGCAACTGATTCCGAGGGGGATACAATACTCTATAAGTATTTCTTGAATAACAAATCTATGACTGATTGGATCGACCTTGATAAATGGATTTTGAATGCATCAGACGGAAACGTTGGTGAGAATCGCGTAGAAGTTCAAATTAAAGATGGCAAGCATAGCGTTGAAGAATTTGACGATTCCAAATCGGTTCAATTCAAGCTTTCATCAATGAAATTAATGATCCAAACATGGAACAAGACTTTTGGCGGACCTGGTAGAGAAGAAGCCTGTTCCGCCCAACAGATAAATGATGGGGGTTATATAGTTACCGGTCTAATAGGGGTTACCGGTCCAATAGACAAAGATTCAGACGTATTCCTCTTCGAAACCGATTCATCAGGAAATATGGAGTGGTATAAATATTTAAAGAATCCAATTCATAATTCCTGGGGGCATATGCCGCTTTCAGTTCAACAAACCAGCGATAGAGGATATGCAATTTTCGGCGTTAATGGGCCTTTAGTTGCACACCAAGCATGGCTGGTCAAGACCGATTCAAAAGGAAATGAGCAATGGAATCGGACTTATGGAGGAAAAGAAACAGAGGCAATTTACGAGGGGCAACAGACCAGCGATGGAGGCTTTATTTTGGCAGGATATACGGATTCCTATGGTGAGGGGCGTGGTGACATTCTGTTAATCAAAACCGATTCCTATGGAAATGTTCTTTGGGATAAAGTATGGGGCGGATCCGATCTTGATCGGGCACATTCAGTCAAGCAAACGAGGGACGGCGGGTATATTGTAGCAGGTTTGGGTAATATGGCAAGCGAATCAGGAGATAGATGCGATGCAATCTTGATCAAGACCGATTCTTCCGGCAATAAAATATGGGAGAGGACCTTCGGTGAGCCGGGGTTTGATAATCTAAATTCAGTCCAACAAACAGATGATGGAGGATACATTCTTGCTGGCGATGCACCAGATGGTCGTGGTCTGAGTTATCCCTGGATAATCAAAACAGATTCCACAGGAAGCAAGGTATGGGAAAGAACTTTTAGATCGAAGCATATTGGTGAAGCGCATTCTGTCCAACAGACAACAGATGGTGGATATGTCTTCGCTGGTTTTGCAGAGGAAGATGGTTGGTTGATCAAGACAGATTCGATTGGTAATCTAATGTGGGAAAGAACTATCGGCGGATCGAAGGAAGATGAGCTATATTCCGTAAACGAAACAAGCGATGAAGGGCTTATTATCGCAGGCAATACAATGTCCTATGGTGCAGGCTACAAGGATGTTTGGCTGATCAAGACCGATGCCGATGGAAATGTATACAGTGCTGGCTCTTAAATTCAAATGCAAAAGCTAAATCAGCAAGCACGTGTTGCAGATCTAGCCCAAGTTGAAGGAGCCATCAAAGCTATTGAATAACATCAGCCAGTGATCTGCATTTGCCAGCATTCCCCATTCTCATCAGGCCCCATCCAACCCTCCGGACAGGTAACCTGGTTTGTTTTTGTTGTAATATTCGCAAGAGTTTTAGTTTCGTTGACTCGCATTTTAGCGGAGCTTTCCGCATTGTCAATTTGGCGGTTTGGAGATTTTGCTGAACTGGAGACATCTATCGCAGTCCCTTTTTTCTGATCAACATGGAACCTATAGCCGAAGAGAATATCTTCTCCATCTTTGATGAAGCCATTAGAAACAGCTTTTTCAACTTTGTCCCTAACTCCGGGAGGCATTGCATCCATCGTTATCAAGTGATCTCTTATGCCATCAAATTCGACACCCCCAGCTGAGCGACCTCTAGATATTGTGACAGTCTCCCCAGCTTTTTGGATGGTTGTATCATCCCAGCATTTGTATTCATAATTCTTAAAGGAATCAACATAGTTATCCCATATTTCTTTTGGACTCCATGTATTCTGGGACTTTAAAACCATCGCTTTTAACGAATCCAAACTGTCTCGGAATATATCCGTATGAGGGGTCGTTTTGGACTTATACCATTGGGCTAAGGCAAGTGCTACATATATATCGCGAAGATCCTCATATTTCTTTCCGCTGTTCAAATCAGCTTCGACATACGGCAGTATCATGCGATCTTGTTGATCTTTTGAATACTTTCCATATTCTTTGGCGGACCTATTAAGCTCATCAAAGCACCCTTTTGAGAGAGTCCTTATATCTTGATTGACTAAATCGAATGTGGAGTGATCTGCAACAGGTTCGGAGCTAATTGTCAGCGTTGAATTGATAATATAAATTTGAGTGCCATTTGAATAAGCATATACTTTATCCGGGATAATCCAGTGAGCTGTAACTGGACGGAACCTTACATTATCGATGGTTTGTATCTCTCCGGGGAATTTGCTTATGCACTGTTGAACCAAAGTTTCACGCTTCTTATCGAGAAGACTCCAAAAAGCTTTTCCTGTTTCGTTAGCACATGGATTGCCATAGTTGCTGAAGTCTTTTTTCATCTGAAGATCGGCTTCGAGCATAATCCTTCCGACCTCAGACTCCTCAAGTTCATCATCAATGATCCTATCTGCTTCCCAGGGATTTAAATTGACCCAGAGTTTGCTATCAGGAATTGCAAGGCTGGTCAGGAAAGCGGTTGCGTCAAGCCTAGTGGCCTTCTGGATATCAATTCCGGGTTTTGTTCCATCAGATTTCTCTGCTTTGAGGATCAAATCAAAATTTACTCCACCGGTGTCATCTGTAGTCATCGATATATAGTTCAGCTTGATCGATGTAAAATTGACTCCGCCAAGATCGCTCTCTAAACTGGAGCCAAACCTTTGTTGTGGCAACTCGCCTGAAGAGCTAGTGGCGCCAAAAGTTCTTCCAAATGAAGCATCTTGGGTGTCCAATTCAAGCCTCTTGTCCTGAGACCAGCCGATGGTGCCATCATTGTATTGAATTTTCCACCACGAAAACCCATCTGCCTCTACAGGACCCTCTAAGATGGTGCCTGTGCTTCCCTTGCCCACTGGCTCTGAGATTCTCGTATCCTCTGTGCCATCTATCGGTAGCCCTGGAACAGATCTAACATTCAATAGATCCGTTGTCTTAACATCATCTCCTTTTTGAAAATCCTTTGGCTCCGATTGGCTTTGAGATGAAATGATCGTCTTAGTAATCGGCTCTAAACCTCGCGAGGCGCTAGATAATGTATCATCCGAGGGCATACTCGTTGTTGGAGATGTCGGAGCAACCGATCCTTCCTCTTCAATCATTTCCCCCTTTGCTTCTGAACTCGACTGTTGGACGGATGGAGACAAGTCTGGGCTCACTCTGGAAAATGATTCCCCGTCAAATTTAAATTGAATGCCGAGATCTCCAGCCTTTGCCAGTGCAACATCTGCTTCAGCTCCGCGATTTAAATAATAAAGAGCAAGTCCTTTCGTGTACCATGCCTCTCTGTCTTGGGGATCTTGCTCGATACGCTTTTCTGCAGCCTGAAGAGCATTTTGCATACATGCTTCGTATTTGCCTTGCTCCTTTAGAGCCACAGTGGTGGAACCGGTGGGTATTGGGATAGTCGACTCATAAACATCTGAAGATGGTAAGGCAGCTTTTTGTGGAGTTTCTTTCGCTTCTTGCGCGATTTGCTGGGTGCCTTGCGTTGCTTGTTTGGCCTTGGTTTGCTTCATTGCCTCTTTGATCTCAGCGTCTGTGGTTCCTACATTTTGACCGTAATACGACCTGCCCGTATTTGGATTGGCAACAGAAGCCCATTCTTGGGCTAGATTCAACTGGAATTGGTTATCTGAGATATTTCCGTCCATCCAATCTGAACAACCTCTTCTTTCCAATAGTGCTCGAGCCAATCTCTCCTGCGTTTCAGCGTCAAATAGTGTATCATCTGAAAGGCTAAGAATATCCTGTAGACCATAATAACCATTATCTTCCGTGCCGAATAATGTTTCTGAGAGTATTTGATATCTACCAACTGCATTCTTGCTGCCCATATTGGTTTGAAGCTCCCAGATCTCGCCAATTGTCATTTCAGTTAAAGACTTGTTTGAAAACTTAGAGTCGAAGTCTTCAGGCTTATTGTAGCCATAAAGAACGTCATATCCACTTTTATATTTATATTGGCTTGCTGCATCTTCGGAAGTTCCTTCCCCGAGAGCTATCCTATCAAGCAAGATATCCCATCTATCATCACTCTGAGCTGAGGTCGGGCTCGCGCAAACAAAACCTGCTCCTATAATAACTATTATCACGACTGAGATTATATATAATTTAAAATTCCCTGTCATTGAATCCATTTTCAGACGCCTCGCACAGAATTTGCTGCATTTAATGCTTCTTGAGATTGGCACAACTTGCTCTTCTTATCACGATTGCTAATAAAGTCTTCCTTCCAGCACGGATCGTCTGCCTTGATCCGGTCGACCACTTCAGCGCATCTAATTTAGCCGCAACAGAACTAAATCTAAAAGATGGATTAATATAAAATAATATAAAAATATATTTCGTCAGCTCCCCTGCCGACTGGCGGTGGCATTGCCGCTCTCGGCCAGCCTCTCCGCCTGGTAGAGCGCATAGCTGCCCTGCATACTGCCGTTTTCATGGACCAGATCTAGGCGATAGTCTTCCTGCTGGGAGTTGACCTTAACCTCCAGGCTTATCTCGTCCTCTGATACCGCTCCCGTTGCCGTGGCTAAAGCATCCGAATCCCCATCTGCAATGGTCCCATAGCCTTGCAGCCTGTCGCCGGACTGGATCAGTATGATATCCATGATCTTTGTGGCCGCCTCAGGCCCGCCCCAGTTCAGGTTCATCCTCCACTTTCCAGCCAGATCAATGATAGGATCCGCTTTCTGGACTATGGTCTCCGATGCCGAAGTTGTGCTATTGTTCTCGGCCTGGTTTGTGGCCTGGCTCTCTTCAGAGCCGTCGCTGTCATTTATCCCTGTGGTGGATTCCATCGCTGCATCAAAAAGTGGGTCGGCCAGAAAGTCGGTGTTGTCCCGGACCACCCATCTTCCGCATCCGGCCCAGGCTGGGCTGGCCAGTATGACCAGAATCAGAGCCAGGCTCAGAATCGATTTCGTCTTCATCTTTTGCTCCTCCTCAGGCTGCTGCCCGGCTGGCGGTGGCATTTCCGCTGCCTACAGTCTCCTCGCCCGAGTACAGCTGGTAGCTCCCGCTAATCGTTCTGTCCACACGGACCAGATCCAGATCAACGCTCTTGTCGATCTGGTTGCCGTATTCGGCTACCACCGTCCAGATATGCAGGCTCACTGCGTCCTGGGAGACGGAGCCGGTGGCAGTTACCTGGAGCTTCGAGCCATCCTCATTGAATACTCCCGAGCCCATGAGTCTCTCTCCGGTCTGGATCAGGGTGAGGGGATTGAGGGAGATGCCTGCCTCCTCCAGCTTTACCGTCCATTTGCCCGCCACATCCAAGATCTCCGGCTCCTTTGGCCCGGATTCCTGGGGGGCCTCGGCTGCCACAGCCTCTCCCGGCTGGGCCAGCGGAATCGGCTTAGTATCGGGAACCCTCATATTGGCCCCGAGTATGTCCATCTGGGGCGATGGGCCGGTTCCGGCTGGAGCGGTTGGGCTGACCGCACTATCTGAGGATCCATTGGAGACTGCTCCAATATAATAGGGTATTGTCTCGCTATCCTCCCAGGCCACTGATCCCTGGCGGGTCACCAGAACCTGGACCATATTGTCTCCCTCATCGGCCTTGGAGGTGTTCCAGGTCCAGGTGCTCTCTTCGCTCCAGCCGGTCATATCCCGGAACTCTCCTCCTGTGGAGGGGCCCGAGAGCAGGAAGTCATAGAGCATCGGCTCGCTCTTGGGATTGGATGCCTCTGCCATCCAGGTAATTGACGATCCCGGGCTCTGGGGGCTGGGCAGGCTCACCTTAACGCTGGAGATCGTGGCATTCGCATTGGCCCTAGCAGCGCTGCCTAGAGCCACGGCCGGCGCGTAGGCAGATGATGCCGATGCATCCGAGGCCAGGCCGGTGCCCAGGTTCTGGTTTCTGCTCACATAAAAGTCGGTATCTCCGGAGGTATCTCCCATCCAGTTGGTGCCGCACTGAGACAGGACCAGAGGAGTGAGAGATAAAATCAAAGCTGCCAGCAAGGCTAAGGAAAGAGATAAGCTCTTGATCCCCATATACTAAACCACCACCATATTCTGATGGAGGGGGCAATATGCTTCGATGCTTTAAACCTTCCCCCTTAAAACGTCATTCGACGAAAAAGCCTCCTCTCCGTCAGATTTATCAATCATTAAAGATTTTAGGCTCAGAACGGCCTGCAGGGCCGAGGTGATTGATCATGAATGCGTGGGATCGCTTTATTTGGTAAAATACGATTTCTAGATACAACCCTGCGTGATGGGGAACAGGCTCCCGGCGTCTCTCTGGGCACCGAGGAGAAGCTGGCCATCGCTCGGGGGCTTGACTCCCTGGGTGTGGATGTGATCGAAGCCGGATCGGCCATGACCTCGGAGGGTGAGCGCCTTTCCATCAAAGCTGTTGCCGATTCCGACCTGGGAGCGGAGATATGCAGCTATGTGCGGGCTTTAT
>Ga0302252_1001923_pt1 | contig 10716 bp, 16 predicted proteins | sample AAG_RA_Leu_MG_FD_193511 | JGI IMG/M metagenome (GOLD analysis project Ga0302252, IMG submission 193511) | Enriched activated sludge microbial communities from anaerobic digester in WTTP, New Holstein, Wisconsin, United States - AAG_RA_Leu | ecosystem: Engineered > Bioreactor > Anaerobic >...
CATCATGGACCAGATCTATCCCGAGAGATGGCTTTGCACTGCCAGCAACTCGCAAGCAGAATGTAAGTCCATGGGCTGCGTCAATGTAGTTCATTGCGAATCCAAGGCCCTGAAGCGCCAGAGGATCGAGGGCAGGATAATCCGGGCCTTAGACGAGCTGCCAGAAGAGACTGTCGAAGAGGAAGCTCAGTTGCCCTGCTGCGGCGATTGTAGATCCTGTGGCGGCGGAGAACCAAAGAAGATCGATCCCAGAAAGACCTGGATCTACTGAAACCGATAGCTAGAGAATTTATTCTACCATTGGGCGGTATATAGTATAACAAAACCGCCCAATACTCTTTTTGGCAATTTAGCAACCAACAACTATTTAACCTAATACGACCTATAGGATTTAACCAAAACTTAATAAATCGGGTGACAGAAAATGAGCGAAAATTCAGAATACATAGAAGGTTTAGTCAGAAGGATTACGAAGAACTTGGGCAACACAAGCTTGGTTGGAAATGGCCTCCCATCAACAATGGCTGAAGTAGAGATGCTGGCAAAACACGAATCAAATTCGTGTATATGCTCGGCTTGCAGATTAATCCTCCAGAGAAAGCCAAAAATGCTGACTGAGACAGAGATCAGAGAACTCCTTGCCTGCATCTGCCCATCAGGCGAACCAAAAGACGAGTTTACCAGAGGATTCAAAGTAGCAATGGAGATAGTTCTTGGTATCCACAACGAGGTGGCCTGAGATGTCAAAAGACTTCTGCGAAGGACTGGAACAAATTGCTAAGGCTTTCAAGAGCAAGAAAGGCCAAGCAGCAATCCGCGCTGAGAGAAAAAGGGTGGCAGAAGAGAGACTAAAGCAACTTGGGCTGAGGGAGTGAGGAAAATGCCAATATACCTTGTAGAAGACTTGCAGACAGAAATTCAGATACTCACAGATTTAGATTGCAAAGACATTGAAGAAGCATTAAGTTATGTAGAAGGGATGTTTCGGGATATTGGCTTCCCTGGAAACAGGATGTCGATGTGGGTTGCGAATAAATTTCATGGTTTCATCAGAATAAATTTACCTTATGGCGGAAAGTATGACTATGAGGTTGGCGAGGAGGGTAAGTAAATGCCAGCGATAGCTTGGTCGGAAAGGACCAGATCTGGGAAGAGAGTAATCAAACAGAAATCCTTTCACTCTGAACAGGCGGTAGACAGGTTCATTGCTCGGAAGATGAAGACAGATAGTTTCATTGAAGTAGTCGCGGGGAGATGAGTAATATGGGACTCACGCCGAGAAGAACTCCTTTAGAACAAGCATTTGAGGAAATCATAGGTCATGCTCAGCACTCCTTGGACCTAGATTACTGGAATGTATCAGACGATGAGCAGGCCGAGCTAGTTCTTGGGATGATTGAAGACGATCTGCAAAACATAAAAATGGAGTTCATCAACGCAATCAGAAGACTGAGGTTAGAAAAGGCAGATCTAAAGAGGGCCGAATAAATGCCAGTTGTCTATGAAATCCAGGGGTGGTACACCCCCGAATATGGTTGGGAGATGGTGACGACAGAGGGAACAAAGCAGGCGGCACTTCAGAGGCTCAAGGAGTACCGAGAAGATGAGCCAGACTATCCTCACAGGGTTGTAGCAAAAAGAGTTAAAGCTGCTCAATGAAGAATAAGACTTTATACCTGAAAAACCCCTCTATTTTTCATATTTCGCTTTGATTTACTGGAGGTTTCGCATTGAGTTCAGAGGATAATGTGCTTGTAATAGCCGCTCACCCAGACGACGAGGTACTAGGTGCTGGAGGCCTGATCCATAAGCTCACGACTGGAGGCACAAAGGTAAGTACTGCCATAGTCTGCCCAGGCGGAGTTAAGCCCAGGCCAGGAGTCACCGACGAGTATGTCCAAGAACTGATCCACCAATCTTTCCGAGTCGGAAAGATCCTTGGAGTCAAATGCCAGAAGATCGGGCCGTTCGACTACGCAGAGTTGAGCCACGAATCAGTATCCAGAAGAGACGTTCACTACTGGATCGAGGATGTAGTTGAAAAGCAAGATCCTGACACTATCATAACTCACTCATCTTTGGAGCTACACGCAGACCACAGGATAGTTGCTGAAGCGGTAAAGGTGGCCACAAGACCAAACCACCGAAAACGCAAAGTCATCCACTTTGATCCTGTTTCCATCTACCAAGACGGCTTCATACCGAACTACTACGTGATCCTGGGCGAACAGGATATAGGGGCTAAGGAATCGGCCATGTCCTGCTATGCTGGGGAGATCCAGAAGGACACCTACGGCTGGCGCAACCTCCGAGCCATAAGAGCCAAAGCCATAGCGAGAGGCTTAGAGTGCAGCGCAGAGTTGGCTGAGGCCTACTTCATATCGAGGGACTACTCATGAAAATCATGGTCACAGGCGGAGCAGGATTCATAGGTTCTCATTTGGTGAATTCGTTGCAGAATGATAACCATGAGCTTCTAGTCATAGACAACCTAGCTACAGGTAGCTCTTCAAACATTGACTCCAGGCTACTAAAGTACGAAGATGTAACTGAGCTTACCGATATTTACATCCCCTTTAAGCCCGAGGTGATAATCCATCTCGCAGGGGAGTTCAGGCCTGAATTAATCAAAAACGATCCAGTAAAAGTTGCTAACACCAATATCAAAGGTACTGCCGAGGTAATGAAGTTCGCAGTAACCAAGAACGTAAAGCGAGTAGTGAACATTTCGTCAGCCGCAGTCTATGGCAACCAGGAGTCTTATCCTATTTCAGAGGATCAAGCCCAATTTAGTCCCTTATCAATCTATGGGCAGTCCAAGCTATCAGCCGAATGGATTTCAACAGCCATAGCAGCCCAATATGGTATAGAACTAAACACGTTAAGGCTGTTCAATGTCTATGGTCCGGGCCAAGGATCAGAAGTTGCCAACGCTCTTATTCCCACTCTAATCAGCGATATGCTTGCGGAGGTTCAACCAGAGATTCATGGAGACGGTTCTCAGACCAGGGACTTCGTGTATGTTAGTGATGTGGTAGAGGCCATAAAACTAGCCGCTTTAGGTGAAGTTAGCACCGTAACGGCAAACATATCTTCTGGCTTGCCCACGCCGGTTCTTGAAGTCTACCAGTACATCAAGTTCTTCTTGAACTCGGATCTCAAGCCAAAACACCTCAGAAATAGGCCAGGAGACATCCGAGAGAGTACTGGTTCAAACAAAAAGGCCCGAGAACTACTCAGATGGAAACCCAAAGTAGCCTTGTATGAGGGGTTGCATAACACCGTGGATTGGTGGAAATCATGCGTGTGAGTATCCATCTATAGAATGAAAAATATAAATACATAAAACGTATTTATATTTAAAAATATGTTGGTGACTTTAGATGCGTGGAATTAAAGGTAGCATCTGCCCAAGATGCAATCATAGGCCTAAGACAACTGCAAGTGGTTATTGCAGACAATGTGCAACAGAAAAGCAAAAAGAGTGGGAAAAGCTAAAGCCAAAGACATTATGTCCGGCTTGTAATTCACGACCTCGAAGACGCAATGGAAGTTTATGTCTACATTGTAATAGTAAGCAAACGACAGAATACCTTCATAAAACAGGGAAGCGCATACCTATGTCTGAAGCAAAAGAAAGCGCAGTATATCTAGGCGTTTTTAGAGGTGAGTTTGAAATCGCAGAAACAGTTCTTAAAAGCTTATACGGAAAAGTTGAAAGAATGCAATATGGTAATAGTGGATTTGATTTTGTATGCAATGGAAATAAGATAGACGTAAAAACCTCTTGCATTTCACACGATAAAAGATGGAACTCAGATCGATGGTCATATTCTATCAAAAAGAATGAAATAGCTGATATGTTCCTTCTTATAGCATACGAAAGCAGGACCTCATTAAATGTAATGCACATATGGTTAGTAGAGGCATCAAAAGTAAACGATCTAGTAGCTCTTAAGATAAGCAACAACGAAAAGACACTAAGAAAATGGAAAAAATACGAACTTGAGTTGATTTTATGAGGGTAGCGATACACCAATGTAATTTTCTGCCTTGGCTAGGGTTCTTTGATAAAATCAACTCCAGCGACCTCTTTGTGTTGCTAGACGATGTTCAAGTATCCAAGGAAGGATTTGTTACCAGGAACAAGATAAGAACGCCTCAAGGCTGGACCTGGATAACCGTACCGACTGATTCAAAGTCAGGAAACATCAACGAGGTCCACGCCCTAACAACACCAAAATGGATCAGAAACACAATCCAGAAGATAGACAGCAACTACAGTGACAAGCGGATCAATGCCATAGACACTAAGCATAGATTGATTAAATATCTCTCAGCCCCATCTATCTCTCTAGCTGAGTTCAATACTCGCATAATCAAGCTCCTATGCAAGTCGGCTGGCATAACCACCCCTATCATCCTTTCAAGCGACCTGAACTCAGGTGGATCTGGCTCAGAACGCATCTTGAACATCTGCGAAGACGTAGGGGCAGACGAGTACCTGTCAGGGATAAAAGGTAAAGAATATCTAACCCTTGAAAACTTCGATCATTCTGGCATCAAAGTGGTATTCCAAGACTTTCATCACCCTACCTATACACAACTCTTTCCGGGGTTTGAACCGAACCTATCGGCTATAGATAAGCTCCTATGCACAGGTGAGTTATGAACGACTTAGACATAAATGATATAGATTGGATTGACTTCGGATCAAATGTTGCCCGAGATCCAGAGAAACTTGTTCGTTGTGGCTGGAGAAGCAAAGCATCCCAAACATTGAGGTTCAAGGTTCTGGCAAAAGAGATACGTTCTAACGAATCGGTGTTAGACGTAGGCTGTGGCACAGGAGACTTCTTCCAGTACATCATGCTTGAAAGGGACTTACCCCTAATAAAGGAATACACAGGCACAGATCTATCGTCCGAGCTTATCACCATAGCCAAACAAAGGTACGCAGAGTACTCGGCAGAGTTTATGACCAAAGACATCCTTAAACACGCCGTCACACCAGAAACTCGCAAATTCGATGTGGTAGTAGCAAGCGGGATATTCACTTTGAGGAAGTACAGGTCACTAGAATACCTCGACGCCATGATAACTAGAATGATGGAGTTATCAAATAGAGTAGTGGCTTTCAACCTTCTCAGCACATTTGCAGACGACATCCAAGACAGTAGTAGATACTACAGCCCAAGTGAGGCAATCATGCTCATGAGCCGGCACACACACAAGTTTAAGCTCCTCCATGATTACGCACCTCACGATTTTACTTGTGTACTCTATAAATAACCCTTCTCCTTTTTAGTCAAAAACCAGCACCAGCAACCACCACATATTTAAACCGTCAAGACAAAGCTCATCCCAACAACCTTAAGGAGATTGACCGTAATGGCGTATAGACCCCAAAAATATGTAGACGGCCTGAGCTTCTATGCCTGGGTTAGCTTGGTAGTTAAATCAGTTAGACTAGGCTGGCCAGAAGGAATAAGACAAGCAGAGGCAAGGATAGGCAACTACCTAACCAAGAGGACCGCAGAGGTTCAGATAATGGAAGACATTTCACCAACAGAGGAACTCCTCCCTGAGATCCAGAGGTTAGTCTGGACTGCTAACTGGGATGAACTCTGCAAATACGACACTCACCACGGCCGAGGCTCGACCAGGCTTATTGAAACCACTTTCCAACAGAAGTACGAGTCCTACTGCGAAGACGAGCGGAACAAACGTGAACTTGAGACTCTTGCCGACATCTACGGGTTCAAGAAACCTCAGGCCAGGATCTATGGAGATCTCATAACTTGGCACAACCTCAAGAACGAGCTGCCAGAGATGAAGATGAGGTCCATAGACACCCATCCATGGAGGGGCGTACCAATAGATGTCCTGGATAGACACACCTCAGAAGGCAAACGAGCGAAGAGGCTTGACACCATCCTCAGCGGATCAGTAGAAGGACACCTGATGCTCGCAGATGCAGTCCAGAAACACGGATGGGAGGTAGTGCGTGACCACATCCACGCCAAGGAGGTCTTCAAGGTAGAACCAAGAACAGTTGCACCTATCCCCAAACAAGAGGCATCTCCCAAGCCAGTCAAACCAAAGTCAAGAATAATCCAATCAACGCTCCTACTTTACTAAACACCTCTTTTTTCAAAGCGAAATAGGCTTAAATACATTGAAATTCAAGCAAATATCATGCCTTATCACCCAAAGAAGATTCTCTGGTTAATTTCAGGTAACATGGAGAACGACTCCTTGCTCAATATAGTCCAACGTATTCTCCCTCAGCAGACGCCTAAAGAGTGGGACGACGTAGAGCATACCCTAGTTACCAACAGCAAAGCCTACACCGAGTTCCCAGGTAAAACCTACAGGATTCGAGAAGACATGATGCTAGGGCCGAGCATGATTGAACGCATCCTCGGGTTGCTCCAGGCAGCATTAGCAGGAGGGTTCATCCACGAAGCGGATATAGTAATCGTCCCGTTCATATCGCTTGCCACGATGGTCAACCTCATGGACACAGGTGGTGTAGTAAAGCGTGGAACTTGGATGAGACGCAAGCCAGTAATCATAGTCTCACCAAAAGTCCCAGTTGGTGTGGACTCAGACTGTGCAGAGTTCCAGACCACCAATCGCTTTTTCTGGTACTTTGTAGCTAGGTCAGATAATATATGGACCGGGGTTCTAGACAACGACTACGAGCGAGAGCTTATGATCGAAGAGATGCGAAAGGAGTATCCTCAAACAAATCTCAGCGACCACGTTTTCAACCTTGCCATGTATAAGTTCACCGGGTTCAAAGACATCGGTGTAGAGAAAGAAGATGTAGTGGTCTGGCAAGGAAGGAACAACCCAGATAAAGGTTATCCTGAGGCAGTAGAGATCCTCACGATGCTCACAGCCAATGGAGTCAAGTGCAGGATGTTCATACCCTCCTCATCGCTGTTCAGGATGGGCGAGATAGAACGCATCAACGCCAGACTATTCGAGTGCAACGTAGGCATGGATAGAGATCTTTACATGCGGAACCAATGCTCCGCCAAGTGCTGTATCATCTGCTCCAATACCGAAGCCTGGCCGCCAGGATACATCGAACAGCTAGAGAGAGGCTGCGTACCAGTCATCAGGAAGAAGCCCTGGATGAAAACTTTCCTCACCGAGGACTGGCCTCTGGTGTTCACGGACAAGGGAGAAGCAGTAGAGATGGCCAAAGAAGTCCTGAAGAACTACGACGACTACCGCCCTCTCCTGGAGAGCTGCCTGAAAGAGAGATACAGCACCGACCTTAACTTTGGCGAGCTGCTCAAGAAATCCTGGAATAATTACCTTAACGACGCCCACAAGAAATATTCCAAAGAGAGTTGATTAAAGATGGAAGATGCCCAAGAGTCAGTAGACGACGATATCCTAGAAGAGTTCACCAAGAACAACCCCAAACTCAGCAACAAACCGCCCAAGCTCAGAGAACCAGTTCTGATAGACATAGACAAGATAGACGATAATCCCTACTCAGCCAACGTAGAAGACACAGCTACTTTCACCAAACTCCAAGAAGGCATAGACAAACACGGACTCCTAGAGATCCCTGTAGTAAGGAAGACTCCAGAAGGCCGTTACCTGATGATGTCAGGGAAACACAGGAAAGATGCCTTCAAGAGCCTAGGCGGCAAACAGATCTACGCTATAGTCATGGACTCGGATCTCTCGCCAGAAGAGGAGTTCAACGAAGTAAACAACTTCAATCTTATCAAGGGAGACATGAAGAAGAAAGAGCTGGTTAAGATAGCCAAAGAACACAACCTTGACCCAACGAAGATAGACCTCTTCAAGATCCCAAGTCGCCTATTGTTCCCGGTAGTAGATGTCTCAGACATCAACAAAGCCCAGGAAGAGACAAGGAGAAACGCCAGGTTAAACCAGCTAATTCTCGAGATAGCCAAAGTAATCGGCCCCCATGTCCTAAAAGACAGAGACGAACTCATTACCGTAATGTTAGTACAGGATAGCGTAGTAGCTATTCTCAGGATACCATTCGTTGATAAGAAGAAATGCAGAGAAAAAGCAGAAGATATTGAAGCTAAGCTCACCAAAGCTCTAGCTGAGTTCTCTGTAGACGAAGATGAACCACAAATTGAAGGCGATCAAGATGAGTGAAGATGACCTCAAGTTCACACCTGAAAAAAAGAAGGAATACCTAGAACATATCAGATCAGGTAAAACAAAGAACGAAGCAGCAGCATTAGTTGGACTTAATCGTAAAACCATCTATGGCTACTGCAAGAGACACAGGGACTTCGGTGGTGCTGTAAGGAACGCCGACCCCAAATACTTCAGTCCAGAGAAGAGACGCAGATATCTAGCCCTCCTGCTTGAAGGCCAGACCAAGAGCGGTGCAGCAGACATGGTTGGCATATCGAAACACATAGTCCTGAAGTACGAGCGAGAACACCCCAAAGTAGCAGCTACGTTCAAGTGGGCCAGGGAAGTAGCAATCCAGACAGTAGCCGACTCCCTCTATGCTAAAGCAGTAGGCGGCGATGTAGCAGCCATGAGGCTATTCTTGACCAACATGACCAGGAACGCCGACGAATCCAGAGGCGAGATGCGATGGTTCTCCGACTCATCTAAGGTAGAGATGACTGGCAGCAACGGAGGCCCCATAGAAACCTATGCCTTGACAAGAGAAGAGAGGCTGGAGCGTCTCAAGGCCATAACAGAGGAAGTCCAATCAGAGATATCCTCCTCCGAAGGCCTACCGAAACTAGACCAAATCATCAAAAAGGAGGAAGAGAAAGAATAAATTTAACCTTTTCCAATTCAAGGCAACAAAACACTCGAGTAAAACTCAGAGCATGTAAAATATCTGTGGTAGAAAATGGCAGCTAAGTTAGACCTGACAGCAGAAGACTTAACCCAAATAGCCAACCTAAAAGAGGCCCAGAGGTTAGCTTTTGATGAGAAGAAGTACCTTGCAGAGCAGCACCTCTTGTCTTTCACAAGGCAGGCATGGACCGCAATAGACACAACTCCTTTCATCAACAACTGGCACTTGCGGTTGATATGCGACTATCTCATGGCTGTAAGCATAGGTAAAATCAAGCGCCTCATAATAAACATTCCCCCAGGATACACTAAGTCAATGATGGTTAGTATCATGTGGCCTTGTTGGGAGTGGGCCACGATCAACCCAGGCCAAAAGTGGGTTTTCTGTAGTTACGCTGCTTTGCTGTCGTCGTACATGTCTATCAAGCGTCGTGACTTGATCTCTTCAGAGTGGTATCAAAATAACTGGAATCTTCCCCTCAAAGCAGACTACAATCGTCAGGCAGACTTCATGAATGACGTTGGCGGGATGATGTTCTCCTCGTCTACCGGAGGGGCGCTAACAGGCATGGGCGGAAACAGGCTAGTTATCGATGATCCTACAAACCCCCAAGAAGCCATATCTGATGCAGCCAGAGAAGGAGTAAACGACTGGTTCTATAACACCTTCTTGAGCCGATTGAGAGATATGAAAAATGGAACCATAACTTTAATCCAGCAGAGGTTGAACCAGAATGATCTCACAGGTTTCCTCACCGGGATAGACAACTCTGAGCTAGACGGCTACCTTCACGAAGGCAATGGCTGGACCCTAGTTAGGGTTCCTCTGATATCCGAGCAGACCGAAGAGATCATATCCCCCCTGACAGGCGAACTCATCCATGAGTACCGAGAAGGCGAACTCCTCTGGCCCGAGCGAGAAGGACTAGCCCAGATCGAAGAAAAGCGCCGCGATCCTTATGTCTTCGAGGCCCAGTACCAGCAGAGGCCAAGCTCCAAGTTCGGGGCTATATTCCAGAGGGACTGGCTCGACGGCCACTACTATGAGGGCCGAATCCCAGTCAACCCGGACACCTGGATCCTTTCAGTAGACACGACCTTCAAGAACTCGGTTTCGGCAGATTATGTCTGCATGGGCGTCTGGGGCTGGAAAGCGCCTAACATGTACCTGGACCATGTAGTAAGGGAAAAGCTTTCGTACACCCAGTCAGTAGACACGATTAAGCAACTCCTAGCCATGTACCCATCCATCTCAGCTAAAGTAATCGAAGAGACTGCGAACGGGGCTGCTATCATCGATACACTCCAGAGAGACATAGGCGGGATCATAGCCATCCATCCAGGAGAAAGCAAAGTAGCACGGGCCCAGGCCGTAACACCCTACTTCCGTAGCGGAAATGTTTATGTCCGTAACGCGCCATGGACTCATGAATATGTTAGGGAACTGGTCAACTTCGATGGATCGTCTTCGACCAAAACCAAAAAGGACGACCAGGTAGACATGACTACTCAGGCCGTAACTTACATGCAGAGGACGTTCGGAGGCCTGATTGAACACGACGGCGAACCCCAGATAGGCATAGCAAGGTTTATCAGCACAGGAAGAAGCAGGAGGAGGTATTAAAGTGCTAACTCAATTAGAAAAATCAAGACTTCTTCAAACTGAGACAAACGGGAATGTAAGATACGCTCAATACTCTGCCCGGATGAAATTATCAAAATGGTTGAATTCAGTAGAGGATGTAAAGTTCATTCTAACTTCGACAGACCTCCCTTACAAGCGATCATCATTTTCCAAGGTAATGTCTTTAAAGACCATCGCATCTTTAATTGATTTAGTCACTTTTGCTATCGAAATAATCCATGTTCCAACCCTAGTACAAGGTG
>Ga0302252_1001926_pt1 | contig 10698 bp, 10 predicted proteins | sample AAG_RA_Leu_MG_FD_193511 | JGI IMG/M metagenome (GOLD analysis project Ga0302252, IMG submission 193511) | Enriched activated sludge microbial communities from anaerobic digester in WTTP, New Holstein, Wisconsin, United States - AAG_RA_Leu | ecosystem: Engineered > Bioreactor > Anaerobic >...
CGCTGAGAAATGGAAAAGGGACTACGATTCATGAGACTATTATGACTGTCTTGGCAACTTGGGAACAATGTGGACTCGATAAGCTCCAGATGTTACGGTCGTGCTTATCCAGCTAAACACGTACATTTATATCAGACCTGATCTACCCGGATTGCTCAGGATATGGAATAGGAGGAATGAATTATATTCAAAAATGACGGGAAAAATTATGCCAAGATAGTGCCCTGCCTGGACGTCAAAGTGGTGGACGGAGTGCCATCCGTGGTCAAGGGGGTCAAGTTCGTTGACCTGAAGAGGCAGGGCGATCCGGTGGAGTTTGCCAGACGCTATCAAGAGCAGGGTGCGGATGAGCTGGTATTTCTGGACATAACCGCCTCCCATGAGGGCAGAGAGACCATGGTGGATGTGGCCCGCAAGGTTGCCGATGCGGTGGATATTCCCTTTGCGGTGGGGGGAGGAATAGCAAGCCTGGATGCAGTTAAGCAGATACTGGATGCCGGCGCGGATAAGGTGGGAATCAACACCGCTGCGGTCAAGAATCCTGATTTTGTGAAAGAGGCTGCGGCAGCATTCGGCTCAAAACGGATCACCCTGGCCGTGGATGCCCGCCGGAATGCTGAGATCATCCCCGGCGTCAATGTCTATGAGATGGAGGACGGCAGCCGGGCCTGGTTTGAGCTGGTCATATACGGCGGCAGGAAGCCTATGGGAATAGATGCTATCGACTGGTGCCGCAAGATGGAGCAGTACGGTGCGGGCGAGCTGCTTCCCACCAGCATGGACCGGGATGGGACCAACATAGGCTATGACATCCCCCTCACCCGGGCTATAACTGATGCCGTGGGTATACCGGTCATAGCCAGCGGCGGGGCCTCCACTCCCCAGCATATACTGGAGGGATTTACCATGGCCAAGGCCGACTCGGCCCTGGCGGCGGGAATGTTCCACCGGGGAGAGTACACCGTGGGGCAGGTCAAGGACCATCTGGAAGCGGCAGGGATCAGAGTGAAGCGGTGACTCTAAAGAGAGGAAGGCCGTAAAGGCTCGGAAAAGACCTGGAATTGAGGCCTTTTACTTCTCTAAAATATTTTCATTGTAGGATGCCATCGATTGTGGCCAGGTCATGATCGGCTCCGCGAAGCGAGTTCTTGAAGTGCACCACTATTTCTTTACCTGTCAAAGGATCCGAGTAGGAATATGTATCATCAATATCGTTTTCAGCTAGGATTATCTTGGAATCGACTACAAATTGATCCTTTAGTAGCTCCACATAGACCCTATTTCCATCTATATCTATGGCCTTAACAGCCAATTCATATCCTTCCTCAAATTTCAAATCATTCCCGGAAGTGACTATCAGGGATGTGCTGTTGTCAATCAAAATGTGACTTGGATTGAGCTCAGAGGTTTGAAAAATTTTATCTATTGTTACCAGGTCGTGATCTGGACCACGATATGCATTCTTAAAATGGACTAATATTTTTTGATCCGTCTCCGGCTTAGAATACGCTAAGGTGTCATCTATTTCGTTGGCTGCTAAGATCACCTGGTTTTCAACAATCTTTCCCTCCTTGGATAATTCCATAAAGGCTTTATTTCCATCGATATCCGCTGATTTGAAAGTTAATAAATAATCTTCCTCTAATTTCAGGTTTGGGCCTGAAGCAATGACAAATGACTGGTTGTTTTCAATTAAAATCCGATTAGGGTCATTTTCAGATGTCTGCCATATATTGTCCAATGTAAGCAGATCTATTTCTGCACCTCGAAAGACATTCTTGATGTGCACTTTTATGTTCGGCGGTCTTCCCGGCCTGGAATAGACGAAGGTACCGTTTGCTTCGTTTGCTGGTATTATCACCTTGGAGTCAACAACCACGCCATCCTTGTATAGCTCCTGATAGACCTTATTTCCATCGATATCCACAGATTTCAATGCCAGCTCATATCCATCATCAAGCTTCAATGGCTCCGCATTCCATGCTTCGACCACGATTTCGGATCGATTGCTGATATCCAGCGGGCTTGGTGAGCTGTTTTTTAATGTGCTTTCTGTAATTGAGATCGTGCATCCAATACAAAAAATTATAATAAATAATATGGCGTAGCTTTTAATGCCTATCCTTCTATGCATCATAATGTTTTAGACCTCATTGATTAATCTGACTTTCGTTTCCTGATCTCTGTCCAACCGGCCTCTTATCGGTCCGCAGCCTTGTTTCTGGCGAAGATATTTCCGCTTCTGGAGGGCAGGAAGCTGGCGGCCATCGAGAGCATAGGACCGATGATCAGGCCCGATCCAGCCAGCAGAGCAATGGTTCCGATAACCGCCAGCAGGGCTCTCTGCAAGATGCCCGCCTCCCCCCGGGCCAGGCGTATGGCTGCCACCCCCAGGAGGGCATGAAATACGCCTATGGCCAGGGTGATGTAGACCTCCGGACCCAGAGGAGTCCGGGTGAGGGAGAAGACCATCTGGTTAAAGACGGAGGCGCTGGCAGCCAGGAAGAGGAATCCGGCCAGGAGCCCGGCTAGGCAGAAGGATGTGCGCCGCGATCCCCGCCAGAAAACGAGGAGGGCAATGGCCCCGGCCAGCAGATAGGGAATCAGTATCATACTAAGGCTCTGCCCCTCCCAGAGATAGACCGATATGAGCCGCAGGGGGGTGAGGAAGCGGTCGGTGAAGCTGTACTCCTCCTTGTAGCCCACCGCCAGGCCGTAGTGGCCGCTGCCCTCAGCTCCGGCGGAGATATTGTTGCCGGGCCATGTTGAAGCATTGCTGTATACCGCAGCATAATAGCGGCCGCCATCTGGAGCAGTGATGTTGATCTCCGCTAGCTCGATAAAGCTGCTGGGGCCGAAGGGCTCATAGGTGGCAGACCCGGCTGTCCTAGCCTCGGCCCGGAGCAGCCTGAGCTCCCATGCTCCCGGCGGCAGGGGCGGCCGGTGATCCGGCTTGATAGCCTCCTCCAAGCCCGGCCCCAGGAGCAGGAGCGATGGCCTAAATCCGCTCTCTTCTGGATCGGCGGTCTTGAAGAGAGACAGATAGATCCTCTCTCCTTCCTTTCGGTCCAGGCTGTAATAGTGCGCTCCCATCTCCGGCAGCAGGCCGTAGACCGCCCCGGACTTGTCTCCATCGGAGATATGCATGGCCCGGGAGATGTTGTCATTGTCCTCGGCCATGAGGGGAACATGAGAGCAGGCGGGGGCGGAGAGAAGGAGCAGGATTGCCAGCAGCAATGCACAGAGATCAAGGGGGAGACGAATGGCTTTCACAGCTAGTGTCAGGGATGGGTTGGTATTCAAGATTTCGGCCAATTCCTAAATCCTTGATCTAATTCAACTTCTAGATTTTGTTTATCATTCAGGCTCGGGACAAGGAGGCCGGAGATTTAGCAGTCTTCTAGCCAGGCCGTTAGAAACATATCTAGAGCGAGATAATAGTCTAAATTGCCTAGAAACTTTTCTTGAATAAGAGACTGAATAGATAATTAAATTATATAAAATAATTAAAAAATAATGACAGAAGATCTGCCTATATGGCCTGGATCTCCTCCTTGGTGGCGATCTTGACCTTCTTGTCCCCCAGCACCCGCCTGGCTTTGGCTATGTCGTCCACCCTCAGGATGAGCATGGCCCTCTGGGCTTTGGCGGTGACAAAGGCATAGGCGTAGTCCACATTGACCTCATTCTCCCCCAGGGTGTTCACGATCTCGTATAGTCCCCCTGGTGTGTCCTTCATCTCCACGGCCAGGACATCGGTCATGGATACGGTGAAGGCATTGTCCTTCAGCACCCTGTAGCCCTTCTCCGCATGATCGAGAACCATGCGTATGACTCCAAAGTCTCCCGCCTCGGCTATGGTGAGAGCCCTGATGTTCACCCCTGCGTCTGACAAGGTCTTGGCTACCTTGGCCGTTCTGCCCGGCCGGTTCTCCACAAAAAGGGATATCTGTTTGATCTCCGACATATGATTAGCCTCCTACACCTTTCGATTATCTGTGACTCTCTTGGCTTTGCCCATGGAGCGGGGTATGGTGCCCGGCTCGACCAGATCCACCTCGGCGGCAATGTTAAGCACGCCTTTCAGCTCTTTGGAGACCTTCTTCTTCAGCTTCATCAGGTCTCCGATCTTGTCCGAGAAGCCCCTCTCGGTCAGCTCCACCCTCACGGTCATCATATCCAGCGGCCCCTTGCGGTCCACCAGTATCTCCCAGTGGTCGCCCACCTCGGGGATATTCATCAGCACCGACTCCACCTGGCTGGGGAAGACGTTGATTCCCCGGATGATGAGCATGTCGTCCGTCCGTCCCAGTATCCTCATGATCCTGGGGTGAGTGCGGCCGCAATCGCAGGGCTCGCTGTCCATAATGGACAGGTCTCCGATTCGGTAGCGGATGAGGGGCAGGGCGTACTTATGGAGCGTGGTGAAGACCAGCTCCCCTCTCTCGCCGTCTTCTACCGCCTCCCCCGTCTTGGGATCTATGACCTCGGTCAGGAACATGTCCCCCCAGACGTGAATTCCCTTCTTGGCCTGGCACTCGGTAAACAGCGGGCCGCTGATCTCACTGGTGCCGTAGATGTCGTAGGCATTGATGCCTGTGGCATCCTCAATCCTCTTTCTGGTCTCCAGAGACCAGGGCTCGGCACCGAAGATGCCCGCTTTGAGCAGGGTGTCGTTCTTGATGGAGACCCCCATCTTCTCCGCCACTTCCATGATGTGCAGGAAATATGACGGGGTGCAGGCTATGGCCGTTGTGCCCAGGTCCTGCATCAGCTCTATCTGCCGCTCGGTGTTGCCTGTCCCGACAGGCAGCACTGTCGCGCCGATGCGCTCCGCACCATAGTGCAGCCCCAGCCCGCCGGTGAAAAGGCCATAGCCGTATCCCACCTGGACCACATCATCCCGCCCCAGGCCGATGGAGGTCAGAGCCCTTGCCAGGGACTCGGACCAGGTCTCGATGTCGCCCTTGGTGTAGCCGACCACGGTGGGCTTGCCGGTGGTGCCGCTGGAGACGTGGTAGCGCACCACCTGGCTCTTGGGGGCGCTGAACATGCCTGTGGGGTAGTTGTCTCGCAGGTCTACCTTCTTGGTGAAGGGCAGCTTGGCGACATCGGCTAAAGATTTGATGTCGCCCGGCTCGATGCCCGCTTCCTTGAACCTCTGGCGGTAGAAAGCGGAGTGGTCGTAGACATAGCGCACCACGGATTTGAGCCGGTCCTCTTGCAGGGCATGCAGGTCCTCAAGGGGCATACGCTCAATATGCGGATCCCAGTAGCCGGACATTGATTATCAACCTGGGACGTTAGAGAGGCAAGGATGGATAAAAAACAATCGATCCCGGTCTGAGAAAAACCATCCTTTCATCGCAGAAGCGAAGAGAATAGAGCCTGGGATTTAAGTAGATCAGGCGTCAATCTTTTCAGGAGCCGCCATGAAGATCCTTGTTGCATATTACGCCTCCGCTCTCAGCCTGGGCGGCACGGTGGAGCGGAAGGGCAGGGCCATGCTGGCCGCACTGGCAGCAAGCTTCGTCGGACACGATGCAACATACCCAATCAGCGTACCAAGGCTGGCCGAAGGCCGGGCCGTTCTCATCACTGAGGAGCAGGCTGGGGCATATCTCATGTAATCTGCCCCTCATTCAATTCAAGCGAAATGAAGATTAGGGCCAGGACTATACCCCGCCCAGGTATTCCGCCCCGCCCTGCTGCCAGGGATTTACGGCTTTTAACTTCGTAGGGTCCACTCCTTTTGGCAGCAGATTGACATCATTGGTCGTATAGCTCGTGTTCATCTGGTTCATGCCGTCTATCTTGTGCACTATCCCGCTGCTGCTGTTGTTTACCAGGATGTAGGGCTTCGAGAGATCCACCGGCCCGGTCATTTTCTGCATCAGCAAGTTGGCATCTTCGCCGAAGTACTGCCGGACCCAGGCGTTCCATTGATCTGCCAGGGCATTGAATGCAGGGATGTCCTGAGCGGCGTAGGCTGTAGCCATCTTCCAGGACAGCGTTGTTCCATTGATCATGGCTTGCTGGGTGGCATCATAACCGAAGGCAGGTGGAAAGACAATACAGGCCACTGCCATAAATGCGATTAATATTGATTTCAATTTCTCCCCTCTCCTTCTCCTCTCAGATATAACTTCACAAAACACTTGCGGTTGCTTTGAAGACTCATTATTCTGGAATTGAACAGCGAACTTTCGCCTCTTTTTATATTTTCCGGGACTTTTTGGCAGGGATCTCTATGGTTCCCTGGTCCTCAGCCTTACGCAAAATCTGGTTTCAGGATTCGAGCTGATCAGATTATTCAAGCTCTTGTATGCCTGCTCCAAGGCTGCTTCATCGGCCTGCTCCGGCACCTCGGCATTAAAGGGATAGGTCTCGGCCAGCTCAGCGGGATAAGGCCCGAAGGGCGGCTTCCAGTAGAGCACCCGGTCAAAGCCACTGGTATCCATATGCGAGTCGTCGGTGATCAGAACATTACCCGGCAAAGATATTCTGTCAATGCGCCGGGCGTAGCGCACCACCTCAGGTCGCAGTGAGCCCTCGGCGCTGGTGCAAAAGAAGGTGGACTTCCTTGCAGTGTCCAGCCTCTCCATCCATTCTCCCATTGACGCCAGCCTCCGCAGGCCGTCCAGCATGCGCGGATGCGCCCGGCAGCGCACCTCCAATAAATCCCATAATGAGCCCTCGCGAATGCTCTCTTTCACCTGCCGGATCTCCTGCAGAGAGACATAGAGGTTATGCCGGGCTAGGAGACGGGCCTTCTCCCGGCTATTCATGAGTTCCTTTAGAGTATGCTTTTGGCAGACGGGGCAGGAGCAGGGAAGGTAGCTCATCTCCTCCAGCTTTCCGGTTCCCTGAACCGTAAGATAGCGATCCTGCCGGGCATATAGAGCATAAGCCGCCGAATCGAAGAGATCGCAGCCCATTGCTGCTGCCAGAGCGAAGACCATAGGATGGCCGGCCCCGAAGAGATGCACAGGCCGGCCCGAGCCCAGCCCCATCTTAGCTGAGACCACAGCGTCCACCAGATCGGAATAGCGGTAGGCCTCCATCAGGGGGACCACAGCGCCCACCGGGAATAGGTCAAAAGGCAGATCGGATGCAAATCGGCCCGCCTTCTCTCTCAGATGGGGATAGGTGGAGCCCTGTATAGGAGCGGCCAAAAGGCCCTCCCTCTCCAGGCTTGAGGCCTCAAGCAGCCGCTCCTGGGTTATTTGCAGCTCCGTCTCAGCTCTCTCTATGGCGACATCAGGTGGAGTTGGTATGTCCAAGGGGACGGAGATGTCCGATTTGATTGCAAACTGAAAATCCAGTATCTCCCGAGCTGAGACCTCTATATCCCCATATACCGATAGCTGAAAGGCCCCTGAGTCGGTCATGATGGGCCCGGAAAAGCCGAGCAGATCGTGCAGGCCGTTCTCCAGAGCCTGCTGCTTCAGCTTTTCATCCTGGTGGATGATGTAGCTGTTGGTTATTATCATATCCGCACCCATCTCCTTTAGCTCGGCTGGAGGGATAAGGGGAATATGGGGATTGACCACAGGCATGAGGCAGGGCGTCTCAATGCTGCCGTGAGGTGTGGAGAGCCGGCCTATTCTTCCGGCCAGATCCTTATGCAGTATCTCGAAGCGGTCCGGCATGCTCGCTTCCCTACCAATAAGGAATAAATAGGTTGGGACAGATTTCGAGCAAGGAATAGGAACTAAATAAAAAAGGATGAATCAATATGAAAACTATAGTATTATTGGCAGCATTAACCTGCCTCATCGGCTTTGCCGGGGCCCAGACCATGAGCGGCTTGGGCCATGGCTACAGCAGTTCCCAGCAGGCTTTCTACAATGCACCGAGCACATCCACCTTTGAGCCCAATGTCCAGTCTTATTGGGGCAATTACATCGCCAGCCAGAAGAATCTCAGCGTTGCCGGTGGCACACCGGAGATGCAGATCTGGATGAATCATTTCCCATTGAGCTTTGACAGCCCCCTGCAGCTCAAGGCCACGTCATTCAATGGCAGTGCGGCAGCCCCAACTCTGGGCGCCACAGAGAGAAATACCCAGTTTCTGACCAGAAGCATCAAGAGCAAATTCGATATCCAATCCGAAGCATCTTACTCTATGAATGCGGGAAGCCTGAAGGCATATGAGAGCAGCGGCACCCCCAGCAAGGAGATCAAGGGAAAGATGCTCTCTGCGAGCATAACCAGCCTCTTAAATGCTTAAAGGCTCATACAACACGAGGAAAAAAGAGAGGCTCTGACTGTATAGACAGAGCTGCTCTCCTAATCACCTTTTCTCTTTGCTATTTCCACTGTGAAGGGCAACAGCCCTCCTGCCAGCAACACATCTCTCTGCCTCTGTGATAGGCTTAATTTAAGGCTGATCTTCTCATCGCCAGCCAGGGCAATAAAATCGCTCTTTCCTGCCTCAAGTGACCCGCGAATGGATGGGACTCTGATCTCAGTTTTATCCGGCAGCTTCTCCCAGTCTGCCTCCTGGACAAAGCTGAATGGGGCTATGCCGAAGTTGACCAGATTGGCGGCATGTATTCTTTCTATTGATTTGGCGATTATGGCTTTCACACCCAGGTACATGGGACAGAGGGCAGCATGCTCTCGAGATGAGCCCTGTCCGTAACTAGATCCGGCCACGATGATGTTATGCCTTCCCTTATCTCTGAGAGCGATTGCGCGGGAGCTGAAGCTATTGTCCAGGGGCTCGAATACGAACTCCGAGTACTTGGGGACATTGGACCTGTACTTGAGGCGGGAGCCGGCGGGCATGATATGATCCGTAGTCACCAGATCTCCAACCCTTATGGTCACCTCTCCGGAGATCTCCTCCGGCATAGGGCTGTTCATAGGCGGCTCTCCTATGTTGGGGCCCCGGCAGATCGTCTGCTCGCCCCGCTCAGCTGCAGTGAGAGGCGGTATGATCATGCTGTCGTCTATGTCAAAACGCTCCGGCATCTCTATTCTGGGATAGGATATTCCGAGATTTCTGGGATCGGTTATCCTGCCGGTGAGGGCGGATGCAGCAGCCGCTACCGGGCTGGTCAGAAAGACGCTTGCGCTGGAAGTACCTGATCTGCCCTTGAAGTTCCTATTGCTGGTTCGAACCGAGACCGATTCAGTGCAGGGCGACATGCTGTTGCCGATGCAAAAGCCGCATGATGACTCCAAGATTCTGGCTCCAAAGGATATCAGGTCGCTGAGGCTGCCGTTCCTGGCTATGGAATTGAGCACCTGTCGCGAGCCGGGCGCAATTCCCAGAGAGACGCCTGGTGGGAGGTGTCTGCCTTTCAACATTGCCGCCACGGTCATGAGATCCACATAAGAGGAGTTGGTGCACGAGCCGATCATAACCTGATCTACCGGCAGGTCCAGGTCCCTGATCCGGACGATATTCCCTGGGCTGTGCGGCGCAGCAGCGAGGGGCTCTATCTCCGAGAGGTCTATATCGATGGTTTGATCGTAGGCGGCGTCTCTATCAGGGGCGAGGGGGGTCCAATGCTCTTCTCTTCCCTGGGCTTTCAGAAACCGCCGGGTCTGCTCGTCGCTGGGGAATATGGAGGTGGTGACGCCAGTCTCTGCTCCCATATTGGTTATGGTGGCTCTCTCCGGGACGGTGAGGCTGCTGATGCCTTCCCCTGTGTATTCGCATACGCATCCGACGTTTCCCTTTGTGCTCAGGATGGAGAGCACCTTTAAAACTACATCTTTGGCTGTAGCCCAGGGCTGCAATCTTCCCTCCAGCCGGACATTGATCACTCGCGGCGCAGCCAGATAATATGCTCCGCCTCCCATGGCCACGGCTACATCAAGCCCACCTGCTCCAATGGCAATCGATCCCACTCCTCCTGCGGTGGGGGTGTGGCTGTCTGATCCCAGCAGGGTTTTGCCGGGCTGGGCAAATCTCTCCAGGTGGACCTGATGACATATGCCATTTCCAGGCCGGGAGAAGAAGATGCCGTACTTCTTCGCGATGGACTCCAGGTAGGCGTGGTCGTCTGCATTTTCGAAGCCTACCTGGATGGTATTATGATCGACATAGCTTACGGAAAGCTCAGTAGAAATCTCTTCAAGTCCCATGGACTCGAACTGGAGATAGGCCATTGTTCCTGTCGCATCTTGGGTCAAGGTCTGATCTATCTTTATGCCGATCTCCTTTCCCGGTTCATATGAGCCATCCGCGAGGTGCTGCCTCAGGATTTTCTCAGTTAGTGTGTAACCCATAATAGGCCTCCAGCAGGCGCTTTTTTCTGCTCTATGATCTTTGAGCATAGAATATAATGTTATTAAAACTAAGCGATGCGCTTCATTTTGTCTGCCAGGCTCTTATGATGCCAATCCCAGCGCGATCCAGTTGAGCAAAAAGGTTATATACGTCTGAGTTATTGGATGGGTTCGGCCCGCCTGAAAGGGTGGGGCGACAGGCTCTATAGATAGCGATTATAGGGCCTTAGTATGACATTGGCCAGAGGGATTCGCTTCCTTCAATAATCCTCCATAAAAGGAGTGCATTGAGGGAAATGCTTAAATACCAAAGCTGATAACCTTAATGGGCCGATGAGGCATCGCAGGATAAAGGCTGCGACCCCGATCTGATGAAGGGCCGAGTTCCAATCTGCGATACAAAGAAACAAGTGGAGACGCGAGCTATTTCGTGTCTGACATTGGTCTTGGCGA
>Ga0302252_1001928_pt1 | contig 10686 bp, 5 predicted proteins | sample AAG_RA_Leu_MG_FD_193511 | JGI IMG/M metagenome (GOLD analysis project Ga0302252, IMG submission 193511) | Enriched activated sludge microbial communities from anaerobic digester in WTTP, New Holstein, Wisconsin, United States - AAG_RA_Leu | ecosystem: Engineered > Bioreactor > Anaerobic >...
AGCCCTACACACAGCATCAGGAGTACAAATCTTCAATGGCTCCAATGCATTCGTTAATGCACACAATGCAGCCAGTAGTGGCGATACTATTTACCTCTCGGGTGGCACATTTTATACGCCATCAAGCATTACTAAAACATTATACATTTATGGAGCAGGACATTATCTAGACTCTACTCAAGCAACGGGTAAAACTTTTATAAATGGTAATTTGATACTTGATATGAATACTGATGGCACATACATAGAAGGAATAGACTTGACAGGCGAAGTTAGATTACAATTTAGCTCTGCTGATACTGTTAGCAATATAACTCTTGCTTATTGTAAAATATCTAGCAATATTAATTTAAGCTATAACGGCAACACTTATAGCAATAATTTTGTGCTTATACGTAGCGTGGTTATTGGCGACATAAATTTCACACGCGCAACTAATGCTGCTGTATTCAATAGTATTCTACAAAACAGATGCATATCTTCCAACGGAGTAAATTATGAAAATAATATTTGTTTCTTCTCTCATAATTACGATTGGGCAATATCAGGGGATAATAATATATTAAAAAATAATATATTCTTTACAGAATATGAACATGGTTCTGGAGTTAATGGTAACGGCAATCAATTATACAATAATTTATTTTTGTTTCCTAACCCACCATTTGGTGGATCATATACCGCAAGTGGAAATTATATAGATGTTAGTGCAGATTCTGTTTTTGTGAATAACACTCTCTACAGTTTTAATTATGCTAGCGATTATCATTTGAAATACCCCGATATATTCATAGGCACTGATAGTACCCAGATAGGCATTTATGGTGGCACATTCCCATACAAAGAATGTGCTGTCCCATCCAATCCTCATATACAACTGAAAAATGTGGCTCCTACAAGCGACTCTAATGGACACTTACAGATAGAATTTAAAATAAGTGCACAAGATGAGTAATCTAAACTACTTTTTCAGCACAAAATTTAAGGCATTGTCTGTATTTTCATTTCTTCTAACAATGTCCATAATTCTGCCTGCTCAGCAAAACATAGTAGAATATGAGTATTGGTTTAATAATGACTTTAATAATAGAACAATTACTGCTATTACACCAGTATCTCAGTATCATTTAGATACAATAATATCTGTCTCCACCCTTCCTAATGGCATAAATGTGATAAACTTCAGAGCCAAAGATTCACAAGGTAAATATAGCGTCATCACAAGCCAAATTTTCTATAAAAAAGAATTAACAAATTCAGGTACTAATCACCTAGTTTCTTATGAATACTGGTTTGATGATGATTTTCAAAATAGAACACTTGTAAATATAACACCCACAGAGCAGACAACAGTATTAGCACAATTAGATGTGAGCACTATGAGTAATGGTATGCATTTACTTAATTTCAGAGCAAAGGATGAACGTGGCTATTATAGTAGCATTGCTTCTCAACTTTTCTATAAAAAAGAAATAACAAATTCAGGTACTAATCACATAGTTTCTTATGAATACTGGTTTGATGATGATTTTCAAAATAGAACACTTGTAAATATCACGCCCACAGAGCAGGCAACAGTATTAGCTCAATTAGATGTGAGTACCATGAGCAATGGTATGCATTTATTTAATTTCAGAGCAAAGGATGAACGTGGATATTATAGTAGCATTGTTTCTCAATTATTTTATAAAAAGCAATTATATTCCTATACGGATAACAAAATTATAGCTTATAAATATTGGCTAGATGACGATTACAACAATGTAACTTTTGTGAATATCGCTACTCCTGTTGATAATTTGCATTTGATTAGCCTATTTGATATGACACGAATACCAAAAGGCATTCACACAATTAATTTTCAATTTAAAGACGATGCAAACTTTTGGAGTGTCATTAGCACTGATACAATAGAAAAGATTTCTCTGCCAATCGCTGATTTTACTTATGAAGTATTATTGTCTAATTGTGATTCAACAGTTATAGCATTTACAGACAATAGTATTGATGGAGACGTTTATTTATGGGACTTTGCAGATGGCACTACAGATACATTAGCCAACCCAACTCATACATTTTATAATTCTGGACTTCATGCTGTTAGTTTGACAGTTAAGGATACTATTACACTCGCTGATAGCACTAAGCAGATGGATATTTTAATTACAGGCCATACTGAAAATTTATTTGCAGTTACAAGCTGTGATAGTTACACATCTCCGAGTGGTAATTATACATATACAACATCTGGCGTTTACTACGATACTATTCCAAATCATTGGGGATGCGATAGCTTATTAACTATTGACCTTACCATAAACTATTCAAAAACCGGGACAGACGTTATCACAGCATGTGATTCATACACATGGATAGACGGTAATACCTACACCGAGAGTAACAATACCGCGTACTACACCATCCCGGGTGGTGCAGCGAATGGGTGCGATAGCACTGTTTACCTTAACCTGACTATTAACACTGTTGACGTCACGGTAACACAGAACGAAGAATCGCTAACCGCAAATGCCCTGGACGCAACCTACCAATGGCTGAGCTGCGATGAAGGCAACGTACCCCTGTCGGGTGAAACAGGCCAAACCTTCACACCTGCCCAGAATGGTAACTATGCCGTGTTGGTTACCCAAAATGGCTGCACCGATACCTCCTCATGCTACTATGTTATTGTTAACCTGGTTGAAAACAACTTTGCTACCACCATCTGGGTTATTCCTAACCCAACCAGCGGAAACGTTGTGGTTGATCTGGGTGGCGTTTACCCTGCAATTAGCGTTTCAATCACCGATCAGAGTGGTAGGAATATCAGGAATATTCGAGGTGAGAATGTTGATAGAATCGAAATCTACCTAAACGAACCCAAAGGGATTTACCTGCTTACCATTCAGGATGGCAAGCAGAGAGCAACTGTCAGGATTGTCAAGTACTAGAGCAAAACCGTAGCAGACTTTTTTTGCAGGGTTCAACTGGATTGAAAATCCCCGGGGTTTAACCCGGGGATTTTTTGGTGAATTCAGAATTCAAGACCAGCCCTTTTTCAAGCTTAGTGTAGGCTTCTAACCATTTCCGGATAGCGGTATAGTTAGAATATGGCGGCTGCCAACCGATTATTCATTTCATCCTCTAATAGCTTAACTTTGCAAAAAATATACGATGCTCGACGACTCAACCATAGTGGCCATTGCCACACCCCCCGGAATGGGGGCCATTGCTGTGATTAGGGTTAGCGGTGTGGATTCCATCACCCTGACCGATGGTGTGTTCAAACCTGTGATGGCCGGGAAAAGTCTCCTAAAGGCTAAACCCTACACCCTTCACTATGGACACATTGTTGATATGGAACGGGTGATTGACGAGGTGCTGGTAAGCATTTTTCATGCGCCCCACTCCTATACCGGCGAGAATGCGGTTGAAATTTCGTGCCATGGCTCGGTTGTTATTCAACAGCAAATTCTGGAGTTGCTGATTCGCCGTGGGGCAAGACTTGCCAAACCCGGGGAGTTCACCCTGCGGGCGTTCCTGAATGGAAAGATGGACCTGTCGCAGGCCGAAGCGGTTGCAGACCTTATAGCGTCAACTAGTGAAGCTGAGCGCCGCGTGGCCTTGCAGCAAATGCGGGGAGGGTTTTCGGATAAGTTGAAGCTGCTGCGCGATCAGCTGCTGAGGTTTACCGCTCTCATTGAGCTAGAACTCGACTTTAGCGAGGAGGATGTGGAGTTTGCCGACCGCAAACAGCTCGAAGCCCTCGTTGGCAACATTCATGAAGAGGTTAGCCGTTTGGCCGATTCGTTCAGCATGGGCAACGCCATTAAGCAGGGCATCCCCGTTACCATAGCAGGGAAGCCCAACGTCGGGAAGTCAACCCTGCTCAACCGCCTATTGAATGAAGAAAAGGCAATTGTTTCGGAAATAGCCGGCACCACCCGCGATGCCATTGAGGACACCATACAGCTGGCCGGAATGAACTTCAGGTTCATTGACACTGCCGGACTCAGGCACACCACCGACGAGGTTGAGTCGCTTGGCATAGCCCGAACTCATTCCAAAATTGAACAGGCCAAAGTGGTGCTCTACCTGATTGACGCCGCAGAAAGCATGAGCGTTGGCCTGACCGAAGTTGAGAAATTCCAGCAAAAACTCACCAACCAGCAAACCCTTATGGTGCTGCTGAACAAGGCAGACAGAGCCGAAGCCCAACATACCGAGCTGCTAGCCCAGAACATTGAAAGCCATCTTCACTGTATAACCCTCATAATTTCAGCAAAATCAGGACAAAACATAAACGAACTAACACAAAACCTTGTAAATATTGGTATGTCAGCACAGCCCGATGGTAACAACGTGGTGGTTACAAACGCACGCCACTACGAATCGCTTGTAAACGCACGCGATAGCCTTGCTAGGGTATTATCTGGACTAAAATCAAACCTAACCGGCGACCTGTTGGCAGTGGATATACATCAGGCTCTCTACCATCTGGGAAGCATAACCGGCGAAATAACTAACGATGAGGTGCTAGGCTACATATTCTCAAAATTCTGTATCGGAAAGTAATCTTCTTTCAGCAAAAATATTCAGTAGGACAACAACATTCAACACCAGGTTGCCCCACCCTTTTTCCAATCCATACCAAATTTAGTAAACATGCCAGGTAAAGTAAATTTTACTTATATTTTTTCGGATGATTTAGCGAATATGTAGAAATTTTTACTATTTTTTACCAGCTTCATTACAGCTATCCTTAACCATTACGTATCTTGTAGGGATTTTTTACTCCAACAAAATGGTTACCTTTTTACTGAACAACCGGCTGGTTGAAACTTACAAGAATCCGGGCATGAGCCTGCTGGATTATATTCGCTACGAGGCCGATTTGCCAAGTACTAAAGTTGGCTGCCGCGAGGGCGATTGCGGGGCATGCACCGTAATGCTGGGCGAACTGACAGGTGAGCATGTGGAATACAAAAGCATTGTATCGTGCCTCACCCCTTTGGTCAACGTGCATGGTAAGCACATAGTTACCGTTGAGGGAATCAACCTCGATAAGGAGCTAACACCGGTGCAAAAAGTGATGGTGGACAATGCGGCAACGCAGTGCGGGTTTTGCACTCCGGGTTTTGTGATGTCGTTCACCTCCTACTGCCTAAGTCATGAGCGTCCGAGCATCGAAGGCGCTATAAACGCTGTAAGCGGTAACATTTGCCGATGCACCGGCTACAAATCAATAGAGAGGGCAGCAGCCGATTTAAATCAAATTATTCGGGACAAAAACCTGGTCAACCCGGTGGGCTGGATGGTAGAGCATGGTTACCTGCCAGCATACTTCCTTGATGTCCCGAGGCTGCTTGGCGGAATTCATCCGCTTGATTATACCGCTCCCGAAAATTCTACCTACATTGGCGGTGCAACCGATTTGATGGTGCAAAAGCCCAATCATATTCTAAATGATCCTATATTGCCAGTTGGCGCTCTTAGGGGGCTTAAGGGTATCGAATTGGATGGAAGCAGATGCGTGATTGGCGCTGCCACAACATTTAACGAACTTACACACTCTGACCTTTTATGCAGCATCATTCCAACCCTTAGAAACATCATGCCCTTTGTAGCTTCCGATCAGGTAAGAAACAGTGCAACCATTGCTGGTAACATTGTAAACGCCTCCCCTATTGCCGACCTCAGCATCATCCTGCTTTCGCTAAATGCAGAAATTTCCACCTCGTTAAATGGAAATATGAGGATTCAACCCCTTAGGGAATTCTACACCGGCTACAAAAAGTTGAGTTTGTATGAAGGCGAGCGTGTTGAGAGCATCAGCTTTGAGATTCCATCACCAAAATCTATATTCAACTTTGAGAAAATCAGCAAGCGAAAGTATCTTGATATTGCCAGCGTCAACTCATCCATTCTTGCCTGTACTGAGGGGAACGTCATCACAAGCTGTCATGTTTCAGCAGGAGGGGTGGCTCCAATACCCACCTATCTTTTTAATACCTCCATGTTCATGGTAGGAAAAACCATTAACCAGGAGACTTTTGAGAAGGCCAACACCATCATGCAGGCCGAAATTTCGCCAATTTCCGACATAAGAGGGAGTGCTGATTACAAAAGGTTGCTTCTGAGGCAGCTCCTTTTTGCACATCTCTCGAAGCTTTTCCCTGAACTGTTAAAGGTGACATGGCTTTAGCATATTTTGAATGAACATTGGATGAATAACTTCAACGTGAACCCGATGAACAACATAGACTCCATTAATCATGTAACCGGCAAATCAATTTACCTGGATGATATAACCACCCTGAAGGGGACACTTCATTTAGAAATATTTGGTTCAGCAGTGGCCCATGCGAAAATTTTAAGCATTGACCTTACTTATGCTGCAAGGGTGGAGGGTGTTGTAGGAATATTCACGGCAAAAGATATACCCGGCGAGAACCAGATTGGCGGAATAGTTGAGGACGAAGTCTTGCTGGCCGAAACCGAGGTGCATTATCAGGGACAGCCTATTGCCATTGTTGCAGCCACAACAGAGATTGCTGCACGCAAGGCAATTTCATTAATTAGGGTTGACTACGAGGAACTTCCTGCAGTTACCGATCCCCGCGTAGCTCAGAAAAATGGAATGCTCATCATTCCGCCCCGAACCTTTAGCATGGGAAACACCGATGAAGCATGGTGCAAATGCACCCATATATTTGATGGTAGAGTGGAAATTGGCGGACAGGAGCACCTATACATTGAAACGCAGGGTGCTTACGCTTACCCAACAGAGGGGGGATTTCTACGAGTTCACTCATCAACCCAGGGGCCTACAGCGGTTCAACGAACTATTGCCAGGGTGTTGGGATTGCCCATGCACCAGATTGAAGTTGACGTTCAACGCATTGGAGGTGGATTCGGCGGCAAGGAGGATCAGCCTTCGCAGTTTGCAGCACTGGCAGCACTGGCCGCACACCTGCTTAAGCAGCCTGTAAAGCTTTCGCTCTCGCGCCACGACGACATGCGGATGACAGGGAAAAGACATCCCTACAGCGCCGATTTTAAAATTGGACTCGACAAAAACCTTAAAATTATTGCCTACGAAACCACTCTTTACCAGAACGGTGGGGCTTCGGCCGATCTATCACCCGCCATCATGGAGCGAACGCTATTCCATTCAACTGCCTCCTACTTTATCCCCAATACGCGGGTAACCGTTTACAGCTGCCGGACAAACCTGCCACCCAACACAGCATTTCGTGGGTTTGGGGCACCTCAGGGAATGTTTGTAATGGAATCGGCCATTGCTAAAGCTGCTCACGAGCTGGGTGTAGCAGCACAAACCATACAGGAGCTGAACCTGATTAGTGAAAAAGACGAGTTTCAGTATGGACAGGTGGCCGAGAACGCTTATGCTACAAAATGCTTTGAAAGGGCAAAAGAACAGTTCAAAATCGAAGTGCTCCAAAAGGAAATTAAACTTTACAACAGCAAAAATAGGTTCAGCAAGCGAGGCATGGCCGTCATGCCCCTGTGCTTCGGCATATCATTTACCAACATAACAATGAACCAGGCAAGGGCCTTGGTGCATATATACCAGGATGGAAGCGTATCGGTTAGCACAGGAGCTGTAGAGATGGGACAGGGTGTAAATACCAAACTCGCCCAGGTTGCTGCCATTACTTTAGGCATAGGAATTGAAAGGGTGAAAATATACTCTACCAACACATCCAGGGTTGCCAACACGTCGCCTACCGCCGCAAGTACAGGTGCCGATATCAATGGAAATGCCCTGCTGATAGCTGCAACCCGGCTTCTTGAAAGGCTAAAGCAGGTGGCCGCAGAAATGCTCAGCTGCAGGGCCAGCGAGGTGGAAATTAAAAATGAGGAAGTTTTATGTCGGGGAGAGCGCAGCAGTACATCCTGGCAAAAGTTGATTCAAACTGCCTACCTGAAAAGGATATGCCTCACCGAAAACGGGCACTACTCTACCCCAAAAATATACTTTGACAAGACCAAGGAGAAAGGCCATCCTTTTGCCTACATGGTTTACGGGACAGGCATCGTTACTACCACCGTTGACTGTATCAGGGGCACATATTCTATTGACGAGGTGCTGGTAGTTCACGATTTTGGCAATAGCCTTAACCCCACCATTGATACCGGACAGCTCGAAGGCGCTATTGTTCAGGGAATTGGATGGGCTACCATTGAAGAGCTTATGTTCAACAACAAAGGAACCCTCCTGTCCAATAGCCTATCAACCTACAAGGTTCCTGACATCCATTTTGCCCCGAAAAGTATCAGGTGCATTACGCTTGAAGCGGATGGTCCAGAGCAGGCCATTATGAAATCGAAAGCTATTGGCGAACCACCCTTCATGTACGGAATTGCCGCCTACTTCGCCATTCAAAATGCCATAATGGAGTTCAACCCTAGCTACCAGCCCAGCTACGATTTACCCCTTACACCTGAAAAGGTGCTGATGGGGCTGTACTCCTAGAAATCGTATTCATCAACCAATGAGCAAGGCTGTATTGCCCAAATATCAGGCTGAGTCGAAAGTTAAGCGGAAGTCTTACACACTCGTTGTCCATTTTCCAAATGCAGATAATATGTGTATTTTTGTTTTCCTCTAACTGATTTTGTTCTAAAATGAAGCCTAACCTCACCGCCCAGTCGACTAATAAGCTCATTGACGAAAAAGACATTACTAAACTATCCAGATTTTTCAAGGGTAAAGCTGGAGAAAAGTTCTTGAAATTCTTAATGCACCTGCTTGCAATTGATAAGGTTAACTGGGTTTATGATCACTCCTTCGACTACTCAGGGCCAGAGTTTACCAGCAGGCTGCTTAGCGACATTGGGGTTGACTACAAGGTTGGTAACCCCGAACGGCTTGAAAAATTGCCCAAAGGAGCTTTCATCACCATTGCCAACCATCCATATGGAGGCCTGGATGGAATTATGCTGATTGATATTTTGGCAAGAATTCGTCCCGATTTTAAGATTATGGCCAACAAGCAGCTTTCGCTAATCAAAACACTAGCCTCAAACTTTATTTCCGTTCTTCCTAAAACAGATGCAAATAAGGGCTACTCACCGTTTAACTTTCAGAGTATTCGCGACACGTTGAACTTAATTAGAAGTGGCCATGCTGTGGGTTTTTTCCCTTCGGGGGCTATTTCCGATTTCAAGTTCCGTAACCTTCGAGTAAGCGACCGCGAGTGGCAAGATAGCATTATCCGCTTAATACAAAAGGCACAGGTTCCAATCTTACCCATACGTTTTTTTGATCGTAATTCGATTTTCTTCTACTTTCTTGGGCTGATTGACTGGCGAATTCGTAGCTTAAGGCTACCCCACGAAATATTTAATAAGCAGGGTCAGTGCCAACGCATCGGGGTTGGAGAAATAATTACTGTTGGCGAACAAGCCAAATACCCCGACTCCGAAATGTTCGGCATGTTTCTTCGAAACATGGTGTACGGTATGCCTTTACCCTCAGCATTTATACAAAAATCAGCGCTATGTCTTCCTACAAAGTAGGACTGCAATCAATTTTATTTATCAACCCAATAGGCAATTCAATAGTAATGGCAGCTTGGCTGGTTAAAAGATAAAAATTTCATTACAGCATGGCCCAAAGGGAAAAATCCGCCACTTTTTTAGCTAGCAGCTGGCTACAAAACACTTCCATGCAGCTAAGTAGCAAGTAAGTTAGGGCTTCATAGCTTGGCACAATGTGGGCATCATCGGAAATAGTTCTAGGTAGCTTCCTGCATAACCTAAAAATTCCGTTCAGTGGTAGCATCCCCACAGCCATCGGGCTGGTAATCCTCATTTCGGCCAGCTACAAATGGCGCGAAAAGGGAATATTATGACGTGCAGTCTTTATATGCGCCGTGATAAAAATCCGATCACCCAGTGCTGTTATTATCGGGCCAATGGTTGCCATTTTCAACGAGGCGGCTCTACTGGAAATCTAAGGCATGATTCTTTCGAATGTTTGAAAGGTTCTATTTTAATTCTAATCATTATGTTTTTAAACATGAAAATTTGCAATAAAAAAAATTGATAGATGGGAAAGTTCTCAATAATTTTAATAATAATTAATCTTTATAAGAAATGGGAAAAAATATTTTCATCTTTGCAGCAGTTGCAATCTTTAGTTTGGCGATATGCTCATGCAGCGAAAAGGAAACCGCACTTGAAGTCTACGGCTCAACGGACAAGCTGGTTCAGAACATGGATTCCAACCATGTTATTTCATGGATGGTAAAGCTCCCCAAAGGGTCAACATGCAAGGCCAGCAATGGCGTGGTAAATATTATTCTCCCCTATGGGTATGAGTTGCTTGGATATACCTCCAGCACGAATAAGTTGATTGCAGCATCAAGCTACACCTGCACATGCTCCGACCCCAACAAATCCTGCACGCCATTTATTGCTGCAGACCAGGTAGGTTGCTCAACCAACAAGGATAACCCTTGTCCCAAATGTACTGGCGAGAGTTTACCTTCTCTACCAACAAGCTTACAGCAATTCGACATGCTCTACCTGGTTCATAAGGTAACACACCCCATAAAAAAAATGGGTCTTGAAGCATTTGCTGTAATATTGCCTGTTACTAATCCACAAGAGCTGGTTGACTTGCCTATGATTGATAATAAGGATCTGGAATCGAGAGAA
>Ga0302252_1001931_pt1 | contig 10671 bp, 5 predicted proteins | sample AAG_RA_Leu_MG_FD_193511 | JGI IMG/M metagenome (GOLD analysis project Ga0302252, IMG submission 193511) | Enriched activated sludge microbial communities from anaerobic digester in WTTP, New Holstein, Wisconsin, United States - AAG_RA_Leu | ecosystem: Engineered > Bioreactor > Anaerobic >...
GGTCTATCTGATTTTCTGCATCCTTGCCAGGCAATGGCTGATTTTTACACCATGCTTGAAAAATGTGGTAATCTTCAAGGCATTCGTTTAGTGTATGTCGGCGACAGCAATAATGTCAGCAACTCATTAATGATGGCGGCAGCAAAAACAGGTGTCCATATTACAATTTGCTCTCCTCAGGGGTTCACCCCGAGCGACATTATCATGAAGTGGTATAACGAAGATGCACCCTCCACCGGCTCTACTTTTCATTTTACACCCGACCCAACTGAAGCGGTGAAAAATGCGGACTTTATCTATACCGACGTCTGGGCATCAATGGGACAAGAGGCAGAAACAGAAAAACGACGTCAAATTTTCAAACCCTACCAAATCAATCAAGCACTTCTCCAAAAAGCTCCTTCCCATTGCTTAGTTCTTCATTGCTTACCTGCTCATAGAGGAGATGAGATCACTGACGAAATCATGGACGGCTCGCATTCTATCGTTTTTGACGAAGCAGAAAACAGACTTCATGCTCAAAAAGCAATCATGGCTTTACTCATGTCATAACCATGTTCTTACAAGGGAGCCAGGATTCCCGGAAGCTCGATCTAGAAGCTGCTTCCCAGTATCACCTGAGCTCCCTTTTTTTAATGAACAATGCTGCAAAAACAGTTGCGGATTCTATTCGTCAGATTTATCCTTTTTACAAGGATCCAATTTTTTTCCTAGCAGGTCCTGGTAATAACGGAAACGACACGGTTCTAACCAGCTCCCTCTTGCATCAAGCCGGTTATCAGACAGTATTAATTGAGTACCTACCGGAGAAAGTTCATCCTTCGTTCCAATCGATAAGACAAGACCTTCCTTATGATCACTTTTTATTGGAAGATATTGAATCGTTTGCCTCATTGTATAGGTTGCGTAAACCAAAAGCGATTGTAGACGGACTTTTTGGAGTAGGTTTACATAAAAAATTACCAGACCTAATCCTCCGTCTCTTTGAGTTGATCAACACTCTGCATCCACATCCAATGATCTTTTCGGTGGATATCCCCTCCGGTGTTTCAGCCGATTCGGGGATGGTATACGGAAAAGCAATTCGAGCCGACTTTACCATCACATTCGATACCGTTAAGAATGGTCACCTTTTATATCCAGGTAAAGACTTCTCAGGCAATCTTCTAGTCAGAAAAATTGGTTTTCCTGATGAATTGCTATCGGTTACAAGTCCTGGTATCACTTTCCTTGATGAAAGCGATTTCTTAGCACAAGCGTGGTCACGTATACCAAAAAGACATGACAATTCTTACAAAGGTTCCTTCGGGAAGGTAGGAATCTTTGGTGGTTCAAAAATGTATCCGGGTGCTCTGGCTTTAAGCACGGAAAGCTGTTTACGATCCGGTACGGGTTTGGTCTATGGCTTTTTCCCGGAAAAGGACAGAGAGTGGGTTCATCCCCTGCTTCTCAAAGAAGTAATTCGTATGCCTTTTTCCAATATTTCCGAGACAGAAGTTTCTGCTTGGGAAGCCTCCGTGAAACTTCTTCATACTATCGGGATCGGACCAGGTCTGGGAAGAGAGATGGATTATTCGTCTTTGCTTCAATTCTATATAACGCACCCATCCATTTCCCTTGTGATAGATGCGGACGGTCTTTATTATGCAAAACCGTTTTTAACGACGCACGCCACAAAAACGATCATCCTGACCCCTCACCTGGGTGAAATGTCTATGATTAGCGGATTACCAATTGAAACAATTCAATCAGACCTGCTGTTTATTGCTAAACAATACGCCTCACTTTGGCAAGTCATTTTAGTTCTGAAGTCTTCCACCACGATTATTGCTCATCCGGATGGAAGATACTACATACACTCACTGAGTCAATCTTCTTTAGCAAAGGGAGGATCAGGTGATATCCTGACCGGCATCCTCTGTGGTTTGTTATCCAGAAAGACCGACCCTTTCTGGGCATGCATCGCAGGGGTGTACTTACATGGTAAAATCGCTCAAAAAGCCGCTATGAAGTTATCCAGCACAAGCGTATTACCGTCCGATATGTTGCTAGAAATCAGTCAAGTTTTTTATGAATGGGAAAATCAATCTAATCGTTGAGAGCTTTTCTCAATAAAAAAAGCGGGATGAGCAAACTCATCCCGCTTTTTTTATTGAGAAAAGATATTATTTTTTATCCGGGTTGGGATAAGTCATGGTAATAGTTTGCGTAGCAGCTTCCCAATCCACTTTAAATTGAAAAGATTCAGCAACAAATCGAAGCGGTAAAAAAGTTCTACCGTTTCTTATCATGGGGGAAAGAGGTTTATCCGGATCAATTTTCACTTGCTTTCCATTTACAATCGCATTAGGTTTCCCAATCCACAAGGTCAGAGAGATGTCACCTTTTTTGATATCCACTTTTTGTGCTTTTGCTTCATAGGCCACTTCCGCACCAATCGCTTCCGCTATGGCACGCAAAGGTACAAGTGTTCTGCCGGAAGCTTGATCGATGAACGGCGGAGCATCCAAAGCGACAGGGTCGGTATTCACCATCATCACATTACTGCCAACTTTTAATTTGATGACAGTTCTTTGAATATAGTTAACCACCCAAGTCTTCTCATTTTTATTGCCTGCTTTATCCGTAGCAGATATTGTAATCGTATTGGGACCGATATTTAAAATTAACAGATAGGTAAAAGATCCGTCTTCTTTAACTGTCACTTGATTGCTATTAATCAACACCACCGCTTCAGGTTCTGTTTTTCCTGAAATTGGCAATTCTTTCTCGTATACGGGATCAGGTAATTCTTGAATATCAAGATTTGGCGGGATGATGTCACTTTGAAGAATGGAGAAACTAATACCTTTTTTCTCTTTATACAAAACCTCCATTCCTCTTTCAGTTTTTAAGTCTACTTTATCCAGATCTAAAACAACATTTCCCGCTTTTTTTGCTTTCCAAGTGATAGTAAAAAGCGTGCCATCCCCGACAGCCGGTTGATTTTTTGAAGAAAGAGAAGAAAAGCTCAATAATCCATCAGAAGCAATAGGTGTTCTGAGTTGATAGCCCATTTTTGAAAGGAAAGGTGATACAACTACTTTTTCAAATTCAATCAAGTCCTTTGGATATTGAATCCCGACCGTCAGCTGGGTAAAGAAATTCATCTCTTTTCCATTCAAAACGACTTCGAATGATTCTCCTTCGGTAACTTTTTCCTTCGTAAGAGCCAAAGAAAATACCGCATTGGTCTCCTTCGGTTTTGGTCCGGAAGGAGGTATTGCGGTGTCATCTTCCAACACTAGAATCGTACCGTGAAGACAATCAGAAACATAAAGTTTCCCAGCACTATCCATCACAACCAATGTCAGACCTGGCCAATTCATGTTAGAATTCCAAATCAACTCGCCACTCTGTGTAAACTTTTGGATACGACCATTATTGGTTTCAGCCACATAAATATTGTTTTCGCCATCCACGCACACGCCTTGAGGAGAAGACAACTCACCATCGCTACTACCGGAAGTACCTATTTTCGTAATCAATTCGCCGTCGGGTGTGACAGAATGTACTTCATCCGACCCGGTTAATGCGACAAAATAATTGCCGTCGCTGTCAATATCTGCTCCCACAGGCCATGTACCCTCTAAAGGGATCACGTTCAATTCGGTTTCTACCTCATCTGCAATATCCACAATTTCAATCAATGACAGGGTAGATTGCCTGGAATTCACGACCAGTAAATTTCCATCTTCATCCAACGCTAATCCCTGTGGATTGGAAAAGGATTCATCAATAGTCATAAATGGTTCAAAATCTGGTGTAAAAACTTGTAGTAAATTTAATTCCACGTCAGATACAAACAGATATCCCTGATCATCCAGAATGATATCGGTCGGGCTATAAAATTCTCCCAAACCAGGTGAACGAGAAGAAATGACCTTTCCAATATTTCGGTCAAAACTGTAGTCTTCATTAAAAACGCTGACAGCGTGATAATTACTGTTTCCAACAAACACTTTGCCTTCCGGAGAGACCCTCACGCCTTGAGGATTAGAAAGAATACCTTCCGGCAGAGCTTGTTTACCATATAAATAGCCTCGCAAAAAAACATTAGTTTTGATAGCGTCAATATACTCATTTTTGTCAGAGAAGATCATTAATTTATTAATAATACCATCCACACAATAGACTTTTCCGTCTCTCGCGTACACAGCAGTAGGTAATATGGTATCTTTGTTTTCAATGACCTGTCCGGTAGGTTGATTGCAAACCATATCAATAAATTTTAACGGTTTCGTGGTGTCTTTGTTGATCTCGAATCGCCTAACTCCGCTACTTTGAGAAGATGTGGTGGCTAAATAAAGGTGATTGCCATCGACAGAGATGCCTGTAACTATACCTTCCAATATCTCCTGGTTGGATTCGCTCAGATAGGCTTGCCCGAGAAACTCACCCGAGATAGCAAATTTAAGAATCTGAGCCATACCGGTTGAATAGTCATTCTTGACGACATAGACTACTTGATTGGTATCTATGGCTACACCACAGAATCCGGATCTATCTGACTCCCCAGGTATTGCTTCCTCCGCATCACTGAAATTCTTTTTATAGATTCCCTCTTGCGTGTATACCTTTAATCCATTTACGAAATCTGTAATGAGATATTCATTACTAGAAAGCACTGCAATGCCAGTCGGTGTATGTAGTTGGTTATTGGAGATACCTTTGACTCCAAATGATCGGATATACTCGCCACTCTTAGAAAAAAGACTGATTCTGCCAAGGTAACTATCTACCGCTACAAATTGGTGATTGTTATCGATAATGAAGCTAGTTAAGTACTGGAATGCACCTTCTTGCGAACCTATTGTCCCAAGATTTCCGGTGGATTTTAAATCCTTTCCGAAAAACTCAATCTGAGATTCGGCACTATCTCCAACAAAGATACTACCCTCTTCATCTACGGCTAATCCTTGTTGGTATATAGGATAGAAAACAGATCCATCCTGTGCTGCCATTCGAAAGGTTCCCGGTTTGTCAGTCACGCCGATCAAATGCTTTAAGGTAAGGTGATCAGAGAGTTTTACCTCCTCTGTTTTTGCTATTGATATGGAAAAAAAGCCAAGCACTAGAAAGATACTTAAACACGCAGATAACAAAGCCAAAGTAACTTTTTTCATCATTGCCTCCTCGCAATAACAATCTTATTCATTGGATTCCGCTTCATAAGCTTGGGCAAAAATCGCAATGTCTTCAATATTCACAACATAATCATTATTCAAATCATATATTGGATTCCAATCTTCATCGAGATATGTAGAAGGATACGCATCCAGAAGTAATTGCAAATCAAGTTCATTAATAAAAGAATTGCCATCAAAATCACCCAACATCACATCATCTTTTGTGATAAGGATGGCTGGATAATCGATGATCGTTTTTACTTCTTTATCCTGACTATTTTTTACAACAAAATAGCTAATCTCAAACTTCATACCAAGCTTTGAAGTAGCTCTGTCCGCATGTAATTTAATACTGGCGACTTTAATCCTGCCTTCGGTAACGGCGGGGTTTTTATTGGCTTTGATAGTGAAAGAACCATCATCAACTTTGATACCGTTTTTTTCGAAAGTGGTTTGATCTACAAAATCCCCGAGTTGATACTCAATAAACGATGTATTGGCTTTGGAATAAGTAATTCCCAGATTAATCTGATTCACATCCCTGACGTCAGCAAACAGAATATCGATCGTAAAGTCGCTACCGACCTTAATTTTGGATGGACAAGAGATCAAAAATACCGGTGGAATAGGGACACTGGAATTAACAAACGTAAGGGGAATCGCCTGCGATGGATCCGGAAGAGGTTCTCTATTTATATTTTCCCCATCAACAGTGATTTTGGTGCCACTACTTTCTGCAACTAAAAAGAAATTCCCATTTGGAGCGATCTCATTACCATAGATATCTTTCCCGTTCCATTCAAAGGAGTAATCACCGATAAAAAGATTCTCTGAAAAAAAGATATCGCCCCATCGGTTATTCTTTTTGTCAACAATATACACCCGAAAATCATTTACGATATTGGAGTAAGAGTCTATTTCCGGATTGATACCTTTAATAATCAAATGACTGCCTGCATTAACGGAGAAACGAACCTGGTATTTTGCATCGCTCGTAACATCAATCGTTGATTCGGATATGGAGAAATCCGAAATGGGAGCGTCGATATCCGTTACCTTATCTTTATATAGAATAAAGGGGATATGATGCTTGGAGGATGCCGATCCGACCTCTTTTGCATTTAAGATATTCATCCAGATCGCACCCTCTACAACACGCATGGTGAATCGATCTTGATCCACGTTGAAATCAACCGAGAAACACAAAGAACCTTTCGCTGGGATAGTCAAATTTGATGTGCTGAAAGTGACTTTCACCGGATTGTCGGAAGGAGCTAGTTGAAATACATCTGAACTTAACGATACTTTGATTTCCTTATCGGATACATTTTTTACCTCAAACTGGTTTCCTGACTGGATCTTATCAATATTTCTCATAAAGGAAGGTGGTGAAGTAATCATAGGGGCGGTGGCGGCGTTTAATGCATTAATCTGGCCGGAGCCTTGATTAAAGAAAGAAAACGGTTGGTTGGAAACCTGATTGATGAGGATATCCGCTGTATTCATTACGACATTTTTAATGTCTACCGGTGTCCAGTCAGGTCTGGCTTGTCTTACCAAAGCAATGGCTCCGGTTGCACCCGGGGTAGCCATGGAAGTGCCATCCCAGTCATCATATTGGGGTATATAAGTATTATTCTCTGGGATGAAAGTGGTCATAACAGCCGAACTAACTTGTTTTCCCGGTGCGGATATTTCGGGCTTAAACACATCTTCATTGCCACTGAAGCAAGGCCCCGCCGAAGACATATCGTACAAACCGACATTCTGACTCGGAAATTCCACACTCCCACCGGATGATAGTGCTTCTTTGATGATATCGGCATGATAACCGGACAGCTGTAAATTGGGAATAAAGTTGAGTTTCCGGTCCTCAGCTGTTTGAATTAACGTTCCAGACAGTGGAACAGGATCGTAATTATAGGTGATGGCAGCAATAGCGCCGGCATCACGTGCATTTAGATTTTTCTCACGAAAACTAAGACCTTTTTCTTTGGGTCCCCGAGAGATAAAAGCAATTTTCCCTTTGACATCGACACCCGAAAAATCTTCCGGTCTTCCATAACCGCAGTTTACCAATGGTAATCCGTTGAATTCAGTTTTAAAAGGTGGTGTATAAGGAAACTTATAGCTATTCATCCTGGTAACAGTGCCATTGCCGGATCTGATATGAATAGCAAAGTACATTCTATCATCCGAACCTGCGACTTGTATCACTTTATCAAAAATACCGGGCGCATGAATCGGAAACGGGTTCGATTTTGCTCGTGAGCCGTCATTACCAGCCGCCACTACCACTACCACACCCGATTTGATCGCATTGATTAATGCATCATAATACGGCTCCCCTGGCTGTATGGAGGAAGTAGGGTTGGAATTGCCAAGAGATAAGTTGATTACATGACATTTATCAACAACAGATTGGTTGGCGGCAGCGATAATATGTGCTGGATTAGCTCCGGGGCCTTTATCAGAAAAAACTTTATAAATATACAGTTCTGAGTCCGGAGCCATTCCCTTTCGAACCGGATCGTTCGGGTTGTTACCAGATGTGATTCCTGCAACATGTGTGCCATGGGGAGGGAAATTATTGGGATCTCTGGGATTATGGTTTCCCGAATCCATAAAATCATCGTCACCATCGGCAAAATCTTTTCCACCTTTGATTTTTGAAGCAGGATTCAAAATTTTATTTTCGGAACTATCTGAATACAATAGGGGGGAAAAGTCACTGTGGTAATAGTCAATTCCCGTATCTAAAATGCCCACGCGGATACCTTTGCCGGTAATTTTCTCCTTGTTTTTATCGACCAGATCCCATGTTTTTCTGACAGAAAGCGTATTTGCTTCATGGTCTCTGAGTAGATAATTGGTATCTCGCGTATCGAAAATTCTTTCCACGGAAGCATTTTGCAATAACAGGGGAATATAGAATCCTCGTGTTTTCACCGCAATTCCATTGTATACATGCTGGTAAGTATGTATCAATGTCATAGGTATAGTCGAAGAAGTGGTTTCAAACCAATTTTCCTGAAAATGTTGCAATTGTGATACATAATTGGCATCAACTTCTTCGATGACAGCATCTTGATCCATCTGCTTGTTCTGCAGAATGGCTTGGTTCCAGGCTTGTTCAACCGCATTGGGATTTCGAAATTTGATAATAATAATCTCTTCGGATGATGAATTTCGAATGGACTGGTAGAAATCAGCTTTAATTTTGGGCTGAGAAGGTGAATGAGCCTGTACACCCGTTAAATATCCGGATTGGAAAAAGAGAGATAAAATTAGAATACCAATACCTTTTTTAATCATGTTTCCTCCTAATATGAAAACCTGTAGATCCAAAACCATCCGTTCCACGGTCAGTCACTTCCAATCCATTTGACATAGTAGTGAATTCTGCTTGTAGAAACGGTAAGATGATAAGCTGTGCAATTCTGCTTTGTGCAGGAAAACTGCACTCTTTCTTCCCCAAATTAATTAAAATAACCGCCACCTCTCCCCGGTAACTGGAATCAATAACACCCCAAGCATTTAATACTGTCACTCCAGTTTGTAATGCTAAACCTGACCTTGGAGCCACTGCTCCGAAAAATCCGGAAGGAATAGCAATGGAGAATCCGCATTGAATTTTTTTATACTCGCCGGGTAGAAGGGAAAATGGTTCGATATTGTGAAGGTCCATACCTGCATCGCCTTCATGAGCGTAAGTCGGTATAACAAAGTCTTTATGTATCGGTTGTATCGGAATATCCAATCCCTTCCTACCCTTTTCCACGGTTTATCTCTTTCCGTCAACCATGGATAAAGCTTTATCCATAATCTCCACAGCTACGTCAATTTCTTGCTTGGTGATGATGAGAGGAGGAATAAATCTGACACTGGAAACACCACATCCGATACAAACCAAACCCATCTTCAACATTTCTTCTATAAATCGATCCCTCTCTGCTTTTGCGTGTTCTTTTGTATTTCTGTCTTTGACTAATTCGATGCCTTGCATCAATCCGATACCTCGCACATCCCCTATTAGTGTATGTTTTTCCTTTAGATCAAGTAGTTTCTGATGTAGATATTCACCAACCACTTTTGCATTATTCATGACACCATCATTCACCAACACATCAATAGTAGCTAATGTACTGGCACAACACACCGCATTGCCGCCGTAGGTATTGGAATGGGCACCACTATAGGGATAATCTAACTTAGCATCAAGAATAATACAACCTATAGGAATACCCGATCCCATTCCTTTGGCGCAAGTAATAATATCCGGTACGACATCATAATTTTCAATTGCAAAGAACTTGCCGGTTCTTCCAAAGCCGGCTTGTACTTCGTCGCTAACATATAGAATACCGTGTTTTTCACATATTCGTTTCAAGGATTGAATAAATTCTTTCGGAGGTACGATGTAGCCTCCCTCCCCCTGAATTGGCTCGACAAAAATAGCCGCAATTTCCGTCGGATCTATCATCTGTCTAAAATAGGTTTCTTCGAGATATTTCACACAAAACAGGTCACAATTCGGATATTGCAGATGATAGGGACATCGGTAACAATAAGCATATGGAATATGAACCACACCCGGCATAGAAGGTTGAAATCCTTTTCTATGTAAAGACTTGGAACAAGTCAGAGATAAAGAGCCCATGGTTCTTCCGTGAAAAGCACCCATAAATGCTAAGAATTGTGGTCTTTTGCTATAAAATCTTGCCAGTTTTAATGCCGCTTCGACGGATTCTGTTCCCGAATTGGTGAAAAATACTTTCTTTTGTTGCTTTCCGGGGGCTATGTTTGCTAATTTCTCTACTAAAAGCGACTGTACTTCATAGTAATAATCAGTGCCTGCAAAATGCATTAATTGAGCGGTTTGGTCTTGAATGGCCTTAACAATCTTTGGGTGACAGTGTCCTGTGTTGACCACACCTACGCCCGATGTAAAATCATAAAAAATGTTACCATCCACATCTTCCAATACGATACCTTTAGCGGATCGAATGGCCAGTGGTGATGTTTTTGTGACAGTCATCATGTATTTATCATCCAATGCAATGATTTTTTTGGCCTTTTCTCCTGGGATAGAAGTCTTAACGCATGGTCTAATAAATTCTGACATAACGTACCTACCTTTAATTAATTATTTTACTTACTCAAGCACACAGTCTAATTGTAGACAATATACCGTAAATAGTCAATTGAACGCTATTATTCCACTTTTTCAAAATATTTTTCGATGACCTCTTGACATTTGTTTTTGAATTCATAGACTTATTATCCGTTGTCTTGTACCTTGAAAACTGAAGAATGGTGAAAGTGAAAATCGCTTGTGCGATTTATTAGTAAAGCGACCACATCGCAGTTTGCTTATAGCAAACTGCAAATTTGTACTATGTTTTAAGTTAGGTAACAAACTACCGAACACAAACTAGACACGAATGAATAGGCAACTATTCATCTCAATAGTTTTGCTCGAAGAGTTTGATCCTGGCTCAGG
>Ga0302252_1001932_pt1 | contig 10662 bp, 7 predicted proteins | sample AAG_RA_Leu_MG_FD_193511 | JGI IMG/M metagenome (GOLD analysis project Ga0302252, IMG submission 193511) | Enriched activated sludge microbial communities from anaerobic digester in WTTP, New Holstein, Wisconsin, United States - AAG_RA_Leu | ecosystem: Engineered > Bioreactor > Anaerobic >...
CATCAGCTGCACTATCTCGTATGCGCTCATGGAGTCCAGGCTCAGAGAGCGGGCGTTCCGCTTTTCAGTGCTCAATGCATGAAGCTCTTCACCGTTCATTGCTGCTCACTTTTCTTTGAATGGTTTTTGTTGAATGCGCCGGAGAGCCTACCTGATCCGGTTCAGAGCCTCTCTGAAGCCGGGCTTCCCGTCATCGCCAGAAAGCTGCTGTGCCAGCAGCACAGACCCCACCACAGGCGGATGTGCTATCTTTATTACTTCAGCCCTGTCCCGGAGCCTTCCGCGGATCATTCCTGTGAGGGGGCTCCCTTCATGAAAAAGCCCTCCTGTCAGGACGACCGTTATGCGCTGGCCTTCAGAGAATCGAAGGCGCTTCAACAGCACATCCACGAGGCCGTAAAGCTCGTCGGCAGCCTGGGTAAGCAACTGCCTCGAAATCTCGTCCCCTTCGTCAAAGGCCTCGAAGACCAGCCTGGCTACCTCGGCAATCGTATTCCTCGTAAAGTCCTTGTGATAGACGATGGGGATCAGCTCGTCAAGCGACGGGATATTGTACTTTCCCAGCACTTTCTTGACGAGAAGCGTATCAGGCCCGCGGTAGTCATAGCAGCGCATCACGGACTGCAATGCGCGCCTGCCGATGTCGTAGCCGCTCCCCTCGTCTCCGAGCAGATATCCCCAGCCGCCGACTCTCCCCTGCTTCCCCGCCTCGTTGATTCCGAAGGCGAAGGCGCCTGTGCCGCCTATCAGTACGACGCCTTCGAGCTTTCCGGACGCGCACATGAGAGCCGGCATCGCGTCGTGGCCCAGGCCGACCATCGCTCCCGGCCACTGCTCGAGTATCAGCTCATAGACGTTCTGCCACACTTTCGGGCGATCCACCCCTGCAAGCCCGCAGTAGATGGCGCCGACAGATGCATCGGGAGGAAGCATGCCTCGCAGTGACGAGAAAAGCTCTGTCATGATCTGCCTGAACCGCTCCCACCCGTAGTGGTTCAGATTGCTCCCCTGCGTAATCGTATCGCACAGCAGAGTGCCATCAGCCGCTGCCATGACAGACCTCGTCTTCGTTCCGCCTCCGTCAATTCCTATGTATACCCGCATCGGGCACCGCCTGTTTCTGCTCAAGCATCCGTTCTGCCCTTCCGGGCGACTCACATGACTCTTCTATCATGAAGCGGTAAAGTCCTCGTATCCTGCGCCGCGTCTGCTGCCGCCTCCCAGGCCGGTGAAATGTTAAGAAAAAGTTCATTGAATTAATCCAGGTTATCCTATACAATATTGTCACGGAATATTGATGCACAAAACAAACACCGTTGCAGGACGGTGGCTGTTCTGATGCAGTCAGGTCTGCCTGTCCCGGCGTGGGAGAGCAGGCTGCATTAATCATGCTCGCGAGCAAAACAGGAGAAAACTGCCATGGACATGAGAATAACAGACTCGAACATCTCCATGCCTTCGAGAAAGACGGCGCAATCGGCTCCACAGGAGCATGAGACGGTGCAGAGAGACCTCTTCGACAGGGGAGAGAACGTAAGGGGGCTGGACCCGGCCAGGGCGGCGATGCTGAAGCAGCTGCAGGCAGTCGATGGCAGCTCGATAAACACGCAGTGGGGCTACGGTGAAAACGAGAACGCATTCAACGGTGCGATCCTGAAGGGAATAAAGGAAAAATGGGGCGACCTGCAGCCTCCGGTCCCTCCGCTCGTGATCAAATCGGATATAGCGCAGGAAAGCTCGTTCGACCCGCGGGCAGTCAGTAAGACAGGCTATGTGGGGCTCATGCAGGTCGGAAAGAACGAGGCCCTCGCTCAGGGACTTTCCCTCGAGCCCGTAGACGAGAGGTACATCCCGGAAAAGAATATCCTGTGCGGTGTCGGCACCATGAAGACGAAGTTCAAGGTCGTCTCCAATCCTCTCGAAACATACGGCTCGGAGGATTTCGGCAAGAATGTGGCCCAGTATTACAAGGACAGCGGAGCGCCTTCAGAGAAGCAGCTTTGGTTCCTGACACTGGGCGCCTTCAACGGCGGGGGCGGAACGGTCCTGCGGGCGATGAATTACGCGATAGCCGATCACAAAGACCCGAGAGAGTGGAAGAATCTCATAGAGCCGAAGGATTCCATCAAAAAGTCCCCGCTGTTCCGCGGAATCGTGGATGTATTCGGCGACAAGTTCGCCACAGGCAAGTACTACGAGATGGGGAAATACCCTGTGGAAGTCATGAAAAGGGCCGGGCTCATCTCTTCCGCCCAGGCCGACGAGATGAACATAGTGCCGTCCGACTTTGAAAAGGGCGACATCGAGCAATACGACCCTGTAAACACCGTGGAGATGATACAGGCGATCAAGGACAATAAGCTCCAGTCAGACAGGGATCTCGACGATCCGCTCCCTGCAATAAAGAGGCCCGGCACAAAGAGCGTAGTGGACGAGTCGAGGGACAGCGACGCCCAGACCGCCCCGGGCTCAGACCGCACATTCGGCCACAAGAGGGTGAAAGGAGAATTCTTCGACGGGAGCGGCAACTGGCTCGATCTCGGCACAGCCGTCGCAGCAGACCAGCTGCAGGCCATGCCTGACAGTCAGAAGGCCGAGTTCATCAAAGCCACCGGGGCGAAGCCGGAGGAGATCACGCCTGGAGACGGCTCGATCATGCTCGTTCCGGCGACAGAGAACTGGGGCTCAATGAACGCGCCGAAGCCTGCCATCACCTACGACGAGATAGACTACAGCAAGATCGGCAAGGTCACCATCAAGCCCAAATCGATAGTGATTCACTACACAGGCGGAGTCAACGACTCGGCGAAGGGCGTCAGGAACTGGTTCGATCAGAACAAGGGAAAGCCGTCAACGCAGTTCATAGTGGGAAAAGACGGCGGCATACTGCAGATCATGCCTGAGACGCAGAAGTGCCACGGCACGCTCGACTTCAACAGTGACACGATCCAGATAGAGGTCTGCGGCAATTTCAGATCCCAGAAAGAGACAGACGAAGAGTTCAACTCCACCGTGGCGCTGGTCAAATATCTGCAGAAAGAGCACAAAATAGCCGATACGAACATAATCTCACACAGGCAGGTGGACAACAACTTCGGCCATGTCGGGAGAAAGCCGGACCCTGGCTTCAGGTTCATGAACAGGCTCTACGACGCGCTGCGATAACGCGGGATCCTGTTATTGAATCCGAAACCGGGTTCTCATACTATGCCAGGCCGTTCTTTGTTGCCTTCAGGTAGATATCGAGATATGAATCGCGCAGTTCTTCGCGGCTACTGGATTCAGGATACTCAGCAAAGATCTCCTTCCACTCCTTTTTCTCACTCTGAGCCTCTGAGATGCCGTTAAGCGCGGCTGTTCCAAGAATAAGGCCGGAAACAGCTGTGGCGACAGTTAAACCGGTACCCGGACCTCCTGCAATCGAGGCGATAAAGCCCAGCCCTCCGGCCACAGCGGCTGTAATCCCCCATACAGCCGGATTCCTGAAATCTCTTGTGATGTTCTCCCTGCCTATCATATTGAGCCATTTGTGCTCATTGTCGCTTATTATCGGCTCATTCGCGACTCCCAGGGTCACAGTGTCCTTCGGATCAGCAGGAGCCTCTTTGGACTTAATGCCTTTAACCGAGCTCTGAGCCTGCCGGGACATTACCTTAACTGCATCGGCCATATATGGATTCATTCCCGTTGAGCTGACCATTTTCATATACCTCCCTGAAGTCATTTGATCTTCTTCCATCACTGTAATAACTATATCGAAGGGAGATTAAAAAAGGCTTAAAAACATGTCAACATATTCCAAAATGAAGCCTGACATGTAAAATAACAGGGAGAGGTTTTATGGTGTTGCGGCGGCGCCGTGGGTTGTCTCTGATGCTGCGCTCCTCATCGTGCAGAACATCAGGAAGCCGCAATGCTCAAAACCGGGATCAGGGGATCATGGTCCCGCGCCTGCTCTTTGCGCGCAGGCACTCGTTCATCAGGGCTGCATCGTCGCCTTCCTCGAGCATCTTCAATATCTCTCCGGCCTTCCGCACAAACAATCTGAGATGCCTGACGACATTAGCTCTGTTGGTCGCGCACATCGGCACCGCCATGGAAGGCGGGCATGCGGCAAGCCTGGATGTGTCGCGGAAGCCGCCCGCGATGAATGAGGCGAGAAGATCTTCATCCACTGAAAGATCTCCGGCGGCGAGAGTGAGGCAGACAGAGGCCAGATATGGGACCTGGCTCGTGGCGGCGACGATCCTGTCGTGGGTCGGTCCGTCGACCACTATGGGCACTGCGCCGATTGACGAGACCAGCGATGAAACCTCTTCAAAGACAGGGCCGGGAAGTCTTGAGGTCGGCACGAGGAAGAAAGGAGCGCCTGTGAAAAGAGACGGATCGGAAGATTCGACGCCGGAAGCCTCCCTGCCGGCCATGGGATGGCCGCCTGTGGCATGGATCACGTCAGGAAGGCTCTCCATAATCCGGACGATCTCTTCCTTCGTGCTGCCGAGATCGACAATCACCGTTCCGTCATTGAGCCCTGGCGCTTCTTCGGCGAGCCATCTCTTTATCTCGTCCACAGGAACGGCAGGCACGACGAGATGAGCTTCTCTCAGAACGGCGGGATCCGCAGAACCACTGTCGATGATGCCCTTTTCAAGACCCCATTGAATCGCACTGCTGCTCCTGTCCACGGCCAGAACCCTGCAATGCGGAGCGTGAAGCCTGAGAGCCGAAGCGAATGAGCCTCCCATCAGCCCCAGGCCGTATATGCCTACTGTGCATCTGTCAAGGGCGGGTCTCTCTGTCATGCTGCTGCACCGGGAGCCGAATCCACAGGTCTTTCTGCATAATCACGCTTCATCGACGCGATCACTGCGCGCTCTCTCCGGCAAGATCCGGTCTGAGGCGGGCCGTTTCGCCAAGAAAGACGTGACTGATATCTGCCTGCGCCTTAGCCGTCTCGCAGAGCATGAGGACCCTTATGACCCTCCTCATGGAGCCCGGCACTTCCATCTCCATTGTGCACTGAAAGGCTACGTTGGACCACTCCGAGCCCTGCTCCCTTACGGCCCTGGCTGGAAAATCGGCGTTGAGATCCGATGTGACGGTGAAAAAGACGGCGATTATCTCATCGATTGAAACGTTGTTGCGCTTGAGTATCTCAATGATCATCTGGCGCGACGCCCCGCCTATTGCCGTTCTGCTGTTTGATTCGGCCTGAACTGCTCCACGTATCGCCCTGACCGGCATGCTCCACCTTCCTGTCGTATCTCTTTATAATGAATATTCTGAAAAACCGGAGTCTTCCCTTTATGCGGAAGGCCGCCGCTTTTCCCGAACTGCTCAGCCTGGCAGGGAGGCCCCTGTCCACAGGTTCGGATAGATCTGACATTCATTCGCACCGCCTGACGATTCCCCTCAGAAGATCGTTGAATATGAAGTGGTGAAAAGGATAAAAAGCCCACCAGTACATGGAGCCCCAGAGAGATCGGGTATCAAACCAGGCGGTGACCGAAAGCCTTCTGCCCTTCTTATCATCGTCGATCTTAAACTCTAGCCACGCGCCTCCAGGAACCTTCATCTCGGCCCTCAGCAGCAGTCTCGAGCCATCCTCGATATCCTCGACTCTCCAGAAATCCACCACGTCATTCATCTCGAGGCGGTGCGGGCTCTTTCTGCCGCGCGAAGTGCCCACTCCGAGAAAGATGCGGTCGAGCCCTCCCCTGATCCTCCACAGGATGCTCGTGTGAAACCATCCTTCCTGGCCGCCCAGCCTTCGTATCACGCCGAAGAGCGCCGCAGCGCTTTTGTCGGTCGTGATTGAGCAGCGCTGCGAGTATCTGGGCCTGTGATCCAGCTCATCGAGGGTTACGACCTCGAAGGGTATATTGCGAGGGTATGAATCAGACCATCTCGTGTATACGGCGTCTATCTCCTCCCTCGTCAGAGCCCTCACGAGCGCCTCCTTGTAAGGTATCAGAGGGAACGGCAGTATCTTTCTTATCGAGCAGTCCAGGCAGACCACCTCGTTCTTGCATCCGGCCATCAGCGACATCACAAGAGGCCCCGGGACGGGAGTGAAGAGGCTCGCCATGTATCCGTAGAACCTGCAGCTCTTGAGGAAGGGAATATTTATGAACAGCATCTTCTTCTGCAGCACTTTCGCGAAGATCTTCATAAGATTCGCATAGCTCTCAACGTCCGGGCCGCCGATGTCGAAGGACCTCCCTGCAGTCTCGGGCTTTTCCAGTACGCCGATGAGATACCGGATCACATCCCGCACGCTTATGGGCTGGCAGCGCGTGGACGCCCACGACGGGAGTGCCAGAAAGGGCAGGTTCATTATCAGGTTCTTCAATATTTCGTATGACGCACTGCCTGATCCAATGATTATCGCCGCGCGCAGCACTGTGACAGGCACCTCTCCGCTGCCAAGCTCTTCCGCCACCCGGATCCTGTTCATCAGGTGAGGCGACAGGGGCGTGCGCACATCGCCGAGGCCTCCGAGATACATTATCCTGGACACATTCTGCCTCTGCGCCGCATTGCGGAAGTTTCCGGCGGCGGCCAGATCTGCCGCCTCGAACTCCTTCTGGCCGAGATGCAGTGAATGGATCAAATAGTAAGCCACATGGATTCCGGTAAGGGCGCTGTCGAGAGTCTCGGGCTTCAGCGCGTCGGCCTGCACGACAGTGACCTCAGGCCAGCGCTTGCTGTACTCGTCAGCGTTACGCCTCACCATCGCCACGACCTTGTATCCCCTTGCAAGAAGCTCATGCACGAGCCTCCCGCCAATATAACCGGTGGCGCCTGTAACCAGGATCGGGCCGACTTCAGGACAGGGCGTGCTCGAAAGGCCTGTGCATAGGAGGTCTGATCTTGGAATGTTCATCGTGTAATAGACTTTTTCTTTCCGCTCCCTATTCCTGCCTGAATGTCACTGTGAACGGCAGTCTGCGAAAGGAGGAATTTCACCGCGGCAGAATAAGATATAGCGAAGAAAATAAATAATACGGTGACTCACATCACTGCCTGTAGACAAAGTGGAGGTGCATTCGTGAAAAAAGGATCCCTGTTTCTTACTGAAGCCCAGCTCAAATCTGAGCTCGAAAGATGCGAATACTGCGAAGAGAAGCCCTGCAGAACGGCCTGCCCGGCCAACTGCTCGCCGGCAGACTTCATAATGGCGGCCCGGGTTGGCTCTTCGTTCGATTTCAGGAGGTCAGCTGCCGAGATAATGACCAGAAACCCGCTCGGAGGAATCTGCGGGCTCGTGTGCCCTGAGCGGCACTGCATAAGCGGATGCACGAGGCTGCTGTTCGACAACCACATAGACATCCCGGCCCTTCAGGCCACAATTGTCAAGAAAGCCAAAGAGCTGGGCGTGATGCCGAAGCTCGACGATGCTGCCGCCAACGGTAAAAAGGTCGCAGTGATTGGCGCAGGCCCTGCAGGAGCCGGCGCGGCGGCGGCGCTCTCCCACATGGGATATGCAGTCGAGCTGTTTGAAAAGGAGAAGAAAGGCGGCGGCGCCTGCAACTGGATCCCTGAGCACAGGCTCCCGTGCGATGTCGTGGAGAGCGATCTGGCGTTCACGCTGTCGTCAAATAAAGTAAAGCTGAACACAGGAAAGACGATTGAGGATTACGAGCAGCTGCTGAAGGAAGGCTTCGACGCAGTGGTCGTAGCCACAGGCCTCCCGCTGCCGATAAAGATGAATATTCCCGGCGAGGAGCTTTCAGTGGCAGGCACGGTCTATCTTGCCGAGCCGGAAAAATACCCGATGAAGGGCAGAGTGGCGGTGATCGGCGGAGGAGCCACCGCTGTAGACTGCGCCGTCACGGCGAAGATGAACGGCGCCTCGTCTGTCGAGATGTTCATCCTGGAAAGATACGACGAGATGCCTCTCACGCAGAACGAGCGCGATGAGCTTCTCGAGCATAAAATCGACCAGAGCACGAGAACGAAAGTAGCAGCGATAGAAAAAAGCGGCGACGGGCTGACTCTTAAGACAATCAAGATAACGCTCCCAGACGGGAAGCCCTTCAATCTGCGCGATCTGGCCGACGTGCCGGGCACGGAGGGATCAAGATCCGGCTTCTCCCACGTCATAATAGCGATTGGAAACCGCTCAGGCCTCACCAGGAAAGATACGAAAGGCCTCTTCTACGCAGGCGACTGTGTGAACGGCCCCACTACGGTGGTAGAGGCCGTGGCTTCAGGAAAGAACACGGCTCTGGAAGTGGACGCTCTTCTCACAGGAAAGGAAAAACCTGTCATTGAGAAGCAGGTTAAGAGCCATGTCGTCGTGGAAGGCTACAGTGAGCTCCCTGTCTCTCTCGAGACAGACTTCTTCGGCCGGAAGATCAGATCGCCGTTCCTGCTCTCCGCCGCGCCTCCTACAGACGGCTATCTGCAGATGAAGAAGGCGTTCGAGGCTGGCTGGTCAGGCGGCATCATGAAGACCGCCTTCGACAGCGTGCCGATTCACATTCCGGGCGAGTACATGCACGCCTTCAACTCTTTCACTTACGGCAACTGCGACAACGTCTCCGGCCACGCCCTGTCGAGGGTTTGCGGCGAGGTGGCTTCTCTCGTCAAGGAGTTCCCTGACAGGCTCGTAATAGCATCGACAGGAGGCCCCGTCACAGGAAAGGACGAGTCAGACAAGGCGCAGTGGCAGAAGAACACGAAGATGCTCGAGGACGCAGGCGTCATGGCCATAGAGTACAGCCTGTCGTGCCCGCAGGGCGGAGACGGCACGGAGGGCGACATAGTTTCTCAGAACGCCGCCCTCACGGCAAAGATAATAGACTGGATCATGGAAGTCAGCAATCCGGAAGTACCGAAGCTCTTCAAACTGACCGCCCAGGTGACATCCATAAAGGTGATAGTAATGGCCATCAAACAGGTGCTGGATAAATATCCCGGCAAAAAGGCGGGCATAACTCTCGCCAACACGTTCCCGACGCTCTTCTTCCGGAAAGGCGCGAAGGAAAAATGGGAAGAAGGCATCGTAGTAGGCATGAGCGGCAGAGGCGTGGCGCCCATAAGCAACCTGACGCTCGCCAATGTGTGCAACCTCGGCGTGGCTGTTTCAGGAAACGGCGGCCCGATGGATTACATCGAAGCGGCGCACTTCCTGGCTCTCGGCGCTAAGACAGTCCAGTTCTGCACCATCGCGACCAAGTACGGATACGGGATAATCGACGAACTGCACCAGGGCCTGTCGCACCTGCTCGCCGAAAGGGGCATCCCGTCGGTCTCGAAGCTGATCGGGATAGCGACGCCGGATCCCGTAACCGATTTCATGGCCCTCTCGCCCGAGAAGAAGATATCGAGCGTCACAAAAGAGCTCTGCGTGCACTGCGGCAACTGCTCGAGATGCCCGTACCTCGCCATATCTCTCGACGAGCAGAAGGTGCCTGTCACAGATGCTTCGCGCTGCATAGGCTGCAGCATCTGCGCCCAGAAATGCATCTCAGGCGCCCTGTCGATGAGGGTGAGAACAGCCGATGAAAAGGCCGCGCTGAAGGAAGAGTAACGACAACAGCCGGGCAGATGTCATCACGACTCTGCCCGGTTTTTCTTCCTGAACATCCGGCTGAGCGACAGGATCTGCTTTATCAGCCATATCAATGACTTCATCGCCGGAAAATGCATCTCTGCCGCGACATTCCTCAGATTTTCCCTGATTCGGATGTTCTGCGGGCACTTTTTCTCGCACTTCCCGCAATCCCTGCACAGCGAGGCATACGATGGCGCGCTGCGCGTAAGTCCGCCAGTCGTGAAGAGATACTGCATCCTGGAGGTGGCCTTGTCGTTGAAGAGATACCTGTTGTTGTAAAGAGAGAAGCATACAGGGATGTCGACTCCCGCAGGGCACGGCATGCAGTAGCCGCAGCCTGTGCAGCCCACCTTCATGAGCCTCCCGTATATCTCCCTGGCCTCGTCGAACAGTTTCAGCTCCTCATCTGTCAATGAGCCGGCATTGGCCTCGCCGGCCACCCTTATGTTCTCCTCCACCTGGCTCTCTTCGTTCATGCCGGATAATAGCATGGATACCTCAGGGTAGTTCCAGACCCACCGGAGAGCCCATTCGGCAGGCGAGCGCTTCGTTCCGGCGCTGTCCCACACCTTCCGGACCTCGTCAGGCATCTTCCCGACGAGGTTCCCGCCTCTCAGAGGCTCCATTACTATCACGCCGAGGCCCTTCGAAGCCGCGTATCTGAGGCCCTCTTCGCCGGCCTGGTTGTTTATGTCGAGGTAGTTGAACTGTATCTGGCAGAACTCCCAGTCGTAGTCGTCCACGAGCGCTTTGAAGTCATTCCTGTCTCCGTGGTAAGAGAAGCCGACATGCCTGATTACGCCTTTTCTCTTCTGCTCTTCGAGAAACTCGATGGCTCCGCACTTTTTGATCCTGTCCCACTCAGCCTTGTCCAGCAGGCTGTGTATCAGATAGTAGTCTATGTGATCTGTCATCAGCCTCTCGAGCTGCGTGGACAGTATGGCGCCCATATCGGCCCTCGAGCGCACGAGAAGGGGCAGCATCTTCGTGGCTATCCTGACCTTGTCTCGATGCCCCTTCGACAGGATCTTCCCGAGCACGACCTCGCTCTTTCCCTGATGGTACAGATACGCCGTGTCGAAGTAGTTGACTCCCTTTTC
>Ga0302252_1001933_pt1 | contig 10662 bp, 11 predicted proteins | sample AAG_RA_Leu_MG_FD_193511 | JGI IMG/M metagenome (GOLD analysis project Ga0302252, IMG submission 193511) | Enriched activated sludge microbial communities from anaerobic digester in WTTP, New Holstein, Wisconsin, United States - AAG_RA_Leu | ecosystem: Engineered > Bioreactor > Anaerobic >...
CTTTAACTGACAGCATACCTGGGACTTACGTCCCAGGCTATAGTATTTCACCCCTGGCGGGGTTTAATTGAACACCTGGTTGTGATTGTGAAGGGAACTCGATTTGTTAATATGTGCAATGGTCTTAGACAGTATACCTGGGTGTTGCGTCCCAGGCTATAATACTACCCCCCGGGCGGGGGTCTATAGAACATATTGAAGTGCTTGGGACTCGAATATGATTTGTTAGTATGTGCAACGGTCTTATTCAAATCAACCTTGCTTGCCACCCGGATGCCTCGCGGATTCCTCCCGAAAGCCACCCGAACCGGATTCGGGAGGTTTTCGCCCGGATAAGGGGTGCAACAGCAGTGGCAAGCAAGGTTCATGCTGCCTTCGAGTAAACAGCCCTTGTTCCGCCTTTCCACCGACTACCTGACTCCATCAATCCAGCACTCCAGCACTCCAACCCTCCAGCACTCCAACCCTCCAGCACTCCAACACTCCAACACTCCAACACTCCAGCACTCCAGCACTCCAACACTAAATTGCCCTTGACTGAAATCCCTCTGTTGAAGACAATGGATTTTCATGAAAAATCCACTAAGGAAGGATCAATGACCTTAGCCGATATTGTCCAGCTTCTGGATGCAGAAGTGCTTGGCGGAGAAGTGGATCTGGAGCGGGAAGTGCCTTGTGCCTTCGCTTCCGACCTCATCTCTGATATCCTGATGTGCACCAAGGAACCGACCTTGCTGCTCACCGGGCTTACGAACAACCAGGTAATCAGGTTGTCGGACATGATAGACCTGATAGCCATAATATTTGTACGGGGCAAGCGTCCTCTGGCGGACGTGATCGAAATGGCTCAGGAGCGTAAGCTTCCCATCCTGGCCACGAAAATGACTTTGTTCCGATCCAGCGGGATCCTCTATAATGCCGGGCTTAGAAGCTGTAAAATCTGATATGGCGGAATACTGGAATATCGAGCCCGGCTTTGAAACCCGGGTAAAGGAATTCTATGACCACCCTCAGGAAGCAGAAGTTACCCTGGAGTTTATGATTCCCGAAAAGGATTTTAACAATGCCGGCAAAGGCTCTTCGGAAGTGAAGAACCTGTTGAAGCGATTGGGTGTTGATTCTGAAATCCTGCGTCGGATTGCGGTTGCCAGTTATGAAGCCGAGATCAACGTTGCGGCTCACTCTCTGGGCGGGAAAATGCTCAGCAGCATCTACGACGAAGTGATCCATATCCGCTTTATGGATAATGGCCCCGGCATTGCCGACATCGAACAGGCGATGGTTCCCGGCTTTTCCACGGCCGATGATCTGGTGCGTGAATTTGGCTTTGGAGCCGGACTTGGCCTGCCGAACATTCAAAAGAACAGCGATGCCCTGCATATTGTTTCAGCGGCCGGGCAACCGACCCTGGTGGAGTTTTTGGTATTTTTCTAAGATAAAAAGCTATGAGTGATTCGAAATATTTTCATGCTATCCGCATTCTGGAAGACAACTGCACAGGCTGCACTGCCTGCGTGAGAGTTTGCCCCACTGAGGCGATCAGAGTGCGCGACCGTAAAGCCTATATCGATCCCAATCGCTGTGTTGACTGCGGAAATTGCGTAACGGTCTGCCAGTTTCATGCCATAATTCCCAGCAGCGATCCTTTGGATATCATCAATAAATTTAAATATAAAGTTGCGATCATCTCCTCCAGTTTCTTCGGCCAGTTTACCGAGGACATCAGCTATGGAGTGGCCAAACAGGCAGTTTTGGGGCTGGGTTTTGACGAAGTGGCGGAAGAAGCCATGGTAACGGAATTCATGATATCCATGATCAGGGATTACATCCGTGCCAATCGCGAAAAACGCCCGATTCTGAGCAGCAATTGTCCCGCTGTGGTGCGTTTGATACAGGTGAAATTTCCCTCTCTGCTACCCAACCTTTTCCATCAGGAAGCTCCGATGAGCATCCTGACCCGTTTCCTGAGAGAGAAGATATCCAGGGATAAAAAGATGGCCGACAACGAGATAGGCATCTTTCTGATTGTTCCCTGCGTGGCGCATGTTACCGCCGTGCACCAGCCGGAAGGTGCCTATAAACACCTGCAGGATGGCGCTTTTTCCACTGGAATGATCTATGGTAAGGTGCGTGATATAGTAAAAAAAATCCAGAACGAACCTCTGGAGATAGAAACCTATCCCAAGGGTCTTACCTGGGCTCTTTCCGGCGTGCAAGCCGAATTGGTCGATTGCGATGACATACGAGCCCTGTCGGTTAACGGCGTGGAGAATGTGATCGAGATACTGTCCCGCGTGGAAGACCACTATCTGGATCAATACGATTACATAGTGCTTAGAACCTGTACCAATGGCTGCGTAGGCGGTTGCCTGAATGTGGAAAACCCCTTCGTGGCCATGAGCCGGATTAAAAAAATGATCAAAGACGGTGAAGACCGCGAAATAAACGTGGACGATTTGCGCCTGCTGTATAACAAAGGTGAGTTTACCGTTGTGCCCCTTACGCCCAGGCCGATCATGGAACTGGATAAGGATATCAAAAACGCGATCAAGAAGATGAAGCAGATCAATGAATTCCTCACCATGTTGCCCGGCTTGAATTGCAGCGCTTGCGGCAGCCCCACCTGCTATGCCCTGGCTGAGGACATAGTGAATGGCAAAGCCTCGATCGATGATTGTGTGGTGCTGCTGAAACGCCATAGCAAGGAAGATGATGAAGGTTAATAGTTTATGGAGATAAAGGATAGACAGATGATAAGACTAAGTGATTACCTCAAAGAGATCGACGGCACCAATCACACTCCCGCCCTGAAGCCGGAGGAAGTGGAGCTAAATGGAGCCTATGTATGCGATATGCTTAGCGATGTGATGGGTTCTGCCAAGCCCGGTCAGGCTTGGATCACGATCATGAAACATCTTAATGTGATCGCCGTGGCATCAATGACCGGGATTCCGGCCATCATCTTTGCCAAAGGGAATGCTCCCGACAGTGCTGTGGTCGATAAAGCCATAGAAGAGAATATTGTGCTGATCTCCAGCTTAAAATCCAGTTTTGAGCTGGCCGGAATACTATATCAACTGCTTCAGGGATAAAGCCTGCCAGTGATGCGTTGGTGGCGAGCAGATCTGCATATTCACTCAGTTTTGTCGCCTTGTGGCGGACTGGAAATGGCACCCCAGGCTGTGATGAAACGGCTGAAGAAATGCGGAATTAACTGGCTGGCCATTACGGATCATAACAGCATGGCAAATTGCCCGGCTTATGAGAAAGTAGCAAAAAGAGAAGGGCTTAGCTTCACTTGGGGAGTGGAAATCCAAAGTTCGGAGGAAATCCATATTCTGGCATATTTTGACGATTCCGAGGCAGCCCAGGAATTCGCTAAAGAACTCTATCATAGCCTCTTGCCCTTGGATAACGATCCGGATTATTTTGGAGATCAAGTTATCATTGACGAAAATGAGAACATTTTAAGAGTGGAACAACGTGCCTTGATCAATTCCTCCCAGTGGGATTTAAGCACTGTGGCGGAAAGAGTTGAATCCCATGGCGGGCTTGCTGTTCCGGCGCATATTGATGCTTCGGTAAACAGCATCCTGAGTCAATTGGGGTTCATTCCGGCTTTTCCGGCTTTTGGCCTGTTTGGAATTACGGCAGGGCTGGATGTAGCCAAATGGACAGGGCAGAACCAGTTTTTTGCGGATAAAGCCTTGCTGCGGGCTTCCGATGCGCATTACCTGTGCGACCTTGGCAGTGGCTTCAGCGAGCTGTATCTGGAGAGTCCTTCGGTTTCCGAGCTGCAAAAAGCAGCGGGGCAACTGGATGGCCGCAAACTGAGAATATAACAAAAAATATAGAATGCAAGGAGGAGTTTATGACTCCCGCCCCTCAGATGAACAACGAGCTTTATAGCAAGCTGAAAGCTGTTATCGACGAAAAGAAGTCTCTTCGCAACCCTCTCATCGAAATCCTGAGAACAGCCCAGGAAATCTTTGGCTATCTGCCTGTGGAAGTGCAGGAATTTATTGCAAACGAAATGGGCGTTCCAGCCAGCAAGGTTTACGGCGTGGTTACCTTTTACAACTTTTTCTCAATGACCCCTCGCGGCAAATATATGCTGAATGTATGCACCGGCACTGCCTGTTATGTGAAAGGTGCACCGCGTTTGATCCAAATGCTTTCCGACCACCTGGGCATCGGAATGGGCGAAACCACTGAAGACGGACTATTTACGATGAGTGCAGTTCGCTGTGTGGGAGCATGTTCTTTGGCGCCGGTATTCGTAATCGGAGAAGACACCTTTGGCCGCATCGAGAACAAGGACAAAATAGCTCAAATCCTGAAGCGTTATAACTAAAGGTCAGTAATGCAAGATATCTCGTTGCATCTGCTGGATATCATCGAAAATTCCGTGCGCGCCGAAGCTAAAAACATCAAGGTGCGCGTAATCCGCAACGTTCAAAAAAACCGCTTGCGGATAATCGTGGAAGACGACGGAGTTGGGATGGATTCGCAGACTTTGGAAATGGCTCAAAACCCTTTCTATACTTCCAAGGAAGAAAGGGAAAAGAAAGTGGGGCTTGGCATTCCGCTATTCAAGCAGAATGCGGAAGCCACCAATGGTTGTTTCAAAATGGCCAGTGAACCCGGTTTCGGCACCGTGCTGACCGTGGATTTTCAATTGGATCATATCGACAGGATGCCGCTGGGTAACCTGAAAGACACGCTTCTGGGAGCCATCATTGGCCATGCAGACGTGGATTTTGACATCAATCTTATCACCCGGGAAAAAGGGCTGGAACAAAGCTTCCACTTCGACACAGCCGCTATCAAGGAAGAACTGGGCGATATACCTTTGACCTACCCCGATGTAATAGAATACATCGATCAATCATTACAAGAAGGAATACAAAATACTAGTGTGGAGGATGTCTGATGAAAACACTCGCAGACCTCAAGAAAATCCGTGAAAAAGCTCAGGAAGAAATGAAGCTTCGCGGCGGCAACGTCCGTATCAAAATCGTGGTTGGGATGGGAACATCCGGAATCGCGATGGGCGCCCGTGAAGTGATGAAAACCTTCCTGGAAGAAATCGCAAACCGCAACCTTACCGATGTGCTGGTTACCCAAACCGGCGAAAAGGGTTTATCGTCCATGGAACCTGTGGTTGACCTCGTAGAAGAGGGCAAACCAAAAGTAACCTACGGGAATATGACCCCGGAAAAGGTGAAAAAAGTAGTTGTAGAGCACATTGTGAATGGCCGTGTAGTCTCCGATTATGTAGTTGCCACCGGTAACTAAGAAAACGGAGGAGCCAACATGTCTTTAAAACGAATCGACCTCCTGATCTGCTGTGGTTCTGGCTGCGTAAGTGCCGGCGCACTGAAGATCAAGGAACGCTTTCACGAGGTTTTGCAAGAAAAAGGCCTCGTCCACGAGATCAATATCATTGAAACCGGTTGCATGGGTCCCTGCGACTATGGCCCTGTGATGGTGATCTACCCGGAAGGTATTTTTTACAAGAAGGTCAGCCCCGAAGATGTGGACGAGATTGTCTCGGAGCATTTCATAAAGGGGCGTCCTGTGGCGCGTTTGATGCTTCAGGACGAAGAAGAGAAAACCTTCTCGACGCAAAAGGAAGTGCCTTTCTACCAGAAGCAGGTGAAGGTAGCCTTGGCAAACTGCGGCTACATAGATCCTGAAAGCCTTGACGAATACATCGCAACAGGCGGATATGAGGCATTGGGAACTGCATTAACCACTATGAAACCCCAAGACGCCATCGATGTGATCAAAAAATCCGGTCTGCGGGGCCGGGGTGGTGGTGGATTTCCCACCCACCTGAAATGGCAGATGGTTCACGACAACAAGGCTGATGAAAAATACATCATCTGCAACGGCGACGAAGGTGATCCGGGAGCATTCATGGATCGCAGCTTATTGGAAGGCGATCCGCATCGCATCCTGGAAGGTATGATGATTGCCGCTTATGCCATAGGGGCAAGCAATGGTTTCTTCTATATCAGAGCCGAATATCCCCTTGCGATCAAGCGGATCAAGCTTGCCATAGCCCAGGCCAAAGAAGCCGGATTGATGGGAAAAAATGTTTTCGGCAGTGACTTCTGCTTCGATGCCGAGGTGCGAACCGGAGCCGGAGCTTTCGTTTGTGGCGAAGAAATGGCGCTGATCCATTCCATCGAAGGCCAGCGCGGTAATCCCACTCCCAAGCCTCCCTATCCAGCAGTTCAGGGTTTGTGGGGCAAGCCGACCGTAGTGAACAACGTGGAAACCTTTGGCAACGTCCCAACCATCTTTCTGAAAGGCGCGGATTGGTTTGCCTCGATGGGAACTGAAACCAGCAAAGGCACCAAGGTTTTTGCCCTAACCGGCGACATCCGCAACACCGGTCTGGTGGAAGTGCCCATGGGAATCACTCTGCGTGAGATGATTTTTGATGTGGGCGGCGGCATGATCGGCGGACATAAGTTCAAAGCCGTGCAGCTTGGTGGCCCCAGCGGGGGTTGCCTAACTGTGGAACACCTGGATGTGCCGGTTGACTACGAAAGCCTGAAAGAACGTGGAGCCATGATGGGTTCCGGCGGCGTGATCGTAATGAATGACGAGAAATGCATGGTGAACGTAGCCAAGTTTTTCATGGATTTTTGCGTGGATGAATCCTGCGGAAAATGCAGTCCCTGCCGAATCGGTCTGAAGCAGATGCTGGAAATTCTTGAACGCATCGCCGACGGCAAAGGGAAAGAAGGCGATATCGAAGAACTGCAGCGTTTGGGTGATGCCGTTTCCAAGCTTTCGCTATGCGGTTTGGGGCAATCTGCTCCCAATCCCGTGCTGTCCACGATTCGCTATTTCCGCGATGAATACGAGTCTCATATACGCGACAAGACCTGTGCTACCAAGGTTTGTCCTGATCTGATGCATTACAGCATCGACAAGGATCGCTGCATAGGTTGTTCGCTCTGTGCCCGCAAATGCCCGGTAAGTTGCATCTCGGGAAGCCGGGAAGAGAAATACACCATTCACCAATTGCCCTGCGTTAAATGCGGAAACTGCCTGGATGTTTGCCCGGTTAAAGCCGTGTCAAAGGTTCCCGGTATGCACCCTGAAGTGGCGGCAAAGCGTGAAGCAGAGGCCAAAGCAATTAACCATCACGATGAATAAAGGGGAAGAGATGTATAAGGAAATATGCCAAAAATACGCTCCCAACAAAGATAACCTGATCCAGATTCTCCACGAGATTCAGGATACCCATCCCCAGCACTACATTTCACCTGAGGCCGTGGATGCTGTGGCTGAATACCTGAAGGTTCCGGCCAATCACATCTATGGCGTGCTGACATTTTACACAATGTATAGCACCAGCCCACGCGGAAAAAACATCATTCGTCTCTGCGAATCGCCACCCTGCTATATTAAAGGTTCAGACAATATCCTGCGAAAGCTGAAGTCTGCCCTGGGCGTTGGTGTAGGCGAAACCACCAAGGATGGCCAGTTCACTTTGGAACTCTGTGCCTGCCTGGGAGTTTGCGGAAACGCTCCGGTGATGATGATCAACGAAGATGTTTACGGAGACCTGACCGAAGAGAAAGTTGATGAAATCCTTGCTAAGATCAGGGGGACAAAATGAAGTATTACCGCAGCCATGTCCTCGTCTCAATCAACGAGACTTCCGTAGCAGCCGGCGTGCAAGCCTTTGTATCAGCCTTGCGCAACGAACTGGCCAAAAGTAATCTAAGCGAAGAAATCAACGTTTTGGAAACTGGTCCCCTTGGTTTCTTTGGCCGTGGAATCTGCCTGACTGTGTATCCTGAAAACATAAACTACGAAGCTGTAAAAGCCGAAGACATCCCCGAACTGGTTGCGGAGCATTTCCTGAAAGGCCGCCCAGTGAAACGCCTGATGCTGGATACAGCGGGAAAATTCAGCCCTAAGTTCAACTACGAAAACCGTATAGTGCTGCGCAATTCCGGCATTATCGATCCGGAAAGCATCGACGACTACATCGGAGCAGGTGGCTATGAAGGTCTGGAAAAGGCTTTAACTCAGATGCAACCAGCCGAGATCATCGCCGAAGTAAAAAAATCCGGATTACGCGGTCGTGGCGGTGCTGGTTTCCCGGCTGGCGTGAAATGGAGCTTTACTGCTCCCCTCACAGCCCCGCAAAAATATGTGGTGGTGAATGCCGACGAAGGTGAGCCCGGTACCTTCAAAGACCGTTTGATAATGGAAGGAGATCCGCACCAGCTTATCGAAGGCATCATGATCTGTGCCCGGGCCGTAGGTGCCAGCAAAGGCTATATCTACATCCGTGGCGAATACAAGCTCTGCATAGCCCGTCTGGAAAAAGCCATTCAACAAGCCCGTGAATATGGCATTCTGGGTAAAAACATCTTCGAGAGCGGTTTCGATTTTGATATCGAGATCAAGATCGGAGCCGGAGCTTATGTTTGCGGAGAAGAAACCGCTCTGATCGAATCTCTGGAAGGAAACCGCGGTAATCCTCGCTGGAAACCGCCTTTCCCAGGAGTGCAGGGTCTCTGGAAAGCTCCCACAGTGGTAAACAACGTGGAAACCCTGGCCAACGTTCCATTCATTATCGCCAAAGGCGCAGATGAATACCTGAAGCATGGAACTCCTGAATGCACCGGCACCAAGGTTTATACCATTCTTGGCGACGTGGCACACCCGGGTCTGTGCGAAATCGATATGGGAACCACTCTGAGAACCATTATCAACGAGTATGCCGGCGGAATGAAGAAAGGCTTCAAATTCAAGGCTGCTCTGGTGGGCGGAGCTGCAGGCGTAATCCTGCCCGACCGCTTGCTGGACGTAAAGATGGACTTTTCCAGCCTGAATCAATACGCCGCAGTGCTGGGTAGCGGTGCCATCCTGGTGATGAACGAGCATCAGAGCATTGTGGATATGCTGTGGAGCATCCTGCGTTTCTTCCGGCACGAATCATGCGGAAAATGCGCACCTTGCCGCAACGGCTCGCAGCAGCTATATAAGCTGATCACAAAGATAAAGAAGGGCGAAGGCACCATGGAAGACGTGGAATTGATGCAAACCATTGCCGAAACCATGCAGCAGACTTCTTTCTGCGCTTTGGGTCAGTCGCCTATCATGGCCATTCGCAGCGCCATCGAAAACTTCCGTGATGAATTCATCGCAATAACAAAAAAGTAAGATAAAAGAGGATATTAGATTATGGCTAAAACAGTCAACGTCTTTATCGACGGTCATCATCTGGAAGTTCCGGATACCATGACCATCATCGAAGCCGCAGATAAATATGGGATTCACATTCCCCGGCTTTGCTATCATCCCGACCTGCCTCCTACGGCAAATTGCGGCGTCTGCGTTGTGGAAGTAGCTGGAAACCCAAGCCCCAAGCGTGCCTGCTGCACTCCTGTGGCCGAAGGTATGAAGATTAACACAAATAGTAAAAAACTCCGATCCTACCGGAAAACCCTGGTGGAAATGATTCTTTCCAATCACGATGTGGTTTGTCCTACGTGCGCTGCCAACAATAAGTGCGAACTGCAAACCCTGTCCAACAACCTTGGAGTTGACCCGGACGCCCTGCCCTGCATCCTGGAAAAGAAACCAGTAGATACCAGCAGTCTTTCCATTATCCGCGACGTAAACAAGTGCATCGCCTGCGGCCGCTGCATCACCGTTTGCAATGAAGTGCAGACAGTTTATGCCCTCACCTTCAGCGACAGGGGTATTGATGCGCATGTGGATACAGCCTTTGCCAACGGCATGGCCAATAGCCCTTGCGTAAACTGCGGCCAGTGCACGGTTTATTGCCCTACCGGCGCTCTGCGTGAACGCAGCGAAATCGACGCCGTTTGGGAAGCCATACTTGACCCTGAAAAGCATGTGATCGTGCAGGAAGCTCCCGCCATCCGCGTTTCTCTGGGTGAAGAATTTGGCATGCCTCTGGGTAGCGTAACCCCGAAGAAGATGTATGCAGCCCTGCGTAAGATAGGTTTCGACAGCGTGATGGATACCAATTTCACCGCCGACCTTACCATCATGGAAGAAGGCACCGAATGCGTAACCAAGCTCAAAGCCGGCGAAAAGCGTCCTCTCATCACTTCCTGTTCTCCGGGCTGGATAAAATTCATGGAAACCTACTATCCCGATCTGGCGGATTGCGTTTCCACTGCCAAGAGCCCGATGAGCATGTTTGGCGTGCTTAGCAAAACTTATTATGCCCAGGAACGCGGCCTCGACCCCGCCAAGATCGTGTCCGTTGCCATTATGCCCTGCACCGCTAAAAAATTCGAAGCCCGCCGTCCCGAAATGCGCGACAGCGGATTCCAGGATACCGACTTTGTGCTTACCACCCGCGAGTTTATCCGCATGATCAAGGAAGCCGGAGTTGACTTCGCCAATCTGAAAGACGAGGATGCCGATGAAGGTATGAGCTTCTACACTGGTGCCGGAACCATCTTTGGCGCAACCGGCGGTGTGATGGAAGCTGCTATCCGTAGCGCCTATACCCTGGTAACGGGAGAAGAACTGGAAGCCATCGACATTCAGGGAGTACGTGGCTTGGATGGCGTGAAAGAAGCCACCATCCCCGTTCCCGGCTTTGGCGATCTCAGAGTGGCCGTGGCTCATGGCCTGTCCAATGCC
>Ga0302252_1001935_pt1 | contig 10655 bp, 12 predicted proteins | sample AAG_RA_Leu_MG_FD_193511 | JGI IMG/M metagenome (GOLD analysis project Ga0302252, IMG submission 193511) | Enriched activated sludge microbial communities from anaerobic digester in WTTP, New Holstein, Wisconsin, United States - AAG_RA_Leu | ecosystem: Engineered > Bioreactor > Anaerobic >...
GTATATTTCTTTGGTATCGTTATTCTGCTGATTTTCTGTCACTAATTGTTACTATGACGTCATTGTACTAGGATCTTGCGGTTGACCCTGAACAGTTACGAATTTTATTTTTTTTCACTCTGATTGCTATACCCCGATAGACCTCCTCATGAGATACTTGTATTTGTAAGTTGTTGCCATACGTGAATCCAGAACTAAGACAGAACTAAAAAATCACATGATTATTTCCTGAGAGACGTACAGTCCCGATAAAAAATATCTATAGAGATGTGGCGGTCCCTGTCGCATTCATCGTCCGGAACAACCATGAGAGTACCGGTAATAATGGTCCCAATCTAACATCGGGCAAGCACATCGATCAACACACTGCATCCACCATTTTTGACAAACTCCATATGCTCATCAATAGTTCCAACGTGCTTATCGCAGATCCTTTGGCATAAGATCTCTCCCCCGGTTGCTGTAGAGAACGTTTTCATGATCCGGTTGATATCCCGGTTGAAGAAGTAGGGCGGGGTCTTCCCAGGATGAGCCCTGCACCAGGCGAGAATTTTTATCCAGATTGCTGCTCCCAGTGCTCCGCATGCATTCCCGCTCAGTCCGATGCCCCCGGATAATCCGGCAACAGTGACCATTTCTTCCTTGCTTCCACCCATTTTCCGGGCAACCTCGGTGGCGCAACACACGGGAGGCTGGGAAAAAACCGGCTTTCGAGACAAACCCTGTTCTGTTGCTTTCACAGCGTCAGGGGCCCATTTCTCTGCAAGGTTGAAACAGAGGCTCTTTTCCATCCCCGTAAGAAGGGTCTTTACCCCGAAGGATGCCATCCCCAGGATGCTGTTCAGGTCGCACCCGGTGATCTCCCGGCAGTCAGTGTCCCCCGCCGTAGCCACGAAGGATTCCAGGATATCCTCTGATGCCATGTATCTGCAGCAATCGCGTGGTCCCGGTAAGGGTAACGCCGAAATGATTCTGCACCGGCAGCGAGGGTAGCCCCCCAGAGCATTCCGCACTGGTGCCCGGTGTTCTTAAGTCCCCCGGCGAGAAGATCTGCGGCACACTCCTCCCTGTCTTTGGGTTGACCGAATTCACGGTCCAGGATATGGAAAAATGTCCGGGAGCAGGTCCCACATTTCCGAAAGACCTTCTTTGTGTCACTAAAATCAGAATTTCTTTCAGGATTTTTCTGTTCTGTCATTTCCTTTAAGTATCAAGTTTCATTACAACAAGGTTTCGTTCCATTCAGAGAGAGACGATAGTGATCCGTGAACCCCGTGCAACAAGGTTAGAGCCTTCAAGGTAAATCTCATCGATACCTGTATTCAGTTTCAGGGATGTCCCCCTCCCTTTCAGGGAATTGAATGGAAGTAACCAGAATTTTTGATCTTATTTTCAGGAATAGAGGGCAATTTAGATTTCTATCAGGAACATGTTCAAAGCCCCAGCCGGGTTGGCAACGGAGCCCGTAAATCAGTTATTTTTGTGCTCGCGCAGAAATGCGGGTGAAAAGGTGTAAGGTGGTTTTTATAGCGAAATGACCGTGCGGCAATAAAACAAATTTGAGGGAATGGAAGATTTCTGCCATCTTCTTTCCTGAATTCAGATGATAATGGCCGCACTCTGCTTATCTTTCTCCTCATCGAAATCGGTAATGGCAACTTCGGTGGAAAGGATCATGCCTGCAATCGAACCGGCATTCTGAAGCCCAATCCTGACTACCTTGGCAGGATCGATAACCCCATGCTCCATGAGGTTTTCGTAGGTGCCGGTCTTTGCATTATACCCAAACCCATTTTCTTCGCGTCCCTTGATCGTGGCGATGACTTCTGCACCCTCAACCCCTGCATTCTTTGCAATCTGCCTGAGCGGCTCTTCCAGGGCACGCCGTACAATAGCCACGCCAATCTTCCTGTCGTCATCGAAGGATAACCTGTCAAGTGATTCGATGGCACGGAAGAGCGTAACACCCCCTCCCGGGACCACCCCTTCCTCTACGGCTGCCTTTGTGGCGTTCAGCGCATCATCGATCCGCATCTTCTTCTCTTTCAACTCGGTCTCGGTTGCCGCACCCACCTTGATCACCGCAACACCGCCACTGAGATTTCCAAGTCGCTTTTTCAGTTCTTCTTTCTTGAATTCAGAATCTGTGATATTGATCTGTGACTCAATCAGGTGCATCCGGTCATCGAGCGCTTTCCGGTCTCCCTTTCCTTCGACGATAAGGGTCTTCTCTCCATCGATCTTGACGGTGTGAGCGGATCCCAGTGCGGCGCGGGATACATTTTCAAGTTTCAAGCCACGCTCTTCTGATATGACCGTCGCCCCCGTGAGGATTGCGATATCTTCGAGAATAGCTTTTCGTTCCTCTCCATATCCTGGTGCCTTGACGGCACAGACCTTGAAGGACCCCCGGATGATATTTAGGATGAGTGCGGCCAGGGCTTCCCCTTCCACATCCTCGGCAATGATAAGGAGCGGTTTTCCTTCCTGGGAGGCAATTTCGAGGACGGGAATCATCTGTTTGAGAGAAGTGATTTTTCTGTCTGTAATCAGGATGTTGGGGTCCTCATACTCGCACGTCATCTTCTCGTGGTCTGTCACCATGTATGGAGAGATGAACCCCCGATCGAACTGCATCCCCTTTACAACATCGAGACTGGTCTCGAGGCTCTTTGCATCCTCTACCGTGATGAGACCGCCATAGCCGACCTTCTCCATGGCATCCGAGATGAGCTTCCCAATCTCTTCATCGTTGTTGGCCGATACCGTCGCGACCTGAAGAATCCCCTCTCTCCCCTTGACCGGCACACTGATCGAGCCGATATACTCTACAACCGCAGCAATCGCGGTATCAATGCCCCGTTTGATCTCTATCGGGTTTGCCCCCGAAGTAATATTCTTCAGGCCTTCGGTAAGAATCGCCTGGGCAAGAAGAGTTGCGGTTGTTGTCCCATCACCGGTCTTGTCCTGGGTCTTCTGGGCGACCTCTTTGACAAGCTTCGCGCCGATATTCTCGAACTTGTCATGAAGAGAGATCTCTTTTGCGATCGTCACACCATCGTTTGTCACGATGGGGTTCATGGCCTTGTCGATCACAACATACCGCCCTTTCGGGCCGAGCGTGATCTTGACCGTGTCAGCGACCTTGTTAACACCGGAAAGGAGTGCTTTCCGAGCATCTTCGTCAAACATCAGTTGTTTGGATGTCGCCATGTTCCTCCACCCTATTCAATTTTTGCCAAAATGTCCTTGAAGGGGACAAACACGTAATTCTCTCCGTCCATCTCGAATTTATCTACACTGTATCCCCCGTAGAGGACGTGGTCTCCCGGCTTCAGGGGAATTGTAGAACCGTCATCCCGACTGCCTACCGCAATGACGGATCCTTCTTTTCGATGTTCCTGGGCGGACTCTGGAATGTAGATGCCGCTTCTTGTCATCTCTTCCATTTTCAGGGGTTTTATCAGAACCCTTTCTCCGATGGGAATAATTTCCTTCACTCATATGCACCTCTGGAAATTATTGCATTCCATTCTTTTGATATCAAAAATATTTAAAAATTATCAATAATGTCGATACCATTTGAATATTACCGCAAACTTATTTATGGAGGGATAGCAAAATTTTGATCGGTTACCATGAGACAGATTGTCGTCAGGCAGGTCGAACGTCCGATACCCAGGGATGAAGAGGAGGATCTCCAGTGGCTCTGTAACAGCCTTGGTATTGGTGAGGGAAGGGACGTGGAACAGGTCGCTACCCGGGTTCTCTTCACGCTGCTCGATCACCTGCCCCATGGAAAGGGCCTGCCCGTGGACACAATTGCTCATGATCTTGACCTCACAAGTTCACGGATTAATCACCATATAAGGAACCTTGTTGATGCCGGCGTTGTGTATCGTCAAAAGAGACTGATCTACATCAGGGGTAACAGCCTTCAGTCCATGGTCCGGGAGGTCCGGAAAGATTTCATCCGGGTTCTTGATGACCTTGAACTGGCAGCAGCAGATATTGATAAAGCGTTTGGTATTGTTCAGAGATAAGGAGATAGTGGGGGTATGCGAGGTGGACGGACCATCCTACTATGGCATCCATAACATCTTTCGACGCCTGCTTGAGAACATCCAGGATATCATTGTTATCGGGATATGCTTATTGCTGTTTGCGCTCATGATCAAGGCGTTAGTGGGGATGTTCTATGAATTCCTGGAACCGTTCAATTTCCAGTATATTGCTTCGGAGCTGATCTATATCCTCGTCCTGGTCGAGATATACCGGCTCCTGATCATCTACCTCCGGGAGCATCGTATTGCCGTGGATATTATGATCGAGGTGGGAATTGTCTCCATCCTCAGGGAAGTCATCCTCCACGGTATCCTGGGCATCGATCCCTTCATACTCGTCGCGATTGCAATCCTTCTCATATCCCTGATGCTGCTCTTGCGGTTCGGTGCATTACGAAAAGAGGAGGTAGAGTCAGAGAATCGAGGGAATATATTCAACGAGTTGAAACGATCTCGCGCTAAGAGAGGTTGACAGGAAAATATCCCTCTCTATCACTTATAACGAACTTGTTTGCAAGATGGAAATTCCTGCTCGTATATCCGAAGGGGTGCTGGCATTCTTTTCCTTTTCCCACGCGTGCAAGGTCGGTCCGAGGGTGCAAGCGGGCCGGATTGCCACATAAGAAATATTGATATTATAATAGGACTAACTTCAAGTGAACATAGGAGGAAGCACCTATGAACCTCTTTAAAAAGCAAAAAGGTACAGAAGTGTCTCCTGCAACACCAGGCACTCCTGTTGTACAGCGAACCCGGACACCCGGATTTGTCAGGGATTTTGATTCGATCTTCGATGACTTCAGGAGATCTGTCGACAGTCTCATGCGGCCGTACTTCCCGCTGGACTTCCCCCGTGATCTCTCCGAATGGCAGGTTTTCCAGTATGCGCCATTGGATCTCATCGATGAAGGAGATCACTACAAGATCCACGTGGAGCTCCCCGGGCTGTCCAAAGAGGATGTCGAAGTGAACATCAACAACGAGAGTCTCTCTATCCAGGGCCAGAGAAAGGAAGAAACCGAGAAGAAAGAGAAGAATTATCTTCACCGGGAGCGGTATTATTCCGGCTTCAAAAGGAGTATCGCTTTTCCCGAGGAGGTCGATCCGGATAAGGCAGATGGATCGATGAACAACGGGGTCCTTGAACTGACTATTCCCAAAAAGGAACCGCGACCTGAAGAAAGGCCCCGGAAAATCGAGATTAAGTAATTTATCACTTTTTTTTAAGGAAGGGTATTCTATACCAGACGCTCAGTGACTCGCGTCCGCACGATGACCCGCTGATGCGTGTCGTTACCGGCGCTCTCTCGGGCCGCTATGGCCACCCACTCTCCCGGCCTCTCATCGCTTCCATGGGGGCACTGTTACCCCCTCCGCTCCTCGCAGACTGCTCCGCCAGGCGACACTGCGCTCCGCTTCGGTCCCCTATCGCTCCGATTGGAGCGAGACTATGAAAAATACCCCTTAAATCGGGCCCTGCGCCAAATTCTGTATGAATTGTTGTATGTTCAAATCCCTAAAAAGCATAAATGGAAATAATATCGTTAATTTCAGCTTTAATTTCGAAAATAAGCTCAATTTGAGCTTAAGCCCCAGCCGTGCAGCGTTACCTTGTATCCGGATCTTCAGTCAAGGTTTTTAAGGAACATAACAGACGCTGAACTATGACAGCTCGTACCCCACGTGCTATAGACAACGATGCGTTCTATCGCATTAAGTCTGACTATCCAGATCGCTCGATTGCAAACGGCCTAAAAGCAGGCATTCTTAACGAGAGAGATATCTCCCTCATCAAGGCATTTGTTGCCGAGATGCAGGCCTCACGCAACACCAGCCTCAAACGGGCACACAAATTCACCTACACGCTCGTTGGCTGGCGCCGCTTTATCGGTCCTTTTGATCAGAACGACATGGTTGCACTCTATGCGGGAATTGCGGCCCTGAAATCCGGGACCAGCAGACGCGGCAAGCCCTTCATGAAGAACACCATCACCGACCACATGATCATTCTCAAGCAGTTCTATCTCTGGCTCATCGAGAATGGCTATTCACAAATCCCCGAGAAGAAACTCCGCAACCTTCGGCCTCCAAACCACGAAACGATGACAAAGGTCGCATCAGATCTCCTGTCCCCTGAAGAGATCACGGCAATAGTCCGTGCATGCACCAGGAGCTGCGACCGTGCAGTTATCATGATGCTCTACGAAGGAGGCTTCCGCATCGGTGAGATTGGCATGATGAGATGGGGAGACCTGATCTTCGACAAGTGGGGAGTGATCGTGAATGTAAACTTCAAGACCAACAAGCCCCGCTATATCCGCCTCGTAATGGCCCGCGAGTATCTCGCCTCTTGGAAGAACGATTATCCCTGCCACCCGATGAATCCCGAGCTGCCGGTCTTTATCACCGAACAATACAATGCGCTGACACATGGATCGATCAATCTTCAACTCAAGCGGATTGCAAGACGTGCGGGCATCGAAAAGCGCATTACTCCTCATATCTTCAGGCATTCCCGGATCACCCACATGATCAAAGAAGGGGTATCCGAGAGCGTGATCAAGCTGATGATGTGGGGCAGTCTAACGACGGACATGTTCCAGACCTATGCCCACCTCACCGGTAAAGATATCGATAGCGAGATCCTGCGGACCTATGGGATCAATGAGAACGAAACCGGTGAGGCTTTCAAAGAGCGCCGCCTGGAACCTATCCAGTGCGTGCACTGCCGCCATATCAATGCCCCGATGTCAGAGTACTGCAACCTTTGTGGTCGATCATTGACCGAAGAGGCCACAGAATCTGATGACGAGATGCACGAGAGCATTCTGAAGAATCCTGCATCACTCAAGAGATTCGTGCAGAAGTTGGAGGCAAGGGCTGCGAAGGGAGAGGTATAGAAATTTCAATCCATTCTTTTGAAATGCAAAGAGAAATTGTCTCCTAATTTTATTCGAGCATCCCACTAATATGAGCGATATATCGTCCCGCATCTGTAATGTAAATGATATTATTTCTCCCGGATTTTTCCCTGCGGATATATCCAATTCGTTCGAGGTGTGAGAGATAACTTTTTTCCAGTTTCATCAATTGCTTTGTTTTTTCTAACCGCCTGTTCTCATTCTTTTCTGCTTTTTCTATTGAATCCGCATCTATTTCGAAACCTGGAACATTGAGATCATGAAGGAGCCCACGTATGTCCTTTGTTGTCATTCCTTTTCCATAGCGACAGAGTTCTACCAGGATTGATGTGCTAATTTTATCGGGAAGATTGAATTCAAAATTTTCAAAACGGATAGTCTTATTTATCGTACATTTACTAAGGCCGTGGTCATTGAAGTCACCGACGTTGAGAGAGTAATCATCAGCTGAAACATAATATACCGTCACATCATGTGCCATTGCAGCCAGAGTTGCTCCAATTGATGTGAGCCTTCCACAAGCCGACATATTCACCAACACAAGGTTTCCTTTCGCTTTTTCTTGAACGATGATATTTGAAACATGCTTCATAACCTCCAGAATATCGAAGAGGTCAACTTCATGGTGGACAATTCGGATGCCTTTTTCTTTGAGAAACGTGCTGACTTTGCCGGTGAAATATGCCTGACGTTTAAGCATTTCTTCTGAATATTTCGGCGTATTCGAGATGGACAGCAGGTGTATCCGATTTGGTTTACCATCCTCAAACGGTTTGATTGCTCTATCAAATTCATGACCGAGAGGGATGATGTGGATGATCTCTTGAATCGGCTGCATGATGCTAATTATGTTAAAGATGATAATGATAATATTGTCGTAAGAGTTTACGTAAATTCGCTTCTGATGCATGATTGTCCAGGAAGTGGACAAGAATGCGAACAGAATTACAACCACTTGAAGGAAGGAGAACCATGTTCGTTGCGACATTTGTCCGGAACACCTTCGTTAAAACCAACGGGGGTATCCGGAGGAAGGTCTTACTGAAACATGTAAAAGACCTCCAGGGTCGCCTTATGGCACTCCATATATCCATCACTAATGGCTCGGATGTGCGAGTCTTTGATGGGTTTGATGAGGGAGAATTACTCCAATTCTCCGTGACTGTCAAAACGTATGTGAAAGGATATCGGGGCGAAGATATTGATCTCAAACTACAACACCCAATTCGTGTTGATTACGAACTTGGAGATATTCAGGATCTGAAATCATTGTGTTGTCATTCAAGTCGAGGGCACACCATTGCATCCTCACCCATTCACACCTCGAAAAATAAAGAGAGAATTTTCCTAGGAGTCATGTGATATGCCGCAATCCTGGTCACGTTCCCTAAACCGGTATCACTATCCCGTCTGTCTTAAAGAGTTCCAGCGGGCACTCTCGTACCCTGCATATTTTAACCAAACAATTTCGGGGAATCGGGGATCAACCATTTCTTTCGAGAATTATTTCCGACAGAATGCCGGCAAAATCGAACCTTGGTTCGAGGTTGTATTTTGGAAATTATACAGTCAACCCCAGTATGCCCAGAAAAGGACTGAGGAACTCATTCGCCAAATGAGAATGCCCCCCGAAGTAAGACCTTCACAGCTCCTTGAAAAGGCACATGTGTTCATGAGCACGGAATCAAGAGCGGCTTTCGAGTCTTTCCGCACGCTTTTCCGGTTTAGAACTAATGTTATCGCTACAGTTGCAACATTTCCAGCGTTTCTTAATCCTGAACGCTTCCCCATGGTAGATACACGAGTGGCTAAATGGATCAATATGAACTATCAGCAGTGTAACACCGTCTATCCCGATGCTCCCCCACTTATCCCATCCGCATATAATCGCACCCGTAGTTCAACCGTTCTAACTATGGCCGACTTTGAATTCTATCTCCGATGGGTTCAGTGGTCGCGATATATGGCGCAAAAATTGACAAACACGACCGGAGTTCACTGGCGGGCTCGTGACGTGGAGATGGCAATTTTTACTGCGTGGGGAGACAGAGGTTCTATTCACCCTATGATAAAGCTGAATATCAATCTAAAAGGAAGTGAACACCATGAATGATTCAATCCCTTCATTGCTCAACCAGATCGATACACTCAATCAGGAGGTAAAAACCTCCTATCTGAAATGTTCGGACAGGTTAGCATATCCCAACCAGGGTTTCGGTTCAGATAATAACGGAGTCACTACAAAAATAATTAATGACCATCACTGGTATCAACAATTTTTCAGAAAATGCCAGGAATTAAAGCGAACTATTCGGGATCTTCCCATACCGGAGAAATACCTAGTAACACGCGAATTACTCCTGATCCATCCAGGGCTTCATGAGATATGGTACTTCGATGGTCATTTCAACTACTTGAGTGGAAACGGCAAAGCTACATATTCGGCACTTGGTCATCGCTGGGGGTTCAATTCCTACCTAACATCTCTGAATAGGGGCACTCTCGATAAAGGAGGGCGTCGATATGGCCTTGCCAGGATTGGTCTCATCTTCACTACACTTATGGAGAACCAATACAGTGGTCATCTCGATATCTCGTTGCTGGATGTTGAACCTGTCAGTGAACAGAAACTGAAAAGCAACATCGAATATCTTAAAACAATATCATTTTCCAAGCCTTATGATATTCTTGCCGTTCTCCCTTTGATGTTTGAGATCACTCGAACCCTTCTTGCACAAACGCACGATTATGCTCTGAAGAACGATCAGATCATCGATAAAGTGGCTGATGTAAATTGGGCTATGTGTGCTATCAACGAGGGGCCAATCTTTTTCAAAAGATCTGACACCCCTCGTCTTGAAATCATCAAGTCAATTCAATCTTTTGACCAGGATGCTATCAGAAAGACAGTTCGAAATCATTACGATGTTATCGTTGACGAATTCACACAACAACCAATTTGTGAAAAACCCCTCATTTGAGGTTATATTATGTCATTAAACCTGGATATTTCAAAAACGCATCAAATTGCAGAGATACTCTATAAAAATTTTTCAACTTCGGGCATTCATGGAAGACAGGATATGCCAGAGGATCTCCTACCACGGGGCATGATTCGGGGATCACTTGAGCATGTTTTATTCCTCACTCTTACAGTTGCAATCGATTATCAACGGGATGCTCCCTCACTTTGGGCAAGTGCACGGACAACATACGAAGACCCTGAAACACAGTATCTCTTTTATCCTAAAAGTGTTTCAGAAGTCTCCAAGGACGACATAGTCCAGGATATGGGCAAATATTCTCTCTCAAAGAAGCCGAGACAGGATGCCTTCATATGGCAGACCGTGGCTGTTACTTTTTGGAAAAAATGGGGAGGAGATCCTCGGGTATTTCTTAATGACTGACATTGGGATGGACCCACGATTCTCTCTCGATTAAAAACGGATACACATCCTGTGAAGGGGACTTCCCAATGGGATTATCCGTTTCTTCGGGGCGATAAAATTGGTCCGTTGTGGCTTCGGATGTTAAGGGACAACGCAAATATTCCTCATTTTATGAATCTTGATAACCTGACTTCGCCAGAAGAAGGAAGAGAAGGTAGTGTTTACAGAATTATATGCACAAAAACACAACCTTCTCATTAGGCAATATAGCATTGATCGAT
>Ga0302252_1001938_pt1 | contig 10620 bp, 11 predicted proteins | sample AAG_RA_Leu_MG_FD_193511 | JGI IMG/M metagenome (GOLD analysis project Ga0302252, IMG submission 193511) | Enriched activated sludge microbial communities from anaerobic digester in WTTP, New Holstein, Wisconsin, United States - AAG_RA_Leu | ecosystem: Engineered > Bioreactor > Anaerobic >...
GCAACGGGTTGGAGAACACGACGCTCCTGGAGGCCTTCCGCGATGCGGGTGTTAGGGTGATCATCGCCGCACCGGGGGTTAACTACGGCGGGGGTTTTGCGGGCGCGGATGTACTGGCGCTGGCATTGCGCCTGGCGCTGCAGGTAGGCTTGCCTATCCGGGCGGCGTTTGCAGCAGCCCGGAGCTACACGGCATTGGCCAGTCGGGCCGGGGCGCAGCAGGTGGGGGATGCGCTGGAGTATCAGCTGTTGCCGGGACAGCAAGTGGCAGGGACAGCGCCGAAGAAGCCTGAGTTGTGGAACAAGCTGATCACAGCAGTGAGCGGGGTGGTAGGGTTGGCGCTCTTGCTGTTGGGGCTGGTGTTTGGCTGGCTGGCTCCGGGACCGCTGACACAGTTCTCGCCACTCTCGCCGCTACCGCTGCCGGCAGAGATTTACACGTGGGACAAGACGCTGTCTGTGAGCGGCGTGGAGACGGATACAGTCCCGGCGTTGGACTTTGCCTACAGCGCCATCGTGACGGATACCGACACGGTCACGGTTGTGGATGCGGTGACGGTGAACCCATACTACTCTGGGTTCGGACCGGAGGTCATCACGTACACGCTGACAGAACGCTGGTCGGATTCGCTGGCACTGGATACCTACACCTACACGGTGGGGAGCGTGGTGACCGGAACACGCGCTATGACCTGGACGGTGGGCACTGACCTGGCCGACGCCGGGCTGATCACGCGGACGTGGACGGTAGCACATGGTGTATGGACGTGGGATACGATCACGGAGACGCTGACGGTGAGTACCACAAGCGCTGTAAAAACGGTCTATGTGGGACATGAGGGGGTGTGTTTGCCACCGCTCGCGCTGGCGCTGGAGAGCGACTATGACTATCTCGACCAGACGGACACGTTCACGGCGTGGGCGATAGGTTCGACGCCACTGACGTATACGTGGGCATTTGGAGACGGCAACAGCGATACTACGGGTATTTCGACCACGACGCACGTGTACACGGCGACGGGGACTTTTTATCCGGAGGTGGTGATTGCGGGCTGCAGCGGTATCACGGATACGGTGAGTGCGACGGTCCACATCGCCGCAGAGACGCCCACGCCGACAGGGACACCGACTAACACGCCGACAGCTACGCCGACCAGCACGCCGACTCCGACGCCGTATTACACGCCGCAACCATGGGTGGAGACGCCATATCCTACGCCGACGTTGTGTGCCGGGTTTGGGTGTGCACCTACGCCGGGCGCAACCTTGCCGTATAGGCTATGGCTGCCGATGATCATGCAGGCTTATTCCCCGTAAATTGGTGCTGCTAAGAAAGGAGACGAATGCGCTCGCGTTCGCGCAGGGCTTACCGCAGCTGCCGCTGGAGCACACGGCGCCCTCGCCGGAGCAGTTGCACGGCATCGAGCTGAACGCTTACGCGCACGAGCTGGCGCAGGTGACGATCTGGATCGGCTACATCCAGTGGATGCGCGACAACGGATACGGCTTCCCCTCGGAGCCGATTCTCAAGCCGCTAGACGCGATTCAGCACATGGACGCGATTCTGGCGCATGACGCGGAGGGCAGACCGGTGGAGCCGGAATGGTCCCCGGCGGATGTGATCATCGGGAACCCGCCGTTTTTGGGCGGGAAGAAGGTACTTAGCACATTGGGACAAGCCTATGCGGATAGCTTGTTCGAGTTGTACAAGAATAGGGTGGATTCAAGAAGTGATCTGGTGACCTATTGGTTCGAACATGCAAGGACCCAGATTTCAGTTGGCAGAGCTCGTCGAGTTGGGTTATTAGCGACTCAGAATATCAGAAGTGGATTGAATCGAGGCGTTCTGGAAAACATCATCAAATCTGGACGTATCTTCATGGCGTGGAGTGACAGGGAGTGGATCCTAGATGGTGCTGCCGTTCGTGTCTCAATGATAGGATTTGATAACGGGGAAGAAACTGACATTCAACTAGATGGAAAAAAGGTATCCACCATATTCTCAAATCTAACTAGCGCGGTTGATATAACACAAGCTAAACAGTTACTGGAGAATGCAGGCATTTGCTTGAGAACTGATGAAAAGGGCGGTCCATTCGAAATTCCTGAAACCCTTGCATCAACAATGCTCTCTGCACCCTTGAATGTTAATAACCGTCCAAATTCTGATGTGGTTATCCCTTGGATAAGCGGCATCGACATCGTTCAAAGACCTCGCAATCAATGGATTATCGATTTTGGTATCGATATGAGCTTGCAAGAAGCAGCTCAATATACACTACCGTTCGAATACGTAAAAAGCCAAGTTAAACCAACACGAGAAAGCAACCGCATTCCAAGGCTCAGAGAGCAATGGTGGATACATCGGGGTCCTGGTTTGTCCATGAGGGAAGCAAGGGGATTATTGTCCAGATACATTGTAACTCTAAGAGTTGCAAGACACCCCGTATTCGTTTTTATTGATCAGAAGTATCTCCCTGATGTAAGACTCATATTCTTTGCAAGAGACGATGATTATTTCTTGGGGGTACTGCAATCGAAAGCACATGTTGCATGGTTTCTCGAAGCAGGAACACGGCATGGTGTTGGAAATGACCCGACCTATATCCCTACCACCTGCTTCGAGACCTTCCCCTTCCCGTGGGCACCGGGCACGGAACCCGCGGAGGACGCGGATGCGCGCGTGGGGGCGATCGCTCAAGCAGCGCGCGACCTGGTGGCAAAGCGCGATGCCTGGCTCAACCCGCCCGGGGCGAGCGAGGCGGAGCTCAAGAAGCGGACGCTGACGGCGCTCTACAATCAGCGCCCGACGTGGCTCGCGCAGGCGCACGAGAAGCTGGATCGCGCGGTGTTCGCGGCGTATGGGTGGCCGCCAGATATCAGCGATGAGGAGATTCTGGAGCGGTTGCTGGCGCTGAATTTGGAGCGGGCGCAAGTGCATTTGTGATGATTTGGAGGGTGTATGGAATTGACCCACGTTGAGTTGAGCAATTTCCGTAGTATTGGTTCAGAGCCAGTCTGCATATCCCTACAGCAAAGATGTACTGTTCTTATCGGGCCAAACAATGCTGGCAAATCAAACGTGATCAAGGCGTTACAGATTATCTCAGCAATTCTGGACGCGCCAGCCAAAAAGTCGCCATTCCCAGAGCTCGATATCCATCAACGAGACCACAAACTGGAGTTCAGATTCACCCTCAGATTCAAGGCTGATTCCCAAAATGCAGCCGATATGGACTGGATTCGCGGAACAGGTTGTATCGCACCGTGGTTCACTTTTTCCTGGGGTGTTGGCCAACCCAGGCCAGAGATCTGTGATTATTCGCTAGCGACACTGAAAGATTTCGACAAGGCAAATCGAGCTCTAGCCTATATCACCAACGAACAATGGACCAGACGGGTTGGAGAGACTCAAATGCGAGAGCGATTCCTAGAAAAACCTTTGACAACCCGAGCTTTTACAAAAATCGGAAAACCCATTCCACCGATACGCCTAATCCCGGTATTCCGGCAGATACGTCCCGCCAAAGAATATGAACTTGATGGCCGTGGCCTTGTAGAACTGCTAGGTTACTACCAGGAACCCGCAATCGGAAAAGATCAAGATCAGGAGAAATTCAGAGAAATTCGGGAGTTTATGCGCAGGCTGCTGCACCTGCCGGATGCTACGCTCGGAGTTACAAGAGAAACCCAGGAAATCGTTATTGCGAATGATGGCATAAGACTACCGCTTGTATCTTACGGGACCGGTGTGCATCAAACACTTATGTTGGTGGTAGCGGCATTATCCGTTGAGAATTCATTGTGTTGTATTGAAGAACCAGAAATCCAACTCCATCCGAGGCTCCAGAGAGAATTGCTTGATTTTCTCATCACGCATACTTCAAACCGATACCTTTTGACAACGCATTCTTCCACTTTCATCAATGCGGTAAGCAGTAATGCCGAGATTTGTGTAATACAACTGAAATGCGAGAACGGGATAACAACAGGTGGACCGATACTGGAGGATAACCAGAGGTTTGATGTCTTACGGGATCTGGGTATTAACCCCAGTGACCTGCTACAAGCGAATTGCATCATCTGGGTAGAGGGTACAAGTGACCGGCATTACCTAAAACGCTGGCTCGCGTTACTTGCACCTGATTTGGTCGAAGGACAGCATTTTGCGTTTATGTTCTACCGCCAATTGCCGAGATTGCATCTGGGAGGAGAGTTGCCCCATAAGGAGGTCATCGAGGTATTAAGGCTGAACCGGAATGCCATCATTGTGATGGATAGCGATTTACGGGACGCCGAGGCTGGGATGCGCCCTGACAAAATGAGAATCATCCAACAGTGTAAAGAAGCAAATATCATGTGTTGGGTTACCGATGGACGGGAAATCGAGAACTATCTCTCCCCAGGGGTTGTGGTTCGTGCTTTCAAGGAAATGCACAACATCGAAATTGATCTGCCGATACTTGATCAGTATGCTGATTTTGCCGTTGTTGTAGATGGTCGAGTTGCCTCCATGACCACTAATGTTCCGGGTTATGGTAAGTGCAAACCGGATTACGCTCGAAAGATTGCGGCTTTGATTACGGAAGAGGATATTCAAGAAGATCTGAGGATACACCTTCTCGAAGTGATCGAGACTATCCGTGAGTGGAACAGATAAGTGGCTTGCGAGCTCACTCACTTAATGGACTGAAGCCGCGTTACTGTGTCATGCTCCCTATCGAAGAAACCGTCGACGGTTTCTTCGATAGGGAGTTTTTTGTTTGGTCATTCAAAGTTTCCAGTTATCTATGGGAGATGCTCGGCGATGGGCTCTCTCGACATCGGTCTGGGCGATAGCGAGGTAGCGTCTGACCATGTCCAGTGTGCTATGGCCGAGCATCATCTGCAGGCTGTAAATGTCACCATCGTTTCTGAGGTAGGTGATTGCGAAGGTGTGTCGAAAGCGATGGGGATGGACATCGGGAACCCCAGCGCGTTCGCCGATGCGCTCCAGGAGCAGGCCGAGGGCGCGACGAGTCAGGTGTTCGACGCCGTCATCCGTGGCGAAAAGCGGCTCGTCGGCGTTGATGTTTGCGGGCCGGCTTTTGGTCAGGTAGAGCCAAATCGCCTTGGTGGTACGATCTCCCAGCGCTAGCACGCGCTCTTTGGAGCCTTTACCGAAGGCTTTGAGCCGGTGGTTAGGCATATCGAAATCCCCGATTTTGAGAGCGCACAGTTCTGAGGCGCGTAAGCCAGTGTCAGTGAGTGTACGGATGATGGCCTGGTCCCGGAGTTCGGTTGGGCGTGAGTTGGCGCACCAGGTGCGTTTCTGGAAGTAGCCTTTGGTCGCAGAGCAAGCGGTGAGCATGGCGGCGACTTCATCGCGGGTAAATGGGATGATGACGCGCTTCTCGGGCCTTGGGCGGGGAATATCGCGGATGATGTGAACGCTAACGATGCCCTCGCGCAATGCCCACGTCCAGAGCGCGGATAGCCCTGTGTGGATGTTAAGCACGGACTTTTTGGAAAGCGGTTTGGCCTGGCGTTGAATGGGGGTATTGGGTTGTTGTGGGGTATTGCCAAGGTAGGCCAGGAACCTTTGAATGGTAGTGGCTTCGATTTCGTGCATGTAGGGATCATCGCGCAGCCAAGCGGTTAGTTTGTTGCAGGTGTTTTGGTAGTCGCTGATGGTGTGAGGGCTGAGTCGCCGCGCGTGAAGCTCCAGAAAGAAGCCATCTACAGCCTGGGACAAACGTAACTGAGTGGGATTCTTTTTGCGTGCCATGTCATCTCCGGTTCTAACGTCTTGGTTCCGCTAATGTTGCGGACAGTGCTGATAACTATTTGCGACGTTTTTTTTGAAGCCGGAAAAGGATAGCGACGCCAGTTCCAGTAGGGGTGGATCCCTACCGTGGTGCTCATGGAATGGCGGTTATGTCATCCGTGAGACCTGCTGTGCCATGCTATCTGCAGTTGACGGGAGCGCCAACTGGGGTGCTCATGGAGGGAGAGAAGGTGCTTTCCGTGAGCACTCAGTCGGGGCGCAGGGATTTGAACCCTGGACCTCACGGACCCGAACTGTGTCTTTCCGACAGTGCATATGGTCGCTTTTTCTGAGTATCCTTGAGAACTGGTGTTGCGGTAGTTTTCATGTATCCATGCAATCTGCAATTATTATAGTGCTGATAATTGTTTGTTAGCGGAAGGTGGTTGTTGCTTTGTGAGCGATTATTGGGAGCTATGACGCAGCAAGATTCACGAGGGGTGCTGCGGTTTCTATGGTTTGCAGGCGCATCCGGGTGGTTGGTTGCAGTTTTTCTCAAGTGAAATGCATGAATCTCCACATGGCTTGCTGTTTGGACCGCAGTGTTTGCAGCAAACTGCAGGAGCAGACGGCGCAGTAGGTATGGCGGTTGGTCGGAGTGTGGGCCTGGACGTGGGCGGGGCGGCTGGTGTGCTGGTAGGACGTGGTGTATTCGTCGGACGCGGGGTATTGGTGGGGCGCGGTGTGGGGGTAGATGTCGGCGTCGGCGATGGTCCAGGGGTGATGGTGGGAGTTCGGGTAGGTGTTGGCGTGGGGGTAACCGTGGGCTTTGGAGTTGCGGACGGCGTCGGGGTGGTAGTAGGTGTGGAGGATGCGGTCGGGGTGATGGATGGGGTAAGGGTGTAGGTCGGTAGGACTCCAACGGCACGCAGTGTGGTGTCACCAATAACCCAACTGCCACAGAGTAAGCAGGCAAACAACGTCCCCATAACAGGTATTAAGATCAGGGGGATCACCAAGGTTTCATGTTGACCCAGGCGAATGAACAGTTTACCGCTCTTGAAAGTATACTTTCCAGGCATGGTTAATACTCCCCTGCCATGCGTCTGGCTTCTTGTAGGTCAATACGCGCTTTGTGACCATGTTTCTCCAAGAGGTGCAGCAGCTCACTGCCATTGAGTAGCACGATAGGCTTCCCCTGAGCAAATTCGTAAGCATCTGCGCCATAGGTGGCTGTGGTGACCAGGATGCCTTTATTGGCCCCCTCGTTCATAACTGTACCAAACAGATCGCGCACAGCAGATACACCAACGGTGTTGGTGTAGCGCTTTGCCTGGATGACGATTTTTCCACCGCGGATGGGATCTGGGTCGAAGACTACTGCATCCACGCCTCCGTCGCGGCTTGCCCGAGTAACTTTGACTTCACCCCCAGCAACGCTGAATTCGCGTTCAAACAGTTCGCGGATGAAGTGCTCGAAGTCTTCCCAGCTCATGGTGGCGAGGTTTGCGCCTTCTTGTACACCTTCAAGGACTTCTTGAGGGTCAATGAAACGCGCATCCTCACGGTTCAGTTTAAGGACGGGAGCAATTGGAGTGAGGGTGTGGAGATGCGCTGCGGCGACGCCTTTCAGACTGCGAAAACAAGCTTTGGGATCAACGTTCTCCAGGTTGAGTTGGGAGAAGGTCTCCTTGGTGACTTGCAACGACAATACACACGGTGTGGTTTCGTGACCAGAGGTGGGGTCAATGGCCTTGACGTAGCCGTTGAAAACTATGGCCTGGATGCCATCTGCGCGATCGGCCTCGAAGAGTTCGTGGAGCGTGCGGAGGGCAATCTGGTAAAGGATGTGGTCATAGAGCGCGCGGGCTTTGGGTTCAGGGAGGTGTTTCTCAGTGAATTCGTCACGTGACTGGATATACCGCACATCATAGAGTGTGGGTATGTCGGTGAGCGCAGGTAGTTGATAGTCAATCAACAGGATGCTGCTTTCTGGCAAGTAATCGAGGTCGTATACCTGTGGAAAGAAGTCCGGGTACTCAGAATTGGCCAGGACGAGCTCGCAGTAGTCTTTGATAGCCTCTGGATCACCAGAGAGGTATTGACGGCGTTTTTCATCTATGACAGCGTTTTCTTGCTCGCGCTGCCGCAGATAGGCTTCGCGCTGGCGTTCCCATTGGTTTGACGCTTGCTGGTAAGCAAGTGCTTGTTCCGCGATGGTCTGCTCGCGCTGGGCTTTGGCTTGTTGCCATTGAACTGTGTCTTGCTGAAATTGTTCGGCGCTGGCATTGTTTTTGGCGCTGCGACGCTTCGTGAAGATCAGGTCTAGCAGGTTGATATAGGTGTGGTACTGAGGCGCGTCGCGTTGTGGAGCGTTGGGTAGCGGTGGCGGCTCGGTGGGCGGTTGCGGTCTAGGTTGTGTGAAATCCTTCAGGTTTTTCAGAGAATCCCAATCCACGACGTCGTCAACGCTCAGGGTGTGGCTGAGCAGTGCGTTTAGAGTTGCGAGTGTGGTTTGCGCCTCTTGGGTGCGTTGAGCAGCCTCGGCTTTCTTGGCTTCCTGGTCGCGAGCGCGGGTATGACGTTCGTTTTGTTTGCGTTGGGTTTCCTGCTGGCGCTGCCACTGTTCATCCCACTGTCTGACACGCGCCAGCGCCATTTGTTCAAGAACGTGGGGGTTATCGCCGCGGAGGGTCTGGTATTTACCCAGTTCGCGATGCTGAATTTGGGTTTCGTAGCGCAGTAGTCCGCTTTTGGTGTAGAACGGCCTCGGTTTGGTGTACTGCCCCATGGATTTTCCTCATCTGTGACGCTGCTGCTGGCAGACGCGCGATAAATGCGGCTGCGAAACCGGACTCATGGAAATGGGTTATGCGCGTTCCCAGGCGCGGCGCTGCAGCAGGTGAAGTTGGGTTGCCAGATTCGCGATGGCGATTACCGCCATGGGCGCGGCCAGCAGCAAATACGTCAGGAATGTGAATTGATAGGGCGCACCCAGTCGTAGGCAGATAGCAATAAGTGCATCACTTACTACTGTGTTCAGCATACCGAAAATACCAACAATCATGATGCCGAGCAGCAGAGCCCTAAATTTCGAGGGCGGCTGAGAATCGGGATATGCTAAAACCCACCAGCGGCGAGGGCGTTGAGTTTCTAATATAACTGCATGGGCGTCAAGCTCGTCGAGCTGCGCATGACTCAACTGTGGATAGATGTCGTGGAATCTACGTTGTTGTTGGTTGTAGCGCTTTTCGAGTAGCGCTTCTTTGATTCTCCTCAAGCATAGCCTCCATTTCGGCGAGAATGATCTCGCGTTGTTCGATAGTCAAGTTGGCGAAACGTCTGCTGAATGGATCATTGAGTAGCCCGGCTTTCTCAAATACCTCGAGAGTAGGGATTCTCAATGCTCTAGCAATGGCCTGACAAAACTCTGCTCCAACTCCACGGTTTCTATTTAGCACATTCGATATCGCTGCTGGAGACATTCCAGACATGCGAGATAACTCACGTATGCTGATTCCGCGTTCAGTTAGTATACCTTGCAGCCATTCAGGAAATTCCATGCTTAAAGTTTACTCCAGATGACGTTATCTTGGGATTACACATGACATTCACAGCAAAAATAGTGACATATGTCACTGTTATCTTGAGATTACGGGCTGCTATAATGTTATCTGTAGATAACGAACGTGGGAGGTGGGAGATGGTCGAAGCACTGATTCTGATATTGTTCAGCATTGCGATGGGTGTTTTCGCTTTCTATTGCGTTGCTAAGGGCCAAGGGTGGATCTAGGGCCGCTGCGACGCAACTGGGTGTGTTGGGGGCTGGTGTGGTAGTGCAAGGTGGGGCACGGCGAAGTGTGATGATGGATGGGGTGGGCGCCTGGAGCTGCGATCACTGCTGAAGGCTCCGCGGGAGTTCCCCGCTCCCGACACGCTGGTCAAATCAGGAGGTATACGGTGGTTATGAACTTGGTTCCAAAACGGTTTATGGTTGGGCTTAGTCAGGGCCTTACGCGAGAAGACATGATCGCGTTGGGGCAGGCGGCGCGGCATCAGGGTGTTGATCCGCGAGAGCTGGCCGCGCGGTTGATTGCCGATGGGCTGCGGCAAATGCGTATCGCGCCGGTTCCGGATGGGAATGTGTCCGAGGGGGCTGGTTGGGGATATCCTCAATCTGAGGAGGGATAACAATGCAACGTGGGGAACTGCGTGATTTCGTCAAGCTAGTGCATGCGATGCGCGAGGCGCAAAAGGATTCAAAGCATGATAGAACATGGGCCGCGGCGCTACGCGCCATCGAGTATGAGCGGCGCGTGGATGCGGAGATTTTAAGGTTCGCCAATTCCAATTCCAGTGTAGAGGAACAGGACGCATGATGACATCGGGACTGGATTGGGCGCGCATCGGGTTGGTTTGGGGAGTTCTGTTCGCATTCGGGTTTGTGTACAACCTGGTGGTAGCGTGGGCAGAGAGCCGCGGCTACGACGAAGGTTACGTGGCGATTCTGGTGGTAGTGGGAACGCTGGTGACGCTGCTGGGTGTAGCGGTGATCGAATGGCGCGCAGCGCTGTTAGCGCTGGGCGCTTTTTCTGCGTCGGGCTTCTGGATGGTGTTGGGTTCGTGGTGGCGGCATGTGCAGGCGCGGCGCCGGGCACAGGAGCTTGCACGGGAGGGCCGGTGATGACAGAAAGACGCCCGTGGCCTAATGCGGCGATGGAGGTTCGTGACCAGGCAGCTGAAGCGGCAGTGCGTGGGTTACGGGCGCTGACGCCACTGGTGCAGGGCGTAACGCTAGACCGAACTGAGACGGTGCGCCGCCAGGCGCAGGCGCTGCATGAGTTGCAACGCATCGCCTGGTTTTTGGCATCGGTT
>Ga0302252_1001945_pt1 | contig 10581 bp, 6 predicted proteins | sample AAG_RA_Leu_MG_FD_193511 | JGI IMG/M metagenome (GOLD analysis project Ga0302252, IMG submission 193511) | Enriched activated sludge microbial communities from anaerobic digester in WTTP, New Holstein, Wisconsin, United States - AAG_RA_Leu | ecosystem: Engineered > Bioreactor > Anaerobic >...
CCGGTAACGATGTCTTCCTTATAGGTGTGGCCTGGGTCTCTGAGGTGTACGTGCAGATCGATGAACCCGGGAAAAACACATGCTCCTTGAGCGTCGATTATTTTCTCAGCGCTGGCGTTCAGCTTGGTACCGATTTTCACTATCTTCTTGCGGTCGATCAGGATTTCGCTTTTTTTTAACTTACCGTTCTGATATATGTTAGCGTTTTTTATGTAGATTTTCATGCTATTCCTCTCTCTTTTAGTTACCTAATCTTTAAGCCTGATCCCTGACACCTTCATCATGCCTTTCCGCCCAGGATCAAAAACATTAATGCCATACGCACCGCTACGCCATTGGCCACCTGTTCCACGATTACGCTCTGGCTGCTGTCAGCTATTTCAGGAAGGATTTCCACACCGCGGTTCATGGGACCGGGGTGCATGATCAGAGCGTGCCTTTTGGCATATTTCAAAGTGTCTTTGGAAAGCACGTAATGCTTGCTATACTCTTCCAGAGAAGGGAAAAGCCCTTCGGTCATCCGTTCCAACTGCATCCTTAGCCCCATCACCACATCGGCGTCCTTCAAAGCTCGTGCCAGGTCGTATTCCACCTTGCAACCATAAACGCTTTCCATGTTTCCGGGCATCAGGGTTTTGGGGCCGCAGACCGTTACTTTGGCTCCCAGTTTCTGCATTCCGATCAAGTTGCTGCGCACCACGCGGCTATTCAGGATATCGCCGACAATAGTGATCTTCAGGCCTTTGAGGTCTCCGAGCTTTTCCCAGATGGAAAAGATGTCCAGCAGCGCCTGGGTCGGATGGGCATGACGTCCGTCTCCCCCATTGATCACTGGTTTGCCGGAATGCTTGTGAACCAGTTGCGGGCTGCCAGGGCTGCTGTGCCTGATGCAATACAGGTCAATTCCCATGGCGTCCAGAGTGTAAACCGTGTCCTGCAAGCTCTCGCCTTTCTGCAGTGCGGAGATGCTGGCCTGAAAGCTAACCACGTCAGCGCTGAGGCGATTGGCGGCCAGCTCAAAGCTCATACGGGTGCGAGTGCTATTCTCGATAAAGAGGGTACAGATTGTTTTCCCGCGAAGGGTGGGGATTTTTTTGTATTCCCGTAAGTTTATCTCTTTCATGCCTTTGGCGGCTTCCAGGATATACATGATTTCTTCACGGGAATAGTCATAAAGGTCGAACATATTGCGTCCGAGGAATTGGGGTGTAGGGGTCATTCTTTCTCCTTTCCAGCTCACTGGCTGAGATTAAAGGTTTTGTGCAAATCTATGGCAACCCCATTTTGGTCAAGTTATTTTTACAGCATCCCTGCTCGTTCCCGCTGTGCTTCCCGAAAGCCACCCGAATCCCTCGCATACCCCGTTCGGGTGGCATTCGGGTGGAATCCGCGAGGCACAGCGGAGGGCAGCAAGCAAGCCAGAGGAAAGCAAATCTCTGCTTGACACAAACAGGCCTTTGCAGAACATAACTTTTCCCAAAGAGGAGAATGCAAAAACATGAGTGAACTGCAAAGAATACTAAGCCATTTCCGGCGCCGGATAAATACCCGTTTTGCGCTTCAGGCTTTTCTGAAGAGCCTTTTGGGATTTGCCTTGGCTTTGCACCTTTACTTTTTGCTGTGGCAAAATCTGGGTTCTGCCTCTCCGGCTTTGCTTTATGCCAATCTGGGAATCAGGGTCAGCCTCGGACTGGTGATTCTGTACTTTGTTTGGACAGCATACCGTGGTTTTTGGACAAACTATCTGGTAGCCCGGTTCTTGGACCGACAAAAGGATTTTGGCGACGATTTGTATCAGAATACCCTGGAATTGGGAACCAAGCAGCAGAATAGCCCGATTGTCGAAGCCTTGGCTGTTTCTGCGCAAAGAAGATTAACCGAAAATAAGTATGGCATCCCGAGCCTTTACCCTTCCTGGATTGTATTTTCAATGCTCTTTCTGATCCTGGGAATGGCCAGCATCTGGGCAATGGAGTATCCGGACTTTTACCTCGCTTTTAGGCAGTTTTATACAAACAAAGCCGAAAAGATAGTCTATAAGGAAACGATCGAGCTACAGCCCGGCAATCTCAGCATTGGCCGAAATCAGAGCGTGGAGATCAGGATTATCAATCCCGAAACCCGGCTGCCTCACAGGTTATATTATCGCACCGGCAAAGAATGGCGGGAACTGGGGTTGGCCAACAACAGCTACATTTTTACAAAGCTGGAAAACAGCATCGAATACTACGTGGAGAATCCAGTATGCAAGTCGGCCATCTTTAAGATTAGCGTACTCGATGAACCGATCGTCCAGAAATGGTACCTGCAGCATAATCCCCCTGCCTACACTGCTCTGCCGGCCTGGACTGACACGCTCAGCTACGGCAACATCGAAGCCCTGAAACACAGCAAGGTAAAGCTGTCTATCTCTACAAACATACCTGTTGAGAGAGCTGCGATGGTTTTCCCGGATGCCAGCCGGATCGAGCTGCAGCCACTCGATAAGCAGAATTATATTACCCAGTTTGTGGTTAATAAGCCCGGCACCTGGTATCTGGAACTTACCGACGCTCTCGGGCGTAAAAGCAGGCCTGAGGAGAAGAACATCAGGATAATCGATGATAATCCTCCTGAAATTCGAATCAGTTTTCCGGGCGAAGATGTCACCCTGAATCAGAATATGCTTTTGCCGCTTATTATTAACGCCGACGATGATTATGGCCTGAAAAATCTTACTCTGCACTATCAAATCCAGGCTGGAGAAGTGAATATCCTGAATGTGCAAAGCGTGATTCCCGGAAAGATGTTCTCTACAGACTTTCTGCTGGATTTCAAAGACGCCAATCTCTTCCCGGGCGATGTAATAACCTATTGGGCAATGGTATATGATAATTCACCAGAGCAACAAAAAACAGAAAGTACAAAGTTCAAAGCGCGTTTCCCCTCAATCGAGGAAATATACAAAGAAATAGAACGCCAGGAAAATGCGCGTAAGGACGATTTAGAACAGGCTTTGGACAAGTCTAAAGACCTGCTGAAGGAATTTGAGGATAAACGCCGCGAATTGCTGAAGCAGGATCAGCCAAAATGGGAAGACCAGAAACAGCTTGAAAAACTGCTCTCAGAACAGGAAAAGCTGAGCGAACAAGTTCAAAACGTTGCCGATAATTATCAGAACCTGATCGAGAAAATGCAGGCCAATGAAGCACTTTCTCCCGAAACACTGCAGAAAATGCAGAAAATTCAGGAATTGATGCAGGAAATCAATAACGAGCAACTGCAGGAAGCAATGAAAAAGTTCGAAAATGCCCTGCAGAACATCAAGCCAGAAGACCTCAAAAAAGCCATGGAGAACTTCAAATTCAGCATGGAGGACTTCGCCAAAAAAATCGAACAAACCCTGCAACTTCTGGAAAGCGTTAAAAAGGAACAGGCGGTTCAAAAAGCCCTGCAAATTGCCGAAGAAACAGAAAAAATGCAGAGCAACCTGAAAGACAGAACCGCAGACCCCAAACAAGACAGCAAGGAACTGGCCGAAGATCAGAAAAAAATAGCCGAGAACTATGATAAACTGCAGGATGAACTGAACAAAATAGACGATATGCTATCCTCTCCCAAAGATTCTCAAAGCAAACAGCAACTCAGCGAACTGCAGCAGGACATGAAAAACAGCGACGCCAAACAGGATATGAAAAGCAGCCAAAACGCCCTGCAAAGTGAGCAGCGCAACCAGAGCATGCAAAACCAGGCAAAAGCCTTGGAGAAGCTTAGAAGATTCACCCTGAAGCTTAGTCAGATGAAAAGCTCGATGAGTAGCGGAAACCAGCAGCAAACCATGCAAGCCATTCAAACGGCCATCCGTGAACTTCTGATCTTCTCCAAGAAGCACGAAGCTACCTCAGCCAGATACCGGAACGACCCGTATCAGATAGTTCACGACCTGATCGCCCATTCCGAAGGCATCCAGATTTCACTGAACAAGCTGTTCTCTGAAGCTCAAGTGTTGATGATAGTGCCTCCGAAGTTCTTTATCGACCTCACCGATACAAACAATGCCTACCGCAATGCTTTCAACCTGATCGGCGAAAATACCCTTTACACTCTGCCAACCGAACTCACCAACATCCAGAAAGGGATAAACCTGATGGTTTACGACCTTATGCAAGCCCTGCAGAATTCCTCCTCTGGCGGAGGAGGTGGTGGCGGAATGCAATCCCTGATGCAGATGCTGGAGCAGATGAGCCAGGAACAAATGGCCATGAACATGCTCACCGAACAGCTCATGATGCAGATGCAGCAACAAGGTGGACGCATGGACGGCGCTATGCAACAGCAAATCCAAAAACTGGCTCAGGACCAGGAACGCCTGGCCGAGAACCTGAAACGAGCTTTGCAAAACAGCCCCGAAGCCCAGAAGCAAGGCAATGCCATCAAGCAAATCACAGAAGAAATGGACGCCATCACCAGGCAGTTGAAAAACAACCAGCTTTCTCCCGATTTACTGGAGAAGCAAGAACGAATAATAAGTAAAATGCTGGATGCCCAACGCTCCATCAATAAACGAGAGTTCAGCGAAAAACGCAAGGCCGAAACCGCCGATCAAATCTCAGGAAACAAACTGCCGCAGATCGACTTGAACAGCCTGAAAAAAGGCAGCCTAAACGAGGACAGCTATCGCAGCTATCCCAAAGAGTATCAACAGGTAATCCTGCAATACCTGAAGAAACTGAGCGAGGTGGAGAATTGAGCCCGAACTCCGGATACCTGAAGTTAGCCATCAGTTTCAGTCTACTTGCCATACTGCTGCTGGGCCTGCTACCTTTGTTTGGCCAATATAACGAACGGGAAATCCTGAATCAACAGGCCAATCAGCTTATGGCACAACGGCAATACGCTCAGGCGGAACAACTATTTAAAGTGATTCTGGACAAGTATCCAGGTGATCTGAACTCTATCCTGCAATTGCTAAACATCTATTTCAGCCTTAGCCAAACCGACAAAGCCGAAGAACTGCTGAACCAGTATCAGCGTCAGATACCCGAAACCACCTACTCCGAACAGCGGATTCAGCTATTGGTAATGCAGGCTAAGGTAAATGAAGCCTGGCAAGCCAGCCAGAGTTTTTTGGATTTGTATGGCCACGACGAATTCAAGTATCGCCGTCTGGCTTCATTTTTCGAACGTAAAGCGTTTTACGACAAAGTATTGGAGCTTTATCAACAAGCCAGAACCAAGCTGAAAAACCCAGAGCTTTTCCGTCTGGAAATTGCCAATACCAGCATGAATTATCGTCAGTTCTCCACTGCCGTGTACGAATATCTGGCTTTTCTGATGAAGAACCCCGTGAATCTATTTTTTACCAATAACCAGCTAAAAACTATCTTGCAGGAAGATTCCACGCAAATTGCCATCATTGCCGCCATTGCCGATTCCAGCTCGAATCAAGCAATAAAAGAAGCCTATGCAAGCGCACTTCTTACTCAAAGGGACTATACAACCGCCCTGCAGATTTATAAACAACTGGATACGCAAAAAATGTCCCGCTTCGCAGATGAACAAGCCGCTGCAGGAAACGCAATAATAGCCTTCCAAGCCTATGCCTACCTGGACTCTGTGGAAACAGATGCTCTGCGAAAGGTCGATCTGCGCTACCGAATGGCAGGCATTAAATATCAAGAGGCTGATTACCAGACAACACTTGCCATAGTGGACAGCACTCTTAGTTTCCCACTGTGGAAGGACCGCAGCCTATCAAATCGGACTGGTATCGGAGTAAAGCTTCGCAAGCTGCGTTCTGAGCTCAGCCTGGCTTTGGGCGAACCTGCAGACAGCGCCATGAAATGGCTGGAAGATGCCAAAAACTTTGGCCGCGACCAATTGGAAAGGCAGGAAATGGATTTGGAAATCGCAAGGCTGCAGATAATGAGCAACAACAGGATCCGGGCGCAGGAGATTCTACGAACCATTTCTCAGCCTAAACTACAGGAAGGCAAGGAATATCTGGAGTTCCTTTCATCATTGCTGGCGGGTGAACAGAACCTGGCCGATTCTCTAATGAATACCTTTGTAATCCGATATCCTGGAAGCGTTTATACCAACGACGCCATTTATCTGATGATGCTTAGTTTGGGCTTGAAGCCCACTGATTTGCCAAGTTTTTACTCTGCAATACGGCTTTTACAACTGAATCGCAAGGCTGGTTTGGACACGCTGGAAATGGTGATCAGCCACAATGAGGATGAAGAGCTACGCTTACTGGCGGCAGAATGGGCAATCGGGCTTAGTGAGTTCCAGCGTGCCAAAGCTATCTTGGAACATGATTTTACCGATACAATTGCCTCTGAGTACGCCTCTCTATTGAAGCTTGCCCTGGTAGAAAACAAAGCTGAAGAGCAGTTTCTGGCAAGGGAGTTTTTGAAAAACAAACCCAACAGCATCTTTTCTCCAGGCTTCAGACAAATCATCAGCCGGCTTTCCGCAAACCGGCCAAATCTATAAAAGGATTGCCATATGCCACACAGCATTACCAAAGCTTACACCTTCGACGACGTTCTGCTATTACCCAGGCATTCTGAAGTATTGCCCGGAACTGTGAATCTGGAAACCAGACTCACTTCCCGGCTAAGCTTGAAAATCCCTGTGCTCAGCGCAGCCATGGATACCGTAACTGAATCAGCCATGGCAATCGCATTGGCCAGGGAAGGCGGAATTGGGATTATCCACAAGAATATGGACATCGCAGAGCAAGCTAAGCAGGTTAGCCTCGTAAAGCGCGCCGAAAGCGGAGTCATTACTCACCCCTATACCCTTGCCCCGGATGACACGCTGGCCAGGGTTTTTGAGCTAAAAAAAGCGCATCGGATTGGCGGTTTTCCCGTTTTGGAAAATGGCATAGTAGTAGGTCTGCTTACCAACCGGGATATCCGTTTTGCTTCTGACCCAAACACCTTGGTGAAAAACCTGATGACCCCGCAAGACAAACTGATAACCGCCAGAACCGGGATAGCCGTGGAAGACGCAATCCTTTTGCTGCAAAAAAACCGGATCGAGAAGCTGCTGCTTATCAAAGAGGATGGCAGTCTGGACGGAATGATAACGGTGCGCGACATTATGAAGCGCATGGCCTATCCGGAAGCGGTTCAGGACGCCAAAAACCGCCTATTGGTGGGAGCGGCGATCGGCGTAACCGGCGATTATCTGGAGCGTGGCACCGAACTGGTAAAAGCCGGAGCAGACATAATCGTGATGGATACCGCGCATGGACATCACATCCATAGCCAGCAAGCCCTGAATAACCTGAAAAAACATCTGAACTGCGAAGTGATAGCCGGGAATGTTGCCACAGCCGAAGCCTGCCGCTATCTGATCGATAATGGTGCAGATGCCATAAAAGTTGGAATCGGTCCTGGCTCAATCTGCACGACCAGGGTGGTGGCTGGAATTGGCGTTCCCCAGCTCAGTGCTATCTTTGCCTGTGCAGAAGAAGCAGCCAAGAGCCAGATTCCAATAATCGCCGATGGCGGCTTGAAATATAGTGGCGATATCGTAAAAGCCCTGGCTGGAGGTGCAGCTGCCGTGATGATTGGCTCCCTATTCGCCGGTTGCGACGAGAGCCCAGGCGAAGCCATCATCTACAATGGACGGCGCTTCAAAAGTTATCGCGGAATGGGCAGCATCGGAGCTATGAGCAGAGGCAGCAAAGACCGCTATTTCCAAAGCGGCCAGGAAGAGGAAAGCAAGCTGGTGGCCGAAGGAATTGAAGGTATGGTTCCCTACAAGGGGCCAGTGAAGGATTTCTTGTATCAATTAATGGGAGGTCTACGCTCCGGAATGGGTTATTGCGGTGCAGCCAAGCTTCCAGAATTGCAAGCCAATGCCCGATTCGTGGAGATCAGTTCTGCCGGACTGAAAGAAAGCCATCCGCATGACATCAGGATCACCAAAGAAACGCCGAACTACTACAGCGGCGACTGATAAGCAGCTCAATCCCCAGCTTTTCAGCCTGCTTTCCAGCTTTGTATACCATCTGAAAGTGGAACGGGGAATGGCTAAGAACAGCATCGATAGCTACCGGCAGGACCTTAGGGATTTCCTGCTTTTCGAACCAAAAGAGATCGGTCAATATGAGACTAACGACCTAGTCAATTATCTGCTTGCCCTGCAAGAGCTTGGCCTGGTAAACACCAGCCTGGCCCGCAAACGGGTAGCCCTTGGACAATTCTTTGGATTCCTTAAAGATAACGATATTCCCGTAAAAGTAGATATGGATCTGGTTCCGCGCATCAAGCTGGGGATTCATCTACCAGACTTCCTCAGTGTGGACGAGATGTTTACTCTGCTGGGTTCCCTGCCACAGGGATCTGCTCTTGAAATCCGCAATAGACTGATGATGGAACTGCTATATGCTACAGGGATGCGCATTTCAGAACTCCTGGGACTAACCCTGCACGACTTGAAGCTGTCAGAACGGGTAATCCTCGTGCACGGCAAGGGTAGCAAACAACGCTATGTACCTTTTGTGGAAAGCCTGGATGAACTATTTGACAAGTATCTCAATCTTGCCCGTCCCATTCTGCTAAAGCTGAAACAATCCGAATTACTTTTCCTAAACAACCGCGGCGGAAAGATGAGCAGGATGGGCTTTTGGAAAATCCTGCGTAAGGCTGTGATCGAAGCGAAAATAAACAAAGACGTTACCCCTCACACATTTCGACACAGCTTCGCCACACATTTGCTGGAAGGAGGTGTAAACCTTCGTATCGTTCAAGCCCTCTTGGGACACTCCAGCATCGACACCACGCAGATTTATACGCACGTGGATATGCGGCGTCTGATCGAAACACACACGCTTTACCATCCCCGGGCCTGATTTACCATTTAATCTCAAAATAAAAAAATACAGGAGAAAGTAATGAAGACTATTAGGATACTAGTGGCACTGATGATAGTGGCGGGACTAATCAGCGCTTGTCAGAAAAAAGCGGAACCCACACCTGAACTGGAAAAGCTGAGTATAACCCTGGACTGGACTCCCAACACCAATCACACTGGTATATACGTAGCCAAAGAACTTGGATACTTTACCGAGCAAGGCCTGGATGTGGTTATTCAACAGCCAGGTCAAAGCGTCACCGACCAGATTGTCGGCACCGGAAAGAGCGAATTCGGAGTGAGTTATCAGGAAAACGTTATCCGCGCCCGAAGCGAGAATATTCCTCTGGTATCCATCGCGGCCGTTATTCAGCACAACACATCTGGTTTTGCATCGCTGGCTGAAGCAGGAATAACCAGCCCGAATGACTTCATGGGAAAGCGTTATGGTTCCTGGGATTCGCCTTCTGAGCAGGCAATTCTGAAAACCATCATGAGTAAAGCCAAGGCTGACTTCAGTTCAGTGAAGATAATCTCCGGAGTGTACGACTTTTTTTCTACTATTGGCAAAGAAGCCGATTTTGAGTGGATATACTATGGTTGGGATGGCGTGGAAGCCGAAAGACGGGGGATTAAGCTAAACTACCTTCCCCTGAAAGACCTTGATCCGGTGTTTGACTACTATACTCCGGTGATCATCAGCAGTGAGAATTATCTGGCCAAACACCCTGAGACGGCAAAGAAGCTAATGGCAGCGCTGTCCAAAGGCTACGAATACTCAATAGCAAATCCCATTCCGGCCGCGGATATCCTCATGAAACACGTTCCTGAATTGAACGCCGAACAGGTAAAAATAAGCATGAATTACCTGGCCAGGGAATACCAGGCAGAAGCCTCCCAATGGGGAATTCAAAAAGCTGAAGTTTGGCAACGCTTTATTGATTGGATGTATAAAGAACGCTTGATCCCGATCAGCGTGGAAACGAGCAAAGCCTTCACAAACGAGTATCTACCCAGCAAGTGATGCAGCATACCTGTTTACTGGAAGCCAAAGACATCCGCAAGAGTTTTCTATATCGCGGAGCGCTTTCAGTTGTTCTGGAGAAACTTGATTTCTGCCAGAGCGAAGGTCAGTTCATCAGCATTGTTGGCCCCAGCGGATGCGGCAAGAGCACTTTTCTGGAATTGCTATGCGGGGTAAGCCTCCCGGATAAAGGCAACATCTATTTCTCAGGGAAAGAGATAACCGGCAAAACCGGCATTTTGGGTTACATGCCCCAGGATGACCTGCTCTTCCCCTGGCTGAATGTGATGCAAAATATCCTGCTGCCCATAAATGTGAAAGGCGGAAAGCTTGAATCAGCCAAACACCGTGCTGAAGAACTGGTTCCTCTCTTTGGCCTGGAGAACCACCTGTTTCATCTGCCAGCCCAGCTTTCTGGAGGTCTAAGGCAGCGTGTAGCACTATTGAGAACTTATATGACTGACTCCAGGTTGTTTCTTTTGGACGAACCCTTTGCCAAACTGGACGCCATTACGCGCTTGCAGATGCAAACTTGGCTGCAGAATTTGGTGGAAAAACTGAATCTCACTGTGATTTTGGTCACGCACGACATCGAAGAAGCCATCCTTCTTTCAGACCGGATCGACTTGATGAGCATTTCCCCCGGAACTTTTATCCGCAGTTTTACCCTGCCCGCCAAAGACAGGATGGGACAAACCGAAAAG
>Ga0302252_1001946_pt1 | contig 10579 bp, 8 predicted proteins | sample AAG_RA_Leu_MG_FD_193511 | JGI IMG/M metagenome (GOLD analysis project Ga0302252, IMG submission 193511) | Enriched activated sludge microbial communities from anaerobic digester in WTTP, New Holstein, Wisconsin, United States - AAG_RA_Leu | ecosystem: Engineered > Bioreactor > Anaerobic >...
CGGCATGTAGCCGGCCACATCGCCCCCCTTGTCCTCCACGCCCTCCACGAAGAAGAGGTAGAGGGCGCTGCCCTCCAGGCCGTTACTTCAAAGAACGCATGGCAATATAGCAAAAAAAACCTTACGGTTAACCCTTCCCCTTCTGCCTTTCAACCAGGGCACCTGGCACTCCCATCCTTAAATTCATAAAGCATACTCCCTGTTCGGCCTAGGCTAAAGCCTTAGTCCGATATATCCTTGCAGGCTGAGCCTGCATTTGATAGTCCAACGGTGGTGAAACCGCCGCCAAACCCCATTCGTCTATATCTCTTTACAACCTCAGCCCAGCGGGGGATTTACTTGATGGAAAAGTTAAGCTTGGTAGTTTGTAGGTTATTTTTTCCTGTGTTTCTCCATTAAATCATACGTACCCCAACCTTTAGTTTTAATTACCAGTATTGTACTTAATACGACCATACCTCCAGATATAATGAACCCGAGTAGATAAAGGATTATACCCAAATCACTACGTTTAATTAAAAACTCCCCTTGAGCTTTGAAATCGACCGTATTCCAGTCGTCTTTATCGTACCATATCTCAATCGGCTCGTTGCTGTTTATAAACTCAGTTATAAGCCTGTAATTATCTTTGTTGTAATGATAGAAAGTGCCTTTCTCAGTAATTATCTTCATTTCTGAAGAATCGCTTTTTATCTCAGTATTAACTTCAGAAACCAAAGCAGGGACAAATGAACGTTGCAGAAAAGTTTCATAAGCAAAGAAAAATTGAAATGAAGGAATTAGTAATACAACGCTTGCATAGCCAATCCAAGCGTTAAACCAGCCCAACTTCCACCTGCTATTTCCCATAGCTATTGCTTGTTTAGTTCAACAATAATTTCACCAACCAGTTTTTCGAACTCTCCTGTTACCTCTTTAGCTTTCTGGTCACCGCCTTCGGAATGGTTTAGGATGTGGTTATAAACACTTGATTTACTAACCGTCCATGCTGCCACAAAGTCGTTAAAAAACTGCTTATTATTTTTGCTTATAATTCTACTTACTACAACATTGGATAAGTCAAATAGATAACTCCATGTATCAAGTGCATCAAAAAATTCTTTAACCTCAGGATTTGACCTAGCTGCATGGTCAAAGTAGGTGTCTATATCGGTATTGAGCCTGACAAGGTTGTAAGTGGTTAACGCAGTACCAACACCCAAATAGGCGGCATAGATGTATTGCCCACCTTTAATTGCCAACTTGAGTTCTGAAACCCCGATAGCCAATGAAGCTATTGTTATCGTTACATCAATCATTTTGCAATTTGCCTCATTCTGCCTGTTGGTATTTATCCAATCAAAGTAAAATGCGGGTAGTGGAACAACATCATCGTGCATACTTGCTTTCAGATGCCCAAAATCACTAACCAATTCCAAGCCTATCAAATCGCAATAACCTACCGGGTAAGAATATGCTTGAAAAGTTTTAGTCACATTCGGTATTGTAACGCCATAGGGGTTTGTTGTACCTGTAACCACGGTAACATTTCCGGTAATTGTAATAGTTGTTTGATTTGGTGAAAAAGAATTACTAATTGAAGCACCCGTAGAACCCTCTCTTGTCTGATTTACAAACATTCTATCGTATGGCAAATTTGATAGCTTATCTTTTAATCCATCCTGTTGGTAATAAAGAAGCGTCGCAGCTCGAATAAAAGCAGTATAATTATCAAAAGATATGTTGCTTCTGTCATGGAAAGCATAAAATAATGATGTTTCTCCCAGTTTAGTAAAGAATAATGGTATATTTTCTTTATGTACAGTGTTTATAAGTTTTATGATATAATTTATGTTTTCGTCTGCTTTTGACGATAGCTTCTTTAGATATTCAATTCTACGATTATTTGATATTTCAGAAAACCAACAGTCCGGGATTTTTTGTATTTGCAAACCAATATCTGCCATCCCATCCATTTGTAACATCAAATTTTCGATGTGATTATTGGTCTCGTCTTTGTCTGCTTTTAAATAAGCAGATAGTTTTTCTGCATCAGTCACAGAAGGATTTAAATTCCTTCTTATTGACACCTGTAATTTACAGTTGACATCATCACCTATTGTAACATGGTTATCTGTTTGTGTAATCACATTAATCGCTAAAGTGTTTTTTGATTGTGAGCTTGCATACTTCAACGTTGTTTCAAAATGACCAATATAACCAGCGTCAGGTAAATCAGAAGCCCAAAACACACCAGGGTTTTGTTGCTCTAATTTTTTATAGCCAGTGACATTTATTTCAGAAAGATTATTCTTTTTGGCACAAAGAATCTCATTAAAAATACTTTTAACATAGACATCATCATAAGTAATCAATGCCCCCTCCCCCTCATCCTGCGCCCAGGCAAACCAGATGTTCTGCGGGTCGCGGATTTGCTCCCACTGGTGTTTCCAGAGCTCCGTGCCGCCTGCGTAGTCCATCAGGTTCTGCGTGGTGCGCTCGGCCGCAATAAAGCTCTCGGGGCTGAAGGTGTGGCGCAGGTTAAACGCGCCGTGGCCCAGCTCGTGGGCTATAATAAACAGGTTGGGGTTATCATAGATGAAGCCCACCTGCCGCTGCAGCGGCATGTAGCCGGCCACATCGCCCCCCTTGTCCTCCACGCCCTCCACGAAGAAGAGGTAGAGGGCGCTGCCCTCCAGGGCGTTACTTCAAAGAACGCTTTGCAATATAGCAAAAAAACTTAACGGTTAACCTTTTCTCCTTCTGCCTCTCAACCAGGGCAACTAGCACTCCCATCCTTAAATTCATAAAGCATAATCCCTGTTCGGCTTAGGCTAAAGCCTAAGTCCAATATATCCTTGCAGGCTGAGCCTGCATTTGATAGATCGGCGGTGGTGCAACCGCCGCCGAACGCGATTCGTCTATTTCTTTGTACAACTTCAGCCCAGCTAGGGTTTAAAGACTCCTGAGGTTATAGCAGCTCTATAAATTACTTAATTTTCTAATATCGCTTTACAGGCTTTTAGGTATTCCGTTACAAGTCCTTTAAAAACTGTATCTGGGTATTTATTTATAAAGCCCAAAAACAATTTATCAGCCTTTCTAATATCTTCAATGTCATTGGAAAGCGTGTATTTCTGTAAAAAATAAAAAGCTTTATAAAAACTTGCTGGCTCTGTTAGGTAGCTACTTGGATATAATTCGATTATTTTATTGAAGGCAAAAACAACACTGTCTCCTTCTAATTCTTTTTTGGAGAAATTCAAACCGTCCATTAACTTGTTAAAATTCGGCTCAAATAGTTTTAATGCAGCGGTGTCTTTTGCAGGGACTTCTTTTATTTTTATTGATTTCTTTTCTGTTTTATAACCTACAACCCCTACAACTCCTTTTCTTACTTCTCCTTGTATGGGGTAACCTGCTTCAAATATAAATTTACCTTTAAGCCCCTTTAAGTTTAAGTAATGATTCAATAATATTTGTTCTTTTTTTATTTCGTTGGGCTGGGTGGCTGTTTTTTCTGTTAAAAACCAACCTGAACTATTAGATTCTTTCCATAGAAAATATCTTTCTATTAATGAACTGTCCTTTAGAATTTGATAACGCAGGTTTAAAGAAAAAAAATCAAGTGAGCCTAATTGTTGGGGAACATCACTAATATTCTTTATCCCAATCTCTGCTAATATCGGTTCGTAAGGTAAATAGACTTCTTTGTTTATTTTAATATTAATCTCAATGGCTTCTGGTGGACATTTATAAAACAACACTTTGTCTTGTGAATAAACGTTTATGTTAGCTATCACAAATACTATTCCTAAAAGAAATGCTTTATTTCTCATTTTATTTCAAAATAAATTGGTTAACATCCCTTGCTGCCGCACGATTACATCGTGTGGCAACTCCATCCCTAACTCTTAACAACACTTACTTCTTCCTTACGTAAGTTTATTTCATATAATCCCGCTGAATTATCTTATCCATTACTTTCGTTCTCTCTACTACACTTAGTCTTACTTTCTTCCTCTACACTACCACACGAAGACTAACTTCGTTGAGTTCTCCGCCAGTTGGCGGATCGGTTCTTGCAGTAGCGGCGTAGCGAGGTTTATTTATCTAACTCATTATCCTTTTTCGCTCTAAACTGTTTCGCATTCTCTCTTGTAACTATTTTCTTTCCTGTTTTCGCCTCGATTTCTTTTCTAGTATTTCCAGCGATAGTTCCACCTTGCTTAGCTATTTTCTGGTTTTCCCTTAATGTTTTTGGCTTCTTTTCCTTGGAAATTTCAGTGGTTGTTGCCTCTGCAAGCATATTTAGCACTAATTCTAGATTAGTCATATGGTCGCGTAAGTTTTCTTTCTTAAGTGCTTTGAAATTTTTGTATTGTTTTGTTGTAAATCCACTCCAGGCTTTTGTTATTTCGTCGGTAAGAATTGCATACTCTTGACCTTTCTTTACCCCACGATTCTCCCACTCATCGGTAAGTTCTTTTCGTACTTCGATGCTTTTGAGCCGTTGATTTATCCATGATGTTGAATAGCCTTTTCGTAGGTAAGTTTCCATTAGTCTATCAAAGCCTATTTCAGGGTCTTCAATTTCATCAATACGTTCTCTGCCAACTCTTGCTAGCCAAAGTTTAAATGGTTCCGCCTTAGGCGATGGAATAGATTGAATTAAACGAAAGAGTTGCTCTGTGTCAGCTACATCTGTTTTGTAATATTTACCATCGGACGAAAGCATTTTCAGTTGACTACAATTTGTAGCCAGCTGACTTCCCTCAGCCTTAAGTCTAGTTTTTAATACACTCCAATATTTACGTGGATTAGGACTTTCAGTTAACACTCCCACCACATCAACTATTGAGAAAAACCACTTTTCCTGGTCGTTATCCCAGAGTGTTCTTATTTGTTTGTCATTGAATAACTTTATTGCCGTATCCTGTGTCATATTATTTATGTTACTACACAAAATTAACCCTTTAATTTAAGTTTCCCTTTGCTGTTCGGCCTAGGCTAAAGCCTAAGTCCGATATATCCTTGCAGGCTGAGCCTGCATTTGATAGTCTGACGGCGGTGCAACCGCCGCCAAACCCCATTCGTCTATATCTCTTTACAACCTCAGCCCAACGGGGGTTCGCTCCCGCTCATCTCTCTTATCCATGCTTGACCAGTAGTAGCCTAGCCTTTTCTTCTCTCGCTTCACACACACCGATTGCTCGCCATGCATTAGAGAAGTAGCTTAGAGCCGCCTCCTGCAAGGAGACTCTGGTGGGTCGGTTCCACCATCTTGTTTGCAGTTGTGTAAAGAACGTTTACCTTTACTCACGGCACACCGTGCGGTAGCGGGGAACAAGGGTTATAAATACTTTTTAACATCTTCAATTATAACTTCTGAATCAGCACAGTCTATCTCAACATTTGGTGTAGTTTCCTGCAAGATATTTATTGCTTCAGGTTTCCCTTCAATCTCTTTAATTAGATAACGAAAACACAGCTGATTTTTATCAAAATAAACTCGTTCCTCCATCACTGAACTTGCCTTCCCTTTCTGCTCATAAACCTCCTCCCATTGAGTATTTACTCTCTTAGAATATAAAAAACACAATAGACCTTTTTCATAATATAGTTCAACATTCCTGTCATAACTACTATATTGACCAACGGAAGAAAAAGTCAAGATTACTAACTTTAATTCTGAGTCTGAAGCGTAATAATAGATGACATTTGCCTTAGAATAATTATCACCTTCATTACTAAATGCTTTATCTGTAATATCTTTCTCTTGTGTTTTAAATGTTGCCTTCTCGTCCAAAGTCTGTTGATAAATTTTACGAATTTCTGCTATACGAGTATCAAATATCGCCTGACCATTTACCAAAAATGGAAAAGCAAACAGGAACATAAATACTGTGTATTTTTTCATATGTCAATTATTTTTATTCACTATAGATTTTGCAGCTGTTGTTGTAAAACCAAAATGCATGCCATCAACTTTTTTATTAAAAGCCCCACCCCATTGAATTCTATCATCTGCATCTAGAAAAGCGTTAATTAAATCTATCTCTAAATCACAAAAACCATCTTGTAACAGAATATTCTCGAAACCAATAGAGCCAACTCCACTTTTCAACCTTGTGGCAAAGGTATATAAGCTTGCACATAACTTCTGTTGTTCTGTATTAAAAGCAGTTATTTTTTCTTTTAATTTGTCATAATCAGAAGGCTCTATCAATGAAAAACTTACCGTACCTGGCATTGCATCATTAAGAGTCTTTTCAATATTTGACAGCTCACTATTTATTTCTCCTAACTTAATTTTCAGGTCGTCAATTTGTCCATTAGCTATATCATCAAAAATAATTGTGTTCTTATATCTTACAATATTGGCAGACAAAGACTTTATTTTTAAAGCATAGTTATTTAAACTTTCTTGGACGTTATTAACCTCTGTCGAAGTTGATTCGTCATTAAGGGCAAGGCAGGCATCCTTTAAAACATTTAAATCATTATTAATTTGCTCCAATGAATTTACATTTATGTTTTCGGTATTATTATTATATGTATAAATAGCTTGGTATTCATCAGTCAAGGCTTTTATTGTTGTGTTTGAGAATATATTTAGTAACTTCTCATGTGCCGACTTAATACTTGTAACTGTTTTTGAAGTTCCTACATCAAATCCGGTAGCAACTTTAATAAAGAAACGCACATAAGTGTTGTAAGGCTTGTCGTCTGTATTAACACTTAATATTTGAGGGTTTTTCTTTGGCAATATATCAATAGCCATTGCAAATCCATGTTCACTAACACTTCCTCCTCCTTTTGGGTCATTGATTGTTCGCATTGCAAAAGTTTCAACATATTGACTAGAGTATTTATTTGTAAGAGCGGAATAAACACCTTTATTTTTTAGTGTCGTTTTTACATTTTCTAAAACTGTTGCGAATTCATTATGAACTCTCAATTTTTTGCCTAAAAAATCAACATATATAGTATTCTCCTTTATATAATCGAATGGATTTCCCGATTCCTTTACTCCATCATATGTCATATAAATCTGCTGTATTCTTTTGTAATCCTCTAGTGAACTTGGAACAACCCATCCTTGCATGTCTTTATTAGCAATCCACTCCAAATGAGCTCCAGTTAATATATTAAAGGATGTATCGCAACTCGTCATGAAAGTGTTTACACTATCTTCAGAAAATATTTCATAAGCCCAGTCTTTAAAATCCTGCCAACTGTTTATGCTGCTATCAACATTGGTTAATACTAGGCTAAGTTTAAAAGGTCCCTTTTCATAGACCAATGAGTCCTTCTTGTTATCACCAAAAAAACCGTCCCAAACAAACTCACCTGAAACTGTAGCTTCTTTCTCTGACTCATATAATTTCTGCCCGCTTTTGTCAAAGACAAACATTTTCGTTAAAAAATCTTCATCGGGGTATTTTTCCATCAAGACTTTTGTCGAATCACCAAGCTTGTATTTAAGTTTCATTTCTCCTATGCTAGGCGCAAATTCAACGTTCATTTCTGTAATAGTAATTCCAAACTTCCCTGTATCTATTACGGCTATCATCTCCCCCTTGCTCTCCTCCTGGGCCCAGGCAAACCAGATGTTCTGCGGGTCGCGAATGAACTCCCACTGGTGTTTCCATAGCTCAGTGCCAGCCTGCCCCGAGCAGTTCGACAGGCTCACTGTAACACCTGTCGAGGGGTAGTCCAACAGGTTCTGCGTGGTGCGCTCCGCAGCTATGAAGCTCTCGGGGCTAAAGGTGTGGCGCAGGTTGAAGGCGCCATGCCCCAGCTCGTGGGCTATAATAAACAGGTTGGGGCTGTCGTAGATGAAGCCCACCTGCCGCTGCAGCGGCATGTAGCCGGCCACATCGCCCCCCTTGTCCTCCACGCCCTCCACGAAGAAGAGGTAGAGGGCGCTGCCCTCCAGGGCGTTACTTCAAAGAACGCACTGCAATATAGCAAAAAAAAATTAACGGTTAACCTTTTCCCCTTCTGCCTCTCAACCAGAGCACCTAATACTCTAATCCTTAAATTCATAAAGAAAAATCCCTGTCCGGCCTAGGCTAAAGCCTAAGTCCGATATATCCTTGCAGGCTGAGCCTGCATTTGATAGATCGGCGGTGGTGCAACCGCCGCCAAACCCAATTCGTCTATTTCTTTTTACAACCACTGCCAAACTCAACTGGGTTGTAATTCTAACTTTTTTTCTTACTTGTTAAATCTTCCGGATGCTTAATTACATAAATTAAAGCGGAAGTAAGCGTAACTACTCCTAACCAAAGAAAAAAATGAGCTATCCAATACGGAGGCTTATACTCAATTAGCAATGTATCCCCATAAACTAATTGTCTGATATTATCTTGCCCTTTTTCATGCCAAATTTTTATATTCTTATTTAGAGATGTTTGTTTTTTAAAATATTCTAAAATAACTTCCTTATACTCGCCTGAAGAATACTTTTTCCCATTATTTAATGTTATTTCCACAAAGTCATATATTCGTTCTCCATCTCTTATTATCATTGGTTCTATCTCGAATATTACCCCTTCTTCTATTATTAATTCTCCTATTTTGGGTAATTCTCCAAATAATTTTATTCCTGAAATGAGAGAAATTAAACCAAAAGGCACTCCAATTATAAGAGCCCTCATATAACTATATTTCTTTATAAAACCCATATTAATTGCTTAGTTTATTTATTTCTTCTTGTACGTAATTAAAAACCTCCGGTTTATTTTTTTTAAGTTCATCCTTGATACTTTCATCTACCTCACCCCATGCAGTAATTAGCAATGATATTTTTGAACTAATCTCTTTATCTGCAAAATCTTTAAAAATCAAACCACAGTCAATTATTTTACTCAAATCTTTGTATTTCGTTATAAAAACATCTCCTTTATCCCCTTTTTTCTTGACTAATATATTTAGCACTTCCGGAGATGATAACATTATATCTGCCAGCCCTTTTGCGAATAGTATTGTGTTAATAATTTTTCCTGCTGTTCCTGTTGCTTTAACAATAGCTGCACCTCCTAAATAAAAAGAAACTGCAGTAGCCCCAATGTTAATCATCATTTGATTAGCTTCTCGCTCACCTTGGTCAATCACCCACGCAAATAATACGCCTGGCATTACAACAGTATAATCTTCAATATTTATGTATTTGTTTTTAGATGCCAAATAAACACTTACTGTTTCAAAAGGTGATATATAGAAGTCGTATTGATAGGTTGCAGGTCCTAGATGTGAGAATTCTGTACCTATAGCATGTACCCTGAATCGCCCATCATCTTCAAGATGTACTGTATACGTATAAGTTCTTGAATTATACATCCAATCAAAAAACGTTGAAAACGAAGGATTACTAGCAACGGCTTCATATTTCTCTTTTACATTCCCGTATGGTTCCCAAGCATAGAAATTCTCTGCAGCAACATTCTTACCAGCTTCCAGAACAGTATTTTTATTTTGAGAATAATAAAGCCATGACAAGCCGTTCGCAATGTTAGAAAAAACCGTTGAACGCATGTTAGTAATGGATTTTATCATTTTTCTTTCATATCCCTTCTCTTTAATACTGGCAATTAAAGTACTAGCTTGTCCTTCATCTTTTACTGTGCTAAGTATCCTATTGATACAAACTGCTTCACTTTCTGAAATTACATCGTCCTGAGTTATTATTTTCTCAAAAAAGAACAATCGCCATTCTGCACTTAACTTTTCCATCGTACAAGATGACATGTTAAGTATTTCATTCATAATCTTTTCACTTGAACTTCTGCTTAATTCAGCAATATATTTGTTGAATTGGGTATTGTAACCACTTGATGATACCGTTAAATATTCTAAGAAACTTTGGGCTAAATCATCGGATTCATTATAATTTCCATCCCTAACTAAAAACTTTAACCTGCAACCATTTTCATTGCCAACATATACATAACTCCCTAACCTACTTATTTTGGAAACATCTATAGCTTCTGATTTATTGCAAGTATACCAAACCCATATATTCCCATATTTTTCATCATTTAACAAATCTGGATGAGACCAAGCATCATAGTTGTATTCACCATTGACATATTTAAAAGTTTCATCATAATAATTGTTTTCACCTCTGTATCGTTTACACCGGATATTTTTAATATAAGCCTCTGTATAAACTCCTAACGCACCATAAGCCCCTTCACTCTCCTCCTGCGCCCAGGCGAACCAGATGTTCTGCGGGTCGCGAATGAACTCCCACTGGTGTTTCCAGAGCTCTGTGCCAGCCTGCCCCGAGCTGTTCGACAGGCTCACTGTAACACCTGTCGAGGGGTAGTCCATCAGGTTCTGGGTGGTGCGCTCCGCAGCAATAAAATTCTCGGGGCTGAAGGTGTGGCGTAGGTTAAATGCGCCGTGGCCCAGCTCGTGGGCTATAATAAACAGGTTGGGGTTGTCGTAGATGAAGCCCACCTGCCGCTGCAGCGGCATGTAGCCGGCCACATCGCCCCCCTTGTCCTCCACGCCCTCCACGAAGAAGAGGTAGAGGGCGCTGCCCTCCAGGCCGTTACTTCAAAGAACGCACTGCAATATAGCAAAAAAA
>Ga0302252_1001949_pt1 | contig 10566 bp, 10 predicted proteins | sample AAG_RA_Leu_MG_FD_193511 | JGI IMG/M metagenome (GOLD analysis project Ga0302252, IMG submission 193511) | Enriched activated sludge microbial communities from anaerobic digester in WTTP, New Holstein, Wisconsin, United States - AAG_RA_Leu | ecosystem: Engineered > Bioreactor > Anaerobic >...
CACGCATGCCAGTTTATGTTGATTTCAATACCCTGCATACCCTGCATGGACGCAGTATCGCCTATGCCACCGGGGTAAAGCTCCACAAACCACATATGAAGGTGATTGTGGTTACTGGTGATGGCGACTGTACTGCCATCGGCGGAAACCACCTGATCCATGCAGCACGTAGAAACATCGATTTAACAGTGATACTGATTAACAATAACATTTACGGCATGACCGGCGGACAGTGCAGTCCCACAACTCCGCATGAAGCCATAGCCACCACCGCTCCCTATGGCAACATCGAGCCTGATTTCAATATCTGTAATCTGGCAATGGGTGCCGGAGCATCCTTTGTTGCCCGCACCACAGCTTTCCACGTTCAGGAAATGCAGGGGATAATAAAGGACGCCATCGACCATCCGGGGTTTTCCCTGATCGAAGTAGTGAGCGCCTGCCCCGTTATTTTTGGACGCCTGAATAAAAAAGGCGGAGCTCCGCAGATGATGAAGGATTTCCGCGATAATTCAGTTCCCTTGGCAGCTGTGGACAAACTCCCTCCTGAAAAGGTGGAAGGCAAGATCATCCGTGGTGTGCTGCGCAAAGATGTACGCCCGGAATTCTGCTCCGAATATGCTGCGCTCTGCAAACGGGTTCAGGAAAAGGGAGGTGAATAATGGCGAATTATGAAATCCGTCTATCCGGAAGCGGTGGCCAAGGCCTTATTCTGGCCGGAATCATTCTGGCCAGGGCAGCCGTGATCGAAAAACGCCGGGTAACCCAAACCCAGAGTTATGGGCCTGAATCACGGGGAGGTTATTCCCGTGCCGACGTGATCATCAGCGATCAGGAGATCTACTTCCCCGAAGCCACGAACTTCAATTGCCTCCTGGCCTTGACCCAGGAAGCCTGTGACGTTTATCTCTTTGACCTGCGCGACAATGGGATCCTGATCATCGATACCACCTTCGTTAAAAACCTGGCCCTGGCGGCGGAAAACACCTATGAGCTTCCCTTTACCGAAATCGCCCAGGAAAAACTCGGCAGCCCCATCACCACCAATATCCTGTCCTTAGCCTTCCTGGTAAAGATTACCGGCATCGTAAAGGAAGAATCACTCAGGCAATCCATAGCGGAAACCGTGAAACCCGGCTTCGTGGACGTAAACCACAAAGCCATGGAAATCGGCTTTGAACTAGCCAAGAACTACAAAAAGTAGAGGCACAAATGGTGAAACACATCAGCCACATCGGCATCGCCGTGAAGGACCTGGAAGCCGGAATCGCCTTTTACGAAAGCCTGGGCCTGAAGCTGGAAGGCATTGAGGAAGTGCCCTCCCAAAAGGTGAAAGTAGCCTTTCTGCCCTGCGGGGACACCAGAATTGAACTGCTTTGCCCTACTTCCGAGGACAGCGCAGTAGCCAAATTCATCGAAAAAAAAGGGGAAGGAATCCAACACCTTGCCTTTGCGGTGGATAACCTGCCTGAAGCCCTGAAGGAATCTGAAGAAAAAGGCATCACTCTGATCGACAAGGAACCCAGGCCGGGTGCCCATCATGCCGACATTGCCTTTCTGCACCCCAAGTCCAGCTATGGAGTTCTGATCGAGCTGTGCAAGGAGAAGGGTGAAAAGTGAGAGCTGTTGTAAGCGAAACGGACTGACGCCCAAATTGAAATAATAGCAAAAAAGGTGCGGTGATAAGCCGCACCTTTCTTTTTCCGTGAAGGCAGATACGCACTGGTCACTGCGTCCCCACTTCTTCCCTGCTTGCATAGCGGATTAATCAACAGACTTAATGAGTTTCTACGCCTCAGCAAAACCAGCCAGAGACCGTAGAATTTAACTGGAACACCAGATTTATCTGGTATGTTTAGCTACAATTTAGTGAAAATCGCATCAACATCTGTCAAATTCCGGATAAATCCAGAGCTCCCACCGAACAAATTCAGTGTGCAGGTTATGGGCAAGGGTCTTAGCTAATAAAACTTCTTGACATAAAGCTCAACAACAATAAGATAGCGTGCATGACTGACAGATCAGTCAATATCCTTATAATAATTAAGACACTTACGAGAGGTGAAAGATGAGCTTTACCACGCTAACCCGAACAAGCACTGGTGACAAACGAAAATTGATCCTGGAGGCAGCCGTCAAGGTGTTTGCTCGAAGCGGATTCAATGCTGCCACTGTGAATGAGGTTGCCCAGGAGGCAGGCATTGCCAATGGCACAGTATATCTATATTTCAAAACCAAAACCGAGCTTTTCATTCAAACCATCAAAGACGTAATTAAAAGCAAACTGCAACAGATCAGCGAACGTGTGGAAAGTGATAATGATCCGGTTGGAAGAATTAAGAAGTTTATTGATCTGCATACCGAACTGGTAACCCAGAACCGTGACGTTGCCAGAGTTATGGTCGTGGAATGGCGCAAAAGTGAAGAATTCTGCCTGCAAAATCCGGATTACAACCCCCTGAACGAGTATATGAATTACCTGAAAAGTCTGTGTAGCGCCGCCATAGAGTCAGGATCCATCAGAAAAGTCAATCCTCAGACTTTGGCGTATATGATCCTGGGGACTATGGATATAGTTCTGACCCAGTGGCTTACAGAACCAGAGAAGATAAACTTACCGGCAATCACCAACGAAGTGTATGACATTTTAGGCTTCGGACTATTATTGGAGAAACAATGAACCTCAAAACATGGAAAGTGGTCTCCCTGTTGGCTTTAATTGCCATTACAGCTTCGGGTTATGCGGAAGCTTTGAGCCTTCAGGACTGTAGGGATTTATCGCTGAAGAATGCAGAATGTATGTCAATAGCCAGGCTTGGAGTAGAAAGCGGAACCGCCCTTAAGAAAGCTTCGTTTACCGCTTTTCTGCCTTCCCTGAATGCAATGGGGACATACATGCACAGCGGAAAAACCTTTGAATACAAGGAGGATCTGAATCTGCAGCAATTACTTGGTGGCATGGCACAAGCCAATCCGGCTGTAACTTCAGATCTTTTTTATCAGACACTAACAGCCTTGTTTCAACAAGGCATGATCTCCGATGAGATTGACCTGCAAATTGGAGAAAAAGACAATTGGCTGTTGGGGGTGGAATTGGTGCAACCCATCTTTACCGGCGGCAAGATCATTGAACAATACAAGCTGGCAAAAAGCGGAGAAACACTGGCCAAAGACCAACTGCGCCAAACCCAGAGTGATTTGCTGCTCAAGACCGATGAAGCTTTTTGGCGGGTGATCTCCTTGCAGGAAAAGGTAAAACTGGCACAAAGCTATCAAGCCCTTGTGCAGAAACATGTAGATGACCTGAATAATGCCTATGAACAGGGAATCGTAACCCAAAACGAACTGCTGAAAGCCAGAGTGAAACTGGAAGAAGCAAAGCTGAATGTGCTACAGGCAAGTAATGGTCAAAAACTGGCGCTGATGGCATTAAACCAGTTGCTGGGATGTGACTTAAACGTGGCTACCGAATTGGAGTATCAACCCGTGGAAGCAGTGCAGTTCAATATCCCGGATATTAATGCTGTGCTGGAAAACCGTCCTGATTACCAGATGCTGAAGCAGCAAAAAGAGATCAATAGCTCACTGCATAGAATAGCCAAGTCACGCTATTATCCCAATATCGGTTTGCAAGGCAATTTCCACACCTTGAAGCCTGATGTGTATAACAGCCTGGATAACAATTTTGGAACCGGTTGGCAGGTAGGAATCGTTGCCCAGATGGAACTATTTCACTTTGGAGAAAGACATCAAGGCCTGAAAGCAGCACAAAACAACCTGAAGGCAAGCGAATTGAAGCTACAGGAAGCCAGAGAGCTGATTGAACTGCAAATCCAAAGCTGCGCCAATCAGCTTTCCGAAGCCAACAGCAAATTGGAAATTTCCAATACCTCGCTGCAACAAGCAGAGGAAAACCTTAGAGTTTGCCAGGCACGTTATCAGGAAGGGATGCTACGCAGTAGTGACCTGCTGGAGGCTCAGAGTTTGTGGCAAAAATCATACAGCGACAAAATTGATTCTGAAATGGATCTGAACATTAAAAACAGTACCTATCTAAAAGCTATAGATGCACTTAAATAAGGAAATCAAGATGAAAAAGATAATGATATTTCTCTCGGCAGCAGTGCTCTTCAGCGGCTGCACTCACAAACAGCAATCCGCGGTAAAAGAACAAACCGTGAATATAAATACAGTGGCAGTTAGCGATACTGCATACATTCCTGAAATTGAATACACCGGAACCCTGATGGCTTCGCAAGAAGCAAATCTGGGCAGCATTGTTCCCGGCAGGGTAGAAAGAATCCTGATTCCGGAAGGAGGATACGTTCAGGAAGGGGGATTAATCGTAGAAATGGCAGACGAGCTGCTGGCCCAGGCAAAGGTGGAATACCAAACCCTGCAAAAAGATATGCAGAGAATGGAAAATCTTTTAGCCCAAAACACGGTCTCCCGCCAGGAGTATGATCATGTGAAGGCGCAGTTTGATGCTTCTCAGGCCAAATATGCTTTGTTGAAAAAGAATACTGAGATCAGGGCTCCTTTTTCGGGAACAGTGGTTAAACACTGCGTTAAGCAAGGAGAGAACTACAACTTTCTTCCCAATATCAATCCCGGTTACTCCCTGAACAGCGGAATTGTAAGCCTGATGAAGCTTAATCCACTTCTGGTGAAAGTGGAGGTGAACGAGCAGAATCTGAAACAAGTTAAGCTGGGCCAGACAGTGGAGATCGCACTGCCTATGCTGGATAATCTGGCTCGGAGCGGAAAGGTAACCAAGATTATGCCGATTCTTTCTCAAATCACCAGAACTGCTACCGTGGAGATAAGCCTGAATAATCCAGGCAATACCTTAAAACCGGGAATGTTTTGCAAGGCTTCTTTCCGCCTTCCTGCTGAACAGGCATTGGTTATCCCCCGGGAGAGTTTGCTGAGAACTTCTGGAACTGCAGAAACTTATGTTTATACGATCAAGGGGAATATTGCCACCAAGAAGAATGTTACCATCCTGGGTGAATTCAGCTCCTGTTATGTGGTGCAAGGATTGGAGGCAGACGACAAAGTAGTAACCGAAGGCAAATCCAAACTGAACCAGGGAACCAAGGTAAACGTAATAGGATAAGATCATGCGACTTACAAAGATATCAGTTGACAATCCGGTAATGACCATCATGATCTTTGTGGCTATCCTGATTTTCGGGATCGTGGCAGGAACAATGATTCCCAAAGACGTTCTACCGGACATCGAAATGCCTACCCTAACCATCATTACCATCTACCCCGGTGCCAATGCCAGCGAGGTGGAGAATCAGGTTACCGACAAACTGGAAGGAGTTCTGGCGGGAACTTCGGCTTTGAAATCCATCAAAAGTAATTCCCGGGAGAATGTGTCCATCATCACCATGCAGTTCAATTGGGGCACAGACCTTAATGACGCTTCCAATTCCGTCCGTGACCTGATGGAGCTGGTAAAGAAAGACCTGCCTTCCGATGCACAGAATCCAATGATCATGAAGATTACCAGCTCGATGCTGCCTGTAGTGTTTTATAGCATCGAGGCCAGGGAAAGCTACCATGGACTGGATAAATTAGTGGAAGACAAGATATCCAGCCCGGTCAAGAAAGTGGAAGGCGTGGGCACCACATACGTCCTGGGTCAGCCAGAGCGCGAGATACAGGTGGAGTGTGATCCCTTCCAGCTTGCTGCATACCATGTTACCGTAGCGCAGATTGCACAGGCTTTGGCAACTCAGAATGTCTCCATTCCCGCCGGCAATCTGAAATTGGGGAAGACTTCCCTGGCGGTAAGGGTTCCGGCTGAATTTAACAGTGTGCAGGAGATTGGCGATACCCCTCTGCTTAGCTTGGACAACCAGGTGATCCGAATCAGAGACCTGGCAACCATCACGGATGGATTCAAGGAAAGCGAGGCTTATCTAAGGTCTTCAGGAAAGCAGGCAGTGCTGATGATGGTTCAGAAACAATCAGGCGCCAATACGTTGAAAGTAGCCAGAGCGGTGGACAAAGAAATTGCACGCATAAAGAAAGACTTACCCGCAGATGTGATGATAAAGGAAGTGATAAACTCCTCAGAATTGGTGTCGGAATCCCTGAAGAATCTTAGCTGGACCATATTCTATGCAGCCATCTTTGTAATGCTGGTAGTGCTGTTTTTCCTCAGGGAAATGCGAAGCAGCATTATCATTATCCTCACCATTCCTTTCTCCCTGATCATTGCGTTTGTCTATATGTATATTGCCAATTTCAGCATCAATATCTTCTCACTAATGTCCCTGGCAATCGCCATTGGCATGGTGGTGGATAATGCCATTGTGGTTTTGGAAAATATCACCCGTCACCTGGCAAAGGGCAGCAGACCACGTGAAGCAGCCATCTTTGGCGCTTCAGAAATGGAGGTTGCCATCGGGGGCTCCACCCTGACAACCGTGGTTGTCTTTGTTCCCATGATCTTTATGGGTGGCTTGGTTGGTATTCTTTTCAAGCAACTGGCCATCCTGGTATCGGTAACCCTGCTGGCTTCTTTGTTTACGGCGCTTTCCCTTACGCCCATGCTTTGTTCTAGGTTACTTGGCAGAAAAGATGCCAGCCTGAGAAAGCATGGCAAGTTCTTCAGCTTCAGTGAAAGGTGTTTTAACTGGATTGAACAGAAATATGAAGACCTGCTGGAATATGCAATTCATCACCGCAAGCGAATCTTGATAATCTCAGCGGCATTATTCCTGATCTCGATTGGGCTTATCAAGCTTATCGGAACCGACTATATTCCCGCAATGGATGCCGGTGACCTGAACGCTGTGATTGAACTGGACAAGGATGTAAGTTCCGAAGAAACAGCCAGAGTAGCCAGACAAGTGGAAAAGATATTCATGGAAGAGGTTCCTGAGCTTAGGAGCATGTATTCCATCACCGGCCAGACGGAAGGTGGCTTGCTAAGCACCATGGGCTTCAAGGAAGGACGAAACATCAGCACCATAGGCACCAAACTGGTGCTTCCCGATCAGCGGAAACGCTCTGCCAAAGAAATTGAAGCCGTTGTCCGGGCAAGATTGGAAAAGATACCTGAGATCACCAAGTTCCGCGTGGTAGGCGGAAGCCTTCTGCAAAGCGCCATGTTTGCCAATTCCAAGCCGGTGGAGATCAAAATCTCCGGTAAGGACATGGACCAGCTTACCGGCATATCATCACAGATTTACAATAAACTGAGCAAAAACCCCAATCTCGTGAACCTGGAAAGCAGTCTGGACGAAGGGGTGTCTGAAGTGCAAATATGCATCGACAAACAGAAAGCCTCAGCGACAGGAGTAAATCCCGCTCTGGCAGCCATCGGCATCAGGCAATCCCTGTATGGGACAAACGACACCCAATACAAAGACAATGGCGATGAATTCGACATCAAAGTTCGGCTAAATGCACAATACCGCAACGACATAAACGCCCTAAGCGTAATCCCTGTGAATTGCCTGAATGGAAATGTGGTTCCTCTGGGTTCCATTGCAGAAATAAAGATGGGATCAAGCTATGCCCAGATTGACCATGACGCCCAGCAACGCACAGCATATATCACTGCCGAATTGAAAGACATCACCCTGGGAACCGCGATCAAGCAGGTAAAAGACGTTCTTGCCACGCTGGATATACCTTCTGGAACCGATGTAAGCCTGGCTGGTCAATACAAGGATCAACAAAGCTCCTTCAAAAGCTTGTTCTTGATGTTTCTGCTGGGGATAACCCTGGTTTATATGGTTATGGCTTCGATCTTTGGTGGATACAAAGACCCCTTGATCATTATGCTGGCTATTCCTTTGGCATTGATTGGCGTCATCTGGGCTTTCCTGGTCAGCCACATCAGTTTGAGCGTAGTTTCCTTTATCGGAATTGTTATGCTGCTGGGAGTTGTGGTCAATAACGGCATTGTGCTGATCGACTATACCCATCTGCTCAGGAAGCGGGGTGAAAAACTCTTTGATGCTGTGGCACACGCAGGGAAATCTCGTCTGCGTCCAGTGCTGATGACCGCCTTAACCACAATCTTTGGCATGATCCCAATGGCTGTTTCCCATGGCATGGGCTCTGAAATCTGGAGTCCTTTGGGGATAACCTGCATTGGAGGACTGCTGATATCAACTGTCATCACTCTGGTTCTGGTTCCCGTGATATACGTAAGTATGCACAAAAAAGAAGCATAAAAGGGAGGTTGGCATGAATAAAATAGCCTTTGTGATCTGCAACGTGAGCAGCCTGGAAGAGATTACGGAAATAGTATCCAGGTGCAAGCCCGAGTTCTACCAGATAGTGGAGCCGGTTACCGGTGCCCTGCCCTTTGGCGATCCCAGAATGAATAACGCCATTTGGCCCGGCTTTTCTGATCTGATAATCGTAAAAGGAAGCGAAGATACAATTCTGGAACTAAGAAAACACCTCGACTACTACAATCAAACCTGCCGGGGAAACGATGAAAAAGTGGTGATGGAATCCTGGACAATAGACTGATAGACGCTATTGATAAGCTTGCAGGCAGGGACATCATCACTTCCCTGCCTGCTGGCTTGCCTTACCAACCCTCCAAACCCAAGACTGCAAGGCAGCAAGGACAGGAAGAGCATACAGCTTTCAGAATACGGGAGTTCGGAAGGCTACAGGGTTACAAGAAAGCCATAGCCAGATACCCGTTATTCCGGATTTAGTCCGGAATCCAGTTCAAAAACCGATTACCGACCCATCGTCATTCCAAACTTGATGTGTAATCCATAACCATAACCCTCGCACCCTGGATCAAAGACAGTCAGAAAAGAATACGACTCAGAGATGAACCCAGCCGGTGTCTCCCGAGGGCATACACTCTTCCCACCTTTTCATTGGAAGTGCAGAACGACAACAGAGTTGTTAGACTGGCATTAACTTTCAACAATTACAGGGATTCCGACTCTTGATAAATATGATGCAAAGCGCTGGGAGATATCATTTTTAAATAGAGCCCCTACCGTACAAATGTATTGAGTCGCCCTTAACTGTTTTATTTCATCAAGTGACATCGTAAAATAATGCTTGAAATCAATTATTGATGGAGGGATCGGGCAACTTTGTTTAAATTGTAAATAATGGAATCTAGGGTTGTTGTTACCTATTAATGGCTTTTTTTGGTCACTTCCGATTTTTTGTGCAGTGTAAGTCTTCTTGTCATTATCACTTAAGCAATATAAATCCTGAAGATGCTCTCCCTTTCTAAAGATCTCGAAGTTATAAATTGGTGCTAGCATTACAGATATAAGGGTTTTATCCACCTCATAGATTGGTTCTCGATTTTGATTTAATGCTAACCGCCCCTTATCATCAACCCTAGCTTTCATATTATGATCATTTTCTTGGGTCAAATCACAATCTTGAGATAGTATGTAAACAAATGGGAAATCTATGTAGTTCAAAATAACTTCTTTACCTGAGTAATGGACTGATTGATAATATGTTACATCTCGAAGTATGTCCCCCTGAAATACTCTTGGTGAATTATGCTTGTTTATTATGCCAGTAAGTCTATTCAAACTCATCCTTAACAATCAACCTTTTTATCGTTCGTTTGGGTTTCCTTGCTGTTTGTACTTGCTCATCTGAGTTAGTCTCATTGCTTCGATCTACATTCAGAGGATATTGAGTTGTGCTTGTCGAATGTGGTGATTCAACAGACTCTTGAACGTTATAAACTGCGGCCAGCAGTTCTGTTGAAGAACCCTGAGTCGAAGCTATGGTATCGAATTCTTTTTTCTGTCTAGTGTCCTTCATCGTTCATAACACTCCTAAGATCTTCTGTGATTGACTGCTCGAATAGATCTTGAATGTGCGCATGAAACCCTGTTAGTCTATCTGTGAGAGAGATTCCATCTACTGGCATGTCTGTGTACTCATCGTAATCAAGAACGAACAGTTTGTTCTTATTAATTGATGGGTAATCAGGATTGGGTAATCCATACTGAAACCTGATTATATTATCTTCAGTTCGATATTCTATTGTGTTAAACTGCTTGATCGGTTGCAAGGGATGTTTGGATTCGATAGATTGAGGAACAAGAAGCGGATTTATATATACATTCCAGTGACGACTAGTATCCGGAAGATCAATGCGATTAATATATCTCATCCCTATTCTTCGAAGTGATATTTGGGGATGTAAATCAAGTACTGCACTCCATACTTTATTGAACTCAGAATAATGATGATTGTAACTAAGATATTTGCTAACAGACATGATGATTACATGTTTGTTAATAATGAATCGATTGAAGTCATTACTAAATACCCATTCGTTGTATTTGTCGATTCTTCTCACAATATTAGTCCTATCTATGTTAAAAAGTAATTCTTCGGCAGATTGTTCTTTTACTTCTCTTCGGATAGTAATATCTCTCAGGCTATCATATACTGTCTCAGGGAGCTTAATAGCGAAATCATCTATTGGTGTACCATAGTCAAGCCTTAAGATCATCTCGGATAGAAATGGTCTTCTATATTGGATCGAGTCAGTATCATTCATGGACTATCTCCTTTGTTGGCCTC
>Ga0302252_1001954_pt1 | contig 10542 bp, 5 predicted proteins | sample AAG_RA_Leu_MG_FD_193511 | JGI IMG/M metagenome (GOLD analysis project Ga0302252, IMG submission 193511) | Enriched activated sludge microbial communities from anaerobic digester in WTTP, New Holstein, Wisconsin, United States - AAG_RA_Leu | ecosystem: Engineered > Bioreactor > Anaerobic >...
AGGCGGGCTCGAGAAGCCCGAGCACGATGTCTATCAGAGTGCTCTTGCCTGAGCCTGAAAGCCCTGTCACTGCTATGAGGGAGTGGGCCGGGATTGAGAGCGACACGTTTTTCAGCGCGGCGTCAGCGCCTTCTCCGTATGAGAAGCAGACGTCCTTCATCTCAATTCCGTCTTCAAACTCCACTGTCTCTTCCGCAGATGTGTCAACAGATTCCTCCCTGGCTCTGTCCAGCTCTTCCATGCGCTTCAGAAAGCTCTCCCACGCCGGAGGCATCAGCAGGAAGAATTGCAGGCTCGACTGCAGGGAGCCTATCAGTGGCCACACTCTGAAGAATATGATCGAGAGCACTATGAGCCTTGCTATATCGACGTGGAAAAACGTGACCGAGCAGTAGATGAATGCCGCGAGCGCGAGGATCGTAGCCGTGTTGAATACGAAGCTGGAAGTCGAGTATGTCGATACGAACTGCACGAGCTTCCTCTCGGCTTCTCCCGTTTTCCTCGTGTAGCGCTCGAAGTGGGCCTGCTCGGCGCCGTATCCCTTTATCTCCTTTATGCCTCCCAGGTGATCGTTTATATCCGAGAGGCTGTCTTTCATCACGCTGTTGAGAGATTCTGCTATGTTTCCGAGCCTTCTGTTCACAGGCCTCATGCACAGGAAGAACAGTATCCCTCCGGCGATGGCGGCCAACGTGACTGCGGGAGATATTATCATCGAGACTGCGAAGGATATCAGCACCGAGGGCAGGGCGGAGACGTTCTGCAGCAGCACCATCGTCCCCATGTCTATCGTCTTCAGTTCGTTCGTCAGGGCGTTGGCGATATCCGATCTCTTCTGGCTCAGGATCGCCATCCATCTGGCTCTTGCAAACGCCTCATAGAATCTGTCGCTCAGCATCCTGTTGAAGCCGGCCTTGATGGAGACTGTCGTGATCATCGTAAAGCGCCTGAAGAACTCCTGCCCGATGGAAAACGCAAGATACAGAAGCAGGATCAGCAGAAGGATCTGGCTGTTCTGCTGCATTGGATTGGCGGTAACGCCTGCTGAATGTGCCGAAGACATTCCGGCGGCCTGCAGAAAGGGTATGAAAAGCAGAAGGGATACTCCCTCGAGCGCCGAGCTGGCGAGAGTTCCTGCTGTAAGCCAGGCGAGCTTCCTTCCTGCATATCCGTAAAGCTCTTTCAGATATTGAATCAGCGATTTGCTCATCTTCACGTCCTCCCCTGGTCTTTCTGGATCGGATTGCTCTGCCTGTCTGATTCAATTATAGACGATGACTGTGAAGGGCCTTTGAAGCAGATGTGAACATTCTGTGAACGCTGCAGCGTCTTTGCCTGGCGGGCGCAACTGCATCGGCGCTTTGCGGCATAAGTATATGATTCGGTATGCGGTTTGCGCCGCGAGCCCTCTGCTCAGAGCAGATTTATCACGAATTTGTAGCCGAGGCCTCTGGAGGTCTGGATATGATCGTGCTCCGGAACGAATGCGGCAAACTTCTGCCTTATGTTCTTGATATGGGCGTCAATCGTCCTGTCGAAGCCTTCAAAGGCATTACCGTAGGCCATCTCCGCAATCTGCGACCTGCTCAGAACCTTTCCGGGATGCCTTATCAGCACTTCCAGGATCTTGTATTCCGTCGCAGTGAGCGTTACGGTATGCCCCTTGATGGTCACCTGGCAGCCTTCTGTGTCGACTATGAGGTCTCCGGCCGATATTTCCTTCTTCTTTTCGACTTCTTTCGCCTTTCCGGCGGCTTTGAATCTCCTCATCACGGCCTTGATTCTTGCCACGACTTCCCTCGGGCTGAAAGGCTTTGTGATGTAGTCGTCGGCTCCGAGCTCGAGCCCGACTATCTTGTCTGTCTCCTCGTCGAGTGACGTGAGCATGATCACAGGGGTGTCAGAGGTGCTCCTGATCCTTCGGCAGACTTCGATTCCGTCGAGCCGTGGCATCATCACGTCGAGCACGACGCAGTCAGGTTTTGAACTCTCGAACCTCTCCAGCGCCTCTTCGCCGTCAATAGCTGAAAGGGTTCTGAATCCGACCTTCTCCAGCGCTTCCACAAGAAGGCTCTGAATGCAACGGTCATCATCGGCAACGAGTATCAGATAGTTGCTCACAAGCCGCCCTCCTCACTGATTATCACAATAGTAATTATATAAGCGGTGCCACTGATTCCTGCTTTTTCCGGCCCTGTGCCGGCACTTGAAATGGATGCTGTCGGAAAACAGTTTTTTCAGACCACTATGGGAACTGTGCACAGCCTGAGCCACGCTTCTCAGTCTGTTCGGATATTGAAAACATATGTCACAATCCTGCAGGAATTCTATTGATTGATGTTGTAGAAAAAAGTAATGAAAAGAATTCTCGTTGTAGATGATGACGCGACAGTGAGGCTTTTTCTATCCAGGATCCTGGAGATGCATGATTATGCGGTGGAGATAGCCGAAGACGGCTGGGGGGCTCTTTCAGCGATAGAGAAATCCGTTCCCGATCTGATCCTGTGCGATATAAACATGCCGGGCCTCGACGGTTACGGGCTTCTCGAAAAGCTGCAGAGCAACCCCGCTACTGTTACCATTCCGTTCATATTCCTGTCAGCCATGGGAGAGATTCCCGATGTAAGGCGCGGGATGGAGCTTGGTGCTGATGATTACCTCGTCAAGCCCTCAAAGGGCGTCGAAATCACCAAAGCCATCGAGACCAGGCTCGCCAAGCAGGATATCTGGAGGAGAGTATACCAGGAAAAGATGGATGAGCTCAGGAAGGATGTGACGCGGCTGCTTCCCCATGAGCTTCTGACGCCTCTGACAGGGATCATGGGAGTGGCCTCGCTGCTGGAAGATGACAGAGTGACTTTCAACCCCAGCCAGATTCGTGAGATTGCCGAGATACTGACTTTCTCGGCAGAGCGCCTTAAGAGGCTGATCCACAACTATCTGCTCTTTGTCGAGCTGGAGGCCATTCTCAGCAACCCTGAGGCCCGCAGGAAGAGGAAGCAGAATCTCATGCGCCACCAGGGAAGTGCGCCGGTAGACGTGAAGGGAACAATCTCGAGCGTTGCGGAGAGCATAGCCCGGAACTGCAGGCGGGAAGAGGATCTCATAAACCGGCACGACGATATTACTTTCCCTGTCGTGGGAGACGATCTCAGAAAGATCGCCGAGGAACTTATAGACAACGCGTTCAGATACTCCGCGTCAGGCACGCCTGTATCGATAACCGGATTCATCAACGGCGACCGTTACGTTCTCACCGTAGTCGACAAGGGGCGGGGGATGACTGCCGAGCAGATAGACAGCATCGGCGCATTCATTCAGTTCGGCAGGGAGGAGTTCGAGCAGCAGGGCTCCGGGCTTGGACTCAGCATCGTGAAGCGCCTGGCTACTCTCTATGGAGGAGATCTGAAAATAATAAGCGAGACAAACTCCTCTACCAAAGTGACTCTGAGCCTGCCTGTAAATGGCGACTCAAACTCTGCTTGATATAGGGCCCGGCCGGTTCCCATCCTCCCCGAAATATCTCACTTTCCACTGCTTTCAGGTTCATCGACCGACAGCTTTATTATGTTCAGCACTGTCTCCACAGCCTTTTCCATCGCTTCCAGAGCCACCCATTCCAGCTTCCCGTGCGGGTTGTTGCATCCCATGAAGATATTGGGAGTCGGAAGCCCCATGAACGACAGTCTCGCCCCGTCGGTGCCTCCTCTTATGGGAAGATAGAGAGGCTCAATGCCGGCCATTCTGATCGCCTTCGAGGCGATCTCCGTGACTCCGGGATGATTGTCGAGCACCTCTTTCATATTTCTGTAGCTGTCTTTTATCGCCAGATCGATACGCACATCCGGGTAGTCCTTCCTTACCTCATCGACCATGCCTGTGATCGTCCTTTTCCATTTGTCGAGGCCTGACAGCTCAAAATCCCTGAGAAGGACCTTCACTTCGCTCTTTTCCTCACATCCGCTGACTACGTACGGGTGCATGTAGCCTTCCTTCCCTTCGGTGGTCTCAGGACGGGAATCGCGGGGGAAGCGCAGGATGAAATCGGACATTGCATACACTGAGTTCACCATTATCCCCTTGGCAGTGCCTGGGTGCGTATTCTTTCCGTGAAACGTTACAGTGGCGCTTGCGGCGTTGAACGTCTCGATGTTCAGCTCGCCGAGTCTCTCTCCGTCAAGCGTGTAGGCGTACTGCGCTCCTGTTCCCTTGACATCGAAGTATGTCGGCCCGTTTCCGACTTCCTCATCAGGCGTGAATACAACCTTTATCGTTCCGTGCCTGAGATCATTCCTGGAAAGCAGCCTCTCAACGGCCTCCATTATGACTGCGACTCCGGCCTTGTCGTCGGCGCCGAGCAGTGTTGTGCCATCAGTCGTTATTATGGTGCCGTTTTTGAAGAGCCTGAGCTCAGGGTTCTCGCTCTCTTTAATCACTATCGATTCATTGGCAGGAAGGCTGATGTCTCCTCCCTGGTATCCTCTGATCACGTTAGGGTTCACATTGGCTCCGGTGACTGACGGCGAGGTGTCGATGTGGGCGATGAACGCTATCACTGGCGCCTGGTGCGGGAGATCTGCAGGCAGATTTGACGGAACGGTGGCATAGACATAGCAGTGCTCTTCATCGAGCCTCACATCGGATATATTGAGGGCTTTCAGCTCATCCACCAGGACACGGGCAAGATCATACTGTTTATCGGTGCTGGGCACCCTGTCGATATCTTCAGCGCTCTGCGTATCAATCTTTACGTATTTGAGAAATCTGTCCAGAAGCATGATGGTTCTCCTTTGTGTTGGTTTGCATATATCTGTTTGTTGAACTGTATTCTCCATCAGGGCCCGGTTTTCCCTCGCAGGCCCGATGCCCATGAATCAGTCAAGAGCATTTCTGGAAAGAATAATAGATAAGAGTTGTAACAATGGTGATATGGAGAGGATGGGGATATGGAGATACACTGCGAAAAGTGTATTTTTCTATTTCTTTGGCAGGCGCTCACAGGAAGCTTCGCAGCTTTTCCGACAGAGCAGCCATGCCGAAAGGCTTCTGCAGGAAGCTCGTATTCTCGTTTTCCAGAATCTCCGCCGCCTGGTCGTCCACGCTGTATCCGCTCGAGATGAGCACCTTCACCGCAGGAGAGATCTCCCGCATTGTGCTTAAGACCTTGTGACCGCTCATTCCAGGCATGATCATGTCCAGGATGGCGAGAGATATCTGGCTGTGATTCTGGCGGAAGATCTCTATCGCCTCCTCGCCGCTGCACGCCGACAGCACCTTGTAGCCTGCCGTGCCGAGCAGGCGCCCTATTGTCTTGACGATCTGCTCCTCGTCGTCCACTATCAATATCGTCTCGCTGCCGAATCGGGGTGATGAATCGGCAGCGCTTTCATCAGGGACCTCCCTGTCTGTGGCAGGAATGCTTATCGTGAAGGTGGCTCCTTTACCAGGCTCGCTCTCGACTTTGATGGCTCCTCCGTGGTTCTTGACTATCCCGAATGCCGAGGCGAGGCCCAGGCCCGTTCCCCGGCCCACCTCCTTCGTAGTGAAGAACGGCTCGAAGATCCGCTCCTTTGTCTCTGCATCCATGCCGATGCCTGTGTCGACGACTGAAAGTCTGACATATCTGCCGGGATTTATCCCGAACGGCTCGGCGTCTTCAGCGGAAAGGGCCTGCGTATCAGTACGCAGCGAGATTCTGCCGCCGTCAGGCATGGCCTGCCCGGCATTTACGAGAAGATTAAGGATTACCTGTTCGATCTGGGCCTTGTCGGCTTTTATGGCCGGGATCTCCGCGCTGAGCTCCCTGTCCATCGTAACATCCTTGCGGGTGCGGCCGAACATTGCCGCCATCCTGTCGACTGCCGCGTTGAGGTCCATGGGCTGGGCTTCGTATTTGCCCTGCCGCGCAAAGCCCAGCAATTGCCTGGTCAGATCGGCGCCCCTGCTGCAGAGGGCTTTCATCTCACTCAGATACTCCATGTGCTCGAGCTTGACCGATTTTTCAATCTCCAGCACGGACAGGCCGTTCATTATTCCTGCCAGAAGGTTGTTGAAATCGTGGGCTATGCCTCCTGCAAGCGTTCCGACAGCCTCCATCTTCCTGGCCTGGTAGAGCTGCTCCTGGAGCCTGCTTCTCTCTTCGTCGACGCGAAGGTAGTCTGTAATGTCCGTCACCAGTCCCATTGAGCCGTCGAACTCCCCGTCCGGACCTGTGACCGGCGATGCTGATATTATGACCGAGACCACGGCGCCGTCTTTTTTCATGAACCGTCGTTTGTAAACGGCGCCTTTGCCCTGCTTGCGGTCTTCCACCTGACGGAAGTGCTCAGCCAGGTCTTCCGGGTGCATTATGAATTCAACTCTGCGGCCCAGCATCTCCTCGCTGCTGTAGCCTATCAATTCAGCCATGCGGCTGTTTACGAATGTGAATTGAAAATCCCTGTCCACCACAAAGACGCCCTCGGTGGCAGTCGTTACAATTCTCCTGTAACGTGCCTCGCTTTGCCGAAGATCAGACAGCAGTCTCTCGCGCTCCGCCAGGATGCGTGCCAGTTTGACGTTGCTGAGGCCTAGTGAGGAAAGGATGCAAGCCAGCTTGGAGTAAAACCTCATCACGGCGTTCACTGTATTTCGGTTCCATCTGGGCACCTTCTTGAGCGCTGTCAGGTAGTCGATCTCGTTAAATCCGTACTGCTGCGCCTGCGAGCGGAAAGCGCCGTAGTCCGGGATCTCGTCGTCGAAGAAGAACTGCCCCAGGAAGAGGTTGCCTATGTGTATATCTCCGACGGTGATCGGCGTGGCCATGTCCCACATGCTGTTCTTGCAGCGGTAGAGCCTGAATGTTCCCGGCTGTATCCCCTCGGAAAGAACGGTATCGCTTTCCAGGCAGTTTATGGATGTATCAGGGTGCATCCGGTGGAACTTCGTGCAGATATCCTGCCATCCTTTCGCCACCAGGATCTTCCCTTTCAGGTCCAGTATTGCTATGCCAATCCCTGTCACATCAAAAAAATCGTCCATCAGGGACTGCAGAGCCTCTGCGTCTATGATGTCAGATAGTTCGAGGACTCCGAAGTCGCCTTCCGGATCGGTTATGGCCTTGAGCTTTCTCCGTATCCTGCCCTCGCTCTCGCGGAGCAGATTGTCGGCAGTCTTCCGCTCTGTTATATCCGTAAAGGTTGTGTAGACCTGGAAAGGCTTGTCTTCGCCATCTTTGAACTGCGGCGTCGCATTTATTATGATCCACCGGTATCCGGATTTTTCCGGATTATAGACACCCATTACCACGTTCCTGACAGGCTTGCCGGTCTTCAGCGCCACTGATGAGGGATGGGCTTCTCCAGGGAAGTCCGTTCCGTCTTCATGGATGGAGCGCCAGTGAGGATCCAGTGAAGTCTTTCCTGTCATCTGATCGATGGTGAGGCCCAGGATGGACATAGCAGCCGGATTGGCGAAGGTGATCTTCCCGTCTCTGTCCTGGTAGACCACACCCTGGGCCATGGTCTCATAGAGCGTGCGGTATTTTTCCTCGCTTTCGCGCAGCGAGTCTTCAGTGCTCCTGTGCGCTGTGATATCGGTGAAGGTGATGACAGTTCCCTCCGGAACACTTTTATACGACATGTAGGGGAGAATGCTCATTATGAAGGTCATGCCGTCAGAGCTCCGGGCCTCGAGCTCTTTTTTCTGCCCGGTTTTGAGCACTGCTGAAATGTCTTCGAGCAGGGAGCTGCAGTCGATCTTTGCCGTGATGTTTCCTATATGTCGTCCGGAAGCCCCGGAATGAAGCGCGAAGATTCTCGCCGCAGCTTGATTGAAGCGCTTTATCCGAAGCTCGCTGTCCAGGAATATCGTCCCTGTGTCTATGCATGTGAAAAGGTTTTCAATGTCGTTGTTCGCGAGCTCCAGCTCTTCCACCTTGGACTGGAGCTCCGAGTTTATCGTAACCAGCTCTTCATTTGAGCTCTGAAGCTCTTCTTTGGCCGATTCGAGCTCGTCGTTCGTGCTGAGAAGCTCCTCGTTTGTAGACTGGAGCTCTTCATTCGTTATCTTCAGCTCCTCGTTTGCAGTATCCAGCTGCTCCCTGTTGCTCTGCAGGTAATCTCTTGCTGTCTGCAGCTCCTGTTCGAGCAGCGCCACCTGGTTTTCAGAGGCTTCTGACTTCCCGGCAGCATGTGAGGATTTCTTTTCGCACTTTTTTTCCTGGAAAACTATTAAATATCTCTCATCAGATGCTTCTTTGAGCGGGCATACACAGATCTCCACGACGACATCTTCCTTATCCAGCTTAAATGGCTCGGAGCTCTGCCTGATGAAGGCTCTGTCCCTCATCGCCTTATGGAGAGCGATGCTCAGGCAGTGCAGCAGCTCTGCTCTGCACATCCTGAGGACGTTGAGACAGGCTTCACCGGCTGGCGGTGACAGGTAGCGCTCAGTGTTGCCGCGGAAGTAGAGAGCATTGTTTCTTTCATCTATCAACACGGATGGTGATGTGAAATACTTCAGCAGTGCCCTTTCCAGCATCTCCCCGTGATTTGGCTCCTGCTTCCTTGCGCCCTTTTCAGTCGCCGGGCTGTCGATGGCCGTGGATTCGTCAAGCCTGAGCGGCGGATAATGGATCTCCCTCCTGACTGTCTGCTCCTTTTTCTGGAATATTTTCGCCCTCTGATTGACCGTGGCGAAGAGATCTGAATACTGGCCTGTCGACTCTGAACTGCCGAGGAAGAGATACCCTCCATCGTTGAGGGTATAATGCAAAAGAGGTAGCACCTTCCTCTGGAGAACTGCGTCCATGTACATCAGCAGATTTCTGCAGCTGATCAGATCGAGCCTGGAAAAGGGCGGATCCGTCACTATGTTATGAACCGAGAAGACGATCATGTCCCGGATCTCTTTCCTGATCCTGTATCCGGCCTTTTCCATCGTGAAGAACTTCTGCAGCCTTTCTGGATCCACATCTGCTGCTATGCTCTCCGTATAAATCGCAGCTCTGGCTCTGTCTATCCTGCTCCCATCCGCGTCTGTCGCGAATATCAGGATTTCAGGATAAATATCTGCTTCGCTCATGCACTCTCTGATTAGAATGGCCAGTGAATAAGCCTCTTCTCCTGTGGCGCACCCAGGCACCCAGATCCTCAGAGGCTGAGTTTTTTTCCAGGTCCCTGTGAGCTCAGAGAGCACCAGTTCCTTCAATTTCAGGAAATTCTTATCGTCCCTGAAGAATCTCGTCACGCCTATCAGCAGATCTCTCGCAAGTACCTGGCCTTCTTTCGGGTTCTGCCTGAAATAATCATGGTAGTCTGAGATATCCTCAAATCTGTGAATGGCCATCCGCCGCTCGAGCCTGCGCTGTATCATGCTCTGCTTGTAGTGGGTGAAGTCGTGGCCCTGAGAGGAGCGGAGCAGCAACAGTATCTTCTGCGCATGGATGTCAAAGTGCCTGGAAGCTGCTCTGGCTCGGCCGATCGCTTCGCCGGCCGAGTATCTCGCAAAGCGGATTATCTCTTCCGCCATCTTTTCTGCAGGAAGGATGAGGTCTACCAGGCCCGTTTTGATTGCGCTGTCCGGCATTCCGCCGTAGTCGGCCTGCCTCCCGTCCTGAACGATTATCAGCCCGCCCGCTCCCTTTACTGCTTCCAGTCCGAGCGTGCCGTCGCTGCCGCTGCCGGAGAGGAGTACGCATATTGCCAGCCCGGCTCTGTCCTCAGCTATGGAGCGGAACATGAAATCGATGGGAAAGCTCTGTCCATGGGGCTTCAAAGGACTGTGCAGGTGAAATATGCCCTTTTTCAGCGAAGTTTCCGCGTCGGGCGGCGTCAGGAAAACTGTGTTTTTCCTCACTGCCATGCCGTTTTCAAGAACTTTGACTTCCATTCCGGTGTGCTTTTTCAGTATCTCTGCCATCCTGCTTCTGCGGGCTGTGCTCAGATGCTGCGTCACCACAAAGGCAATCCCGGCATCGTCAGGCATGTTGTCAAAGAATGCCTGAAGCGCCTTAAGCCCTCCTGCAGAGGCCCCGATGGCCACGACAGGAAGAGCTTCTTCTCTTTTCGGATGTGATTTGCCGTCCTTCATCTTTCCACTCCGTCCATTCCGGCCGTTCAGGCCAGCAGGAGCAACGCTTTCTGTGAGATTATCGATTCAATCTGCCCTTTGAAGAGCATCGCGGTGAATGGGAGCTCTCCGGATATCCTCACGTCCCCGCTTTCGACATCTATTTCGCCGGAGATGGAGAGCCCCATCATCTTGAAGTGAAATCTGCACTTCCCTCCATCCCAGCTCTCTGTTATATCGCTTATATTGTCTGCATATTCGCTCTTCATCTGCTCGAGAAGCCTCTTCATCCTGATGCACGCCTCTCCCTGCGGCAGCGCGTGCTTTACGCTCACATTAAAGCCTGGCATAACAATCTCCTCATCTACATCCGTGATCGGTTAAGAAATTTTTTTCTTTGATTTATATGCACTTTAGAAGGTACTGGCATAAGAAATGGCCAATATACTGAGTTATAACACATTCCATTTGAAAGGAATCTCAGTATATGGC
>Ga0302252_1001955_pt1 | contig 10540 bp, 12 predicted proteins | sample AAG_RA_Leu_MG_FD_193511 | JGI IMG/M metagenome (GOLD analysis project Ga0302252, IMG submission 193511) | Enriched activated sludge microbial communities from anaerobic digester in WTTP, New Holstein, Wisconsin, United States - AAG_RA_Leu | ecosystem: Engineered > Bioreactor > Anaerobic >...
TCCCATTGAATTTCATTGGCATATTGCATTCATTTGTTAGATTACGCTGCGCTGCAGCTCCGGATTTGTGTTATTACATTTTCTTTTTCTACAAATATTATCGCTGCTACGCAGCTCCATCCGTCAATCGTCTTTAGTCTTTAGAACATTTTGCTCATTGAATTTCATTGGCATATTAACAGGTTATTCACATTGGCATATAAATAACGTTCTTTTTGTAGCCATCGAAATCAATCTAACTACATTCCTTTGATTACCTCGGCCACCCTTTCAATATCTTCATCCGTTAATGTGGGTCCCGAAGGCAGACAAAGCCCGTTGTCGAACAACCGTCCCTCTGTATTGTCACCGTAATAGGGACAATCGGCAAACACCGGCTGCAGGTGCATCGGCTTCCACAACGGACGCGTTTCGATATTTTCTTCTTCCATTTTCAAACGTAACTCTTCCCGAGTGAACCCGGCTTCTTGTGGATCGATGACGATGCACGTCAGCCAGTAATTCGAATTGAAATCGCTGTTAGGATTGGTATGAAAGGTAATTCCGGGCAGATTGTGCAGGAGCGTTCGGTACAGCTGATTAATTGCTCTCCTTCGGGCAATGTGCTCTTCCAGCACATACATCTGTCCGCGCCCGATACCCGCACAAATGTTGCTCATGCGGTAATTGTACCCGATATGCGAATGCTGATAATGCGGCGCCTTATCCCGCGCCTGCGTGGCAAAAAACTTTGTCCGCGCTGCCTCTTCCGCTGTGCGGCACACCAACGCCCCGCCGCCCGACGTGGTAATCATCTTGTTTCCGTTGAACGACAGGCAGGCAAATTCGCCGAACGTCCCGCACTTCCGCCCGCGGTATTCTGAGCCCAGCGCTTCCGCCGCATCCTCCACCACCGGAATCCCGTATTCGTCGGCAATAGCCAAAATCTCGTCCATCCGAGCCGGCATACCGTACAGATGCACAGGAATAATTGCCTTCGGCTTTCTTCCCGTTTGCGCAATGCGGTCATCGATGGCCTCCCGAAGAAATCGGGGCGACATATTCCATGTATCCGGCTCGCTGCCCACAAACACCGGTTTCCCTCCTTGATACGTAATCGGGTTAGCCGAAGCCGAAAAGGTGAAACTCTGACAGATCACCTCATCGCCCTGCGTCACCCCCAGCTGCACCAGTCCCAGGTGAATGGCTGCCGTTCCCGCACTCAATGCCACTATGTGCACCCCCTCACCCAGAAATTCCTGTAAATCTTTTTCAAACCCATCCACATTGGGTCCCAACGGCACCACCCAGTTTGTGTCAAATGCTTCCTGTATGAAGTCCTGCTCCTTTCCTCCCATGTGAGCAAGCGAAAGCCATATACGTTCTTGCATATTATAGTAAATTGAATTTCTATTAAATGATTATGAAATTGATAATTGTTTAATCACTTTGCAGCGGTTGCCGGCGGCCAATACGTTATCTGGAATGTCTTTGGTTACAACAGAACCGGCGCCGATGACGCACCATTTCCCGATTTTCACGCCCGGAATAACGATTGTTCCTGCACCAATCCATGTTCCTTCGCCAACTGTAACATTTCCACAAAGTGTAGCATGTGGAGATATATGCACAAAGTCATGAATCTTGCAATCGTGATCAACCGATGCTCCGGTATTGATGATGCAATGCCTTCCTATTTTGCTGCATGATTGAATAATAGCACCCTGCATTACTACAGTTCCTTCTTTTATCGAACAGGTATCCGATAAAATGGCCGAAGCATGGACTGCCGTTTCAAAGCAAATACCCGATAGGTGCTCAGCTATTTTTTTACGCGTTTTATTATCGCCAATACTGATGATTAGCGGTGACAAATTACCTAAATTGTGATATACCTTATAGCCCAACAATTCGTTGATCGAAGGATTATCGTCTATCAGTCCGAGAATATTTTTCCCTTGCGATTTCAGAATATCGATAATAACTTTAGCATGTCCACTTGCACCATATAAATACATTTTCCTTTATTTGTTGTGATATAGTCAATTTATTGAAGACAGTTCATTTTGCGAGGTAGTGGAATTTCCACTAAATGGTTCCATTGTTACATAGGTTCCTGAATTAATTCCTTCGCGTTTAAATACCTTTTCAATGGTTTTTAAAAGGATTTTAATGTCCAAAGATAGCGAAAGATTATCAACGTACCATACATCATACGCAAATTTCTCCTGCCAACTAATCGCATTGCGACCGTTTACCTGTGCCCATCCGGTCATTCCTGGGCGCACTTCGTGGCGGCGGCGCTGTACCTCATCGTATAGTGGCAGATATTGTACGAGTAACGGACGTGGACCTACCAGCGACATATCCCCTTTCAGCACATTGATCAATTGTGGTATTTCATCCAGCGACAGCGAACGTATCCACCGCCCAATCGTTGTCAACCTTTCGCTGTCGGGCAACAGATTGCCGTTCTCGTCCCTTCGGTCGTTCATCGTCTTGAACTTAATTACCTTAAAAATCTTTTCGTCCTTTCCCGGCCGCTCTTGCAGAAAAAATGCCCCCGCTCCCTTGTTGGCAATCGACAGCCAAATCCAAAGGATTAAAAACAGCGGACTCAGAACAATCAAGCCGACCAGAGCAATTACAAAATCAATAATTCTTTTAAAATAAAGCCTGTAAAAAGACATTTTGAAGATTTGAAAAAAAAATTAAAGATGAACGATAGGCCTTTCTTCCCAATTAATAGTTGATTCTGCCTGTTGTACCGACAAGAAGTCAAAATCTGAAATTAAGTGGTTAAATTTCCGAAAGCTGTGTTTTAACCCATAATAGTTTTTGACAAATCTGTTGGCAGCAGATTCTCCATTTAAACCCCGATATTTTTTTTCCTGTTCCTTATCAAAATCTTTGATATGAAAGTAAGTCATGACATACTCATTTTTTCTTATGATCGATTTAATCTTCCAATAAGGAAACAATCGAAAATATCCGCCCCCTGAATAGCATATTGATTTTCCCAAAATTGTGATGGTGGACATAGGAAATTCTTTTAATTGATAACTTTGATAATTTATCGTTACGGGAACTTTGTATTGAAATTCCGGGAATCCCCCAAAACTGTGATTTGCCGGAAAGATAGAACAATCACTTGTTATGCCGTTTTCAGCCAATATTTCAAAGATCCATTTATTGTGTTCCATAATAGAAAAAGCCGGTGCACGGTATACCGTGACTTTTTCCCCAATTAAATTTTCTATCGCGTCTAAGGCTTTTTGAGTATCTTCTGCAACTTCTTTAGGATTTGCCTCACCCCAAAAACGATGACTGTATGAATGACAACCTATTTGATGACCTCGTTTTGCTATCGACTTTATTACTTCCGGATATTCTTCTGCTACTTTTCCCAAACAAAAAAAGGTGGCTTGAATATTTTTTTCATCCAGTAAATCCAGAATCCGATAAAGATACTGATTTAATCTGGGCAAATAATCTTCTTTTCTGCCGATTGAATAATAATTGTATACCCACCAATCTTCTATGTCAAACGTCAGGATATTCATCTCGGTTCTTTTTATTATTTTGTCTTAATGATCGTAGCACCCCATGAATATCCCACACCGAACCCTGCCAAAAGAACATTCCCTTTCAGATTATTTTTCTTCATTTCTTCATACATCACGATAGGGAGGGTTGAAGAAACCGTATTTCCTACTTCACTCATAAAATAGGGAAATTTCGATTCTTCTATTTTCATTTTTTTTCGCAGATAGCTCAACATGAATTTATTGGCTTGATGAAAGATAAAAGAGTCTACTTCTTCAAATGAAATATCGTTTTTCTTCAATGTATTTTCAATTAGTGGTGGTACCGCTTCTATGGTGAAATTGAATATTTCAGTCCCATCCATATATAAATGATCGGATGATATGGGATTACCATTCTCAGCAAATCTTAGATCATCTATTTTTTCGCGATTGCGCATGCCACCCGTTTTTACAATAAGATTTTCCCCTCCTTTACCATCTGTGCCCAAACTGAAGTTTCCGATTTCGGCAAATCCATCCGAGGATATCAATGTTGCCGATCCTGCATCTCCAAACAGTGTTCTGTTGCCTTTATCTTTGGGATGCATAAATTTGGAATATGTTTCACCTGTGAGAAGCAGAATGTTGTTGGCAATACCTCCCAACAACAAGCCTTTTGCCAACGCCAGCCCATAAACATATCCCGAGCAACCCAAGTTAAAATCCAATGCGCCGCATGTAGTGGGTATTTTTAATTTATCTTGAATTAAACATGCCGATGTAGGTAAAAAATAATCGGGACTTTGTGTACAAAACAAGATAAAGTCGATCGAACTTTTATCGATATCGTATTCTGTAAATAATTTTTCTGCTGCTTTTGAAGCCAAATCTGCTGATGTTTCATCAGGTTTGGCAATATGGCGTTGATCAATTCCCACTTTATTGACAATTTTCTCCACACTCCATTCCGGAAATTCTTGTATCAATTCTTCGTTGGTTACTACTGTCTCTGGCAAATAATAGCTGATGGCTTTAATATATGCTTTCATAGTTATAATAATGTATATCCCCCGTCGATTAGCAGATTGGAACCCGTTATCCATTCTGCGGCGTCTGACAACAAATAGATAACGGCATAAGCTACTTCCTCCGGTTTGCCATATCTTTTGAGGGGATAACGTTTCATATCTTCGTTTAGTTGCTCTTGGGTTATTTTTCCTTCCGAAAATATATTGGTATCGATCATTCCGGGATTCACACAATTGACCCGAATCCCTTTCGGTGCCAAATCCAAAGCCATTGCCTTTGCAAGTCCGTTGATTGCACCTTTTGAGGATGAATAAATAGAACCTGCAACTGACGAACAATAAACGCCCGAAACAGAAGAAATAAAAACGACAGAAGCACCTTTTCGTATTTTCTTTGATTTAACCAATAATCGAGAAAGCTCGGACGGAGCAAAAAAGTTGACTTCCATTACTTCTTCAAAATCTTTTCGTTCGGCAAAAGGGAAAGGCAACACCTTTGTTAAACCGGCACAATTTACCAATCCGGTCAGAGATGTTATATTTTTACATAAATTTTGTACGTCATCAGAATTGGAAAGATCGGCAATAATATAATCCGGTTGATTTCCTTCCATTCGGCTATGTGTTTCTTTTAAGCGTTCTTCATTTCGTCCGGTAATAATAACCGATGCTCCCATTTTGGAACACTCTATTGCAATGGCTCTGCCGATACCCGACGAAGCGCCGGTTACCAATATGGTTTTATTTTCGAGAGAAAAAGGATTGTACATTTTTTTGATTTTAAATTTCCACTAAATCGGATACGACTATTTTATCGGTTTCAAAATAAACACTCCCCCATGATAAACCTACCCCAAAGCCACAAGCGATATGGGATAATCGATTGTTTTCCAATTTATCTCTCATTTCGGTTACCATTGTTAAAGGAATAGTAGCACAACTTGTATTTCCAAAGCGTTCGATAGAATAAGGAACTTTTTCTACAGGAAGATTTAATTTTTTTCTGATTTTTTCGTTCATAAATTTATTCGCTTGATGGAAAATAAAGTAATCGACGCTTTCTAAATTTAACTCAAAATGCTCGGATAATTCTTTAATGCTTGCAGGTGCTTTTGAGATACCAAAAGTAAAAACATCCATCCCCTCCAAAATGAGTTGCTGTTTATTTCTTGAAATGCCCTCGTCTATTTTTATTTCTTTAAAGGAATCATAATTAGTCGGATTACGAAATCCTCCATTTTCAATTTTAATTACATTGGAACCGCTACCATCCGTTTTCAAATTGAACAAGAAATCACCCCCCCCTTGAAATTCAAGAGCGGTTGCGCTACCTGCATCGCCGAACAATGGATAAGAGGTTTTGTCGTTTTTTGAACATGTTTTTGAGATGGTATCTCCCGAAAGGAGTAATCCTTTCTTTATATTGCCGTGACTTAACAAGGAGGTGATTACGCCAAGTCCGTATACAAAGCCGGAACACCCCAATGAGATATCCAAAGCAAGGCAATTTTCCGAAAGACCCAATCGTTTTTGCAACAAGGGTGAAGTGGCAGGCAAATGATAATCTGGTGTTTGAGTCACGAACACAAGGCAATCTATTTCTTCACGATTCCATTGTAAGTCAAACAGCAGTTTGTCCGCAGCATGATAACAAAGGTCCGAAGAACATATTCCAGGGGAAGCAATCCTTCGGGATATTACACCTGTTGTTTTGCTGAAATTTAAACTCTCTTCCTTTAAAAATAAAGGAAAATCGGAACAAAACTCCTCTCGTTTAGGTACACAAGCACTGATGCCTGCTATTTTTACATTCCGGATCAATAAAAATGCCATCGAGATTATTTTTTGTTTTTTATGATGTCGAATAAATCGCCGATAGTATTGGCAGAACGAATATCGTCTCCCTTTAATGCCACCCCATATTCTTCGTCCACCATTGCAATGATGGACAATGCCTGTAAAGAACTCCATTCGTCCAGATTCTTAAAAATCGTATCTTTTGTAAATACCGAAGGATCGGTTTCTTCAAATTGGCTGGCAAAATTTGTAATGAATTCTTGTAGTTCCATATTTATTCAATTTTAATATTGCTGTTATGAAGCAAAGTTAGCTGTATTTTCTAAATATTCACTTATTTGCTTTTATCTTTATCTTACGTCTAGGTTCAGTAAAGAAAAATTCCAATTATTTTCATTGTTCATATCCGAATATTTTTCAGAATCATTGAAATCTAATAAATTATAAGTGAAAGGCAATTTCTGAGGTTGAAACTTAGTTGGGACTTTAATTAAAATGCTTTGATTTATTCTCAATGTGCCGACAAACATTATTATGTCTATTTTTTCAAGTCGGAAAATATGCGAGACAGCTAAGGTGAGCGATTTTAGCGTTTTAATGCCATTTTCACCAAAATACATGATATAGGCACATTTTATACCATTTTCGTTGCTTATGACATAAGTAAATTTTATATTACCTTTCGATATTGATTTATACCGTTTATCTTTGAATCTTTTTTCTAAGAACGTATCATTAATTTCTATTCGATAATTAGCTTTATTCTCTGTTGGATTATATATGTGAGTTAATAATCTATTTCCGGCTATTAAAAACAAAGAAAAAAGTTCAGACAAAATATTTAGAAAAGAAAATTTACGCGCCTTTAATATGTTGGATATTTTTACAGGTAAAATATAATAGTTCAAACAAAAAACCTCGATGCAATGAAGGAATTTAATCGAGTATTGATATGAGTTTAAGTTTGGAACCCCTAAAAATGCAATAATATTTTCCTTTGCACAATATTTTTTTAACTCCATATACATATCATGAAATATGAAAATGTCTTTTCTGTATTCTTTTAACACAAAAGTACTTCCGCTAAGTCCAAGGATGATTTTTTCTTTTCCATTACGAACGTAGTAGTTAGGAATAATCGTATTATAACCAATAACTAAATCGTTTTCAATGCATACAGCATGATAAGAATAGCCCAAAGAATTGGATGTAGCACCTATTCTCAATTGCTCCTTTGTCGCGTAGTGCCCCTCAAACGAAGCGTTAAAACCTCTTACAATTTGCTCCCATAGTTTGTCGGGAATCTCATTGGTTTTATAGATTATTATTTTCATATTCTTTGCAAGCAGTTATGATTTCACTGTATGCTCTATCGGTGGTGAAATTTTTTAAAAAGTAATTGTATCCGTTCTCACCCATTTGTTTTCTCAATATAGGATTATTATATAATTTGTCAAAATTAACACACAATTTCTCAAAATCTGTAGCCAATGACCAAAGCCCTGATTGGGATCTATCTAACATAAATTTTCCGTAATCTGTAATTGAATCAGTGACCGCTAAAATTGGTAGTTTTGCTTGAAAATAACCTAATGTTTTAGATGGAATGTTTGGAATCGGTACTTTAGGATGTAAAGAAATGAATCCAATGTCACATACTTTCATCAAATTGTTATAATCATCACGTGGAATGAAATCCATGAAACATACATTGTTTAGATTCATTTTTTTTGCCTGTTTCATTAATTTCACTTTTTCTGTACCTTTACCAATAATTAAAAATATTACATCTTTTAATGTTCTTTTTCGTTCAGCCAATTTTAATAATATTCTTAAGTTTTGAGGGATACCAATGTTTCCCCCATACAGGACAATAAATTTATCATCTAAATTGTATTTGCTTCTAATATTTATATCAGCTTCTTCATATTCGCAAACCTTTTCCCAATTTGGAAGCAGTCGTAATTTTTTTATATTAATTGTCGGATTTTTTTCGGCGATGAAACTTATGTTTTTTGGAGACATACAACCAATAAAATCTGCTAGCTGATATAAATTTTTTTCTATTTTTCTAAAGTAAGAATAAACAGGTTTTATTTTATCCAAACCAATAAATTTAGCTCCTTCAGGATGAATATCTCTTAAGATGAGATAAAATATACATCGGGTATTTTTTCGTTTTAAGTATTTTATTGGTTGATAGAATCCCAATGGGGGTGTGGTCATAAGAATTAAATCAAATGCTTCATTTTTGAGATACTGTTTTATCCCTTTCATACAAAAATATGGGAATAGAAGATTTGCAATTCCTTTTCTAATGATGCCAATATTCAACATTGGCATAGATTTAAAATTCAATATTCTTATGCCATCCTTTGCTACAATATAGCTTTTCCCCTCATAAGTTGGAGTCAAAACTGTAACCTCATGTCCGTTGTCACGTAACATTTCTATGAGACTATAATACATACTAGAATTATGACTCAGCGTTAAAAATGCAACTTTCATATTCTTTTATTCTCCCCACACAACTCTTTTGACATAATCGGTATATGATATAATGATCCGAACCACCTTGTCGCTCACGTTGGGCATAGTGTAGTCGGAAACGGGACGGAAATTGCGATCCGAACCAATCTGCTGATATTGCAATTGCACAAGCCCCTGCATCACCCGTTCCGGATTCAGGCCTACCATCATCACCGAGGCTTCTTCCATCGCTTCTGGACGTTCATGTGCTTCTCGGATATTCAGTGCCCGGAAATTCAAAATGGACGATTCCTCCGATATGGTTCCGCTATCGGACAACACGGCATACGCATTTATCTGCAACCAATTGTAATCACTAAACCCCATCGGTTTCATCAGCTGTACCAACGGATGAAAACGCACCTGCTTTTCTTCAATCATTTTTCGCGTTCGCGGATGAGTAGAAACAATCACGGGAAAACCATAGTGTTCCGCAATCAAATTGAGAATTTCCACCAGATGAAAGAAATTCTTTTCCGAATTGATGTTTTCTTCCCGGTGTGCCGAAACCACAAAATATTTTTCCTCTTCAAGTCCCAATTGCTCCAAAACCGGGGATTGTTGGATTTTCGGCAGGTAATGCATCAGCACCTCATACATCGGACTGCCTGTTTTGATGATCCGGTCGGCCGACAACCCTTCCCGTAGCAGGTATTCCCGTGCAATGGAGCTGTAAGTAAGATTGATATCCGCAATATGATCCACGATTTTGCGGTTGCTTTCTTCGGGAACGCGCTGGTCGAAGCAGCGATTACCCGCCTCCATGTGGAAGATGGGAATATGGCGTTTCTTTGCCGCGATGGCACACAGGCAGGAGTTGGTATCGCCCAGCACCAGGAAAGCATCCGGTTGCTCTTTTTCCAGCACCGGATCGATGTTGATAAGGATTTGACCTGCCGTTTCGGTGGCATTTTTCCCAGCCGCATTCAAGAAGTAGTCCGGCTTGCGAATCTCCAAATCTTTGTAAAATATTTCGTTCAACTCATAATCATAATTTTGTCCGGTGTGGACTGTAATATGCTGAATGGCTTCCGATTCGTCCAGCTTGGCCATGACACGCGAAAGACGAATGATTTCCGGGCGTGTGCCTACGACTGTCAATACTTTCAGTTTCTTCATCTCTATTTTTAAGAGCCAAGGCAAAAGTTAAAAGAGACAAGTTGTTTATTCTTGTCCTTTTTACTTTAATCTGACTTTTTCTCTAATTAAGATTATACTTTTGTGTTATTGATAATAGTTGCCAATATATTTTTTAGCTCGTTACTTTCTTTTAGCAGTCTATCTAATTCTTCGGATTTTATATCCCCCAACTTATCGATTACTTTGAGCCAATAATTTGATTCTCGGGCTTCCCGCAATGCGATTCTTACTTTATTTTTAAAATCAGCTTTTGACGATCCTGCTTGAGACTCTTCATAATTAGCTCCTGTTGAAGTAGCACATTTAATTAGCTGATATTTTATCACTTGATATTCTTGATTATTTGGTAGTTTTCTCAAAAAAATAATACAATCAACCCCAAAATTAAACGTTCTCTGTAATAAATCATTCTCCCTCATTTTCTTGTTTCTTTTTCCTTGTTTCTTTTTCCTTGTTTCTTTTTCCTTGTTTCTTTTTCCTTGTTTCTTTTTCCTTGTTTCTTTTTCCTTGTTTCTTTTTCCTTGTTTCTTTTTCCTTGTT
>Ga0302252_1001960_pt1 | contig 10518 bp, 13 predicted proteins | sample AAG_RA_Leu_MG_FD_193511 | JGI IMG/M metagenome (GOLD analysis project Ga0302252, IMG submission 193511) | Enriched activated sludge microbial communities from anaerobic digester in WTTP, New Holstein, Wisconsin, United States - AAG_RA_Leu | ecosystem: Engineered > Bioreactor > Anaerobic >...
ATCATTGAGCCGGGTATACAGGATTCCGGATCAGCACTTGAAACGATCGATGCCCTCAACAAACTCATCACGCAATACTTCAACCCAGCCAACCAAGTCCAGCGGAGCGAGAACGCGCCATTAAGCGGGGCGTCCGGCAGCGAGAAAGAGATGGTGGACGATTACACCCGGAACGTCCATTCGTGGCTTGAAACGCAATGGTCACATATCCTTCAGGAATACCTTGATGTGAACGGCTATGAGGGGTACACTGTTGAGGTAGACATTCCAGATCCCAGCATTGACCGCAGCACCATTGAACTCCAGCAGGCCGATAAACTGTTCACCACGAAAACCGGATTGCCGAATGAGATCCGGAAGAAACTTGGGGTTGAGGATCTGGATGAGGCGGGTCTGGCGGAACTCAAGGAATATTATGCCTCCATTCAACCCGCGTCACCCTTTGGTGCATTTGGGGGGCCGGTCCAACCCGGCGCGGAAGAGGGTGCAGAACCCAGCCAGCCGGGCCCGGAAGAGGAGCCGGCCAAGGGTGGCGAGGAATCCCCGCTCATGCAGAAAGCCCGGCTGGCTCTTGAGGCCGTGAAGGCGGATGAACTCAATCCCGACCGGTACGTGGAGGACGATAAGGTCAAGAAAATTGTCAATGCCGCGCTGGATGAAGGATCCGCATTCCCAGACCCAGAGAAAGAGACGGTTGGTGGATCGGGGATCACGCAGGCTGCATATTGGCCGAGCGCGGGGGAAGTACCCGCTGACGTACAGAAGATCCTAAAGGAAGCCTATGATTGGGCATGGACAAGCAGCGAATATCCAGAGGACAGCGCAGACCGCGACCAAGATGCCAAGAAGTTCGCGTGGGATGCTGTTGCAAAGGCCGGATGGAAGAAAACCGAAGCGGGATGGATTCAAACAGGAAATGCACCCGCACCAAAAGGGGGAATCCAGTAATGCCGCTGGATGCTAACCTTGCCACTCCCGGAAAGGCATTTGTGCCAACAGGATCGCCCATGCATGAACCTATCAAGAATGCAGACGATGATCCGAATGGTCGGTGGATTACCATTGAGGGAACTCATATCCTTGTAAAAAATGGGGAAAGCGTCGATAAGGCATTTGAACGAACGACTGGTAAACCGCTTGAAGGAGGGGCAAAGGGATCAGGGAAAAGCACCAGTACACCCCCAAAATCAAGCACACCAAGCAAGACAGAATCCCCCAAAACACCTTCTGCAAAATCTACCCCGACAACCACGGCCACTCCTGACAACGATAAGGCACTCGTTAAATCAATGGCAAAATCCAACAATAAAGCAGTTGGTGAAAAGGCGGCAGCTCAAACGGAGAGTAAACTATCCGATCACCAAGCATATGGGAAATCCGATCTTGTCCAGAATAGCGATGCGTTGGGGGAATACACGTCAAGCGGGTATGCCAAGACGAACGCAGATCTCCGGGCCGGTAAGACAGGGAAAGGCGTTGCGGAGATTGACAAGATCATTGCTGGTGCTCCCGCGCTCCCTGAAGGAACGACACTATACCGTGGGATTGGCGGGAATAGTGTTGCAACAATGATGAACATGCAACCCGGAGACGTCTGTAATGACAAAGCATTCCAATCCTTCTCAACCAGCCCTTTTACAGCGAGTTCCTTTTCATCAATGGGTGGCAGTGAGGGGAAGGATAAAGTGATCTTCCGTGCGGTCACGTCAGGCAAGGAGAAAGGGTTGGTAGTTGGTGGCGCAGAACACGAAGTCATTATGCCCCGGGGCCAGAGCTGGAAAGTCGTGAGCAATACGGCAGTGAAAAAAGATCGTCTTACGACGGTGCATGTCATTACGGTGGTGCCGGTATGAGCGAAAAAGAAAGTAAATTCAATGGCGAGTTCGTCAAGACGGGACGCAAAGAGGTCACTGAAGAAGATCGCGCCCTGATGGAAAAGGTATCGAGAGTGGAAAGCACAGAGGAGGAATAAATCATGGATGACAAGGAAATCAAAGACGTAAAGCAGTATGATCCGAATGTGAACACCGCCGGGTACGCTCATGTCCCGATCGGTCAGAAGGTTGAGCAGTTTGTCAATGGCGGGCCCGGCAGCGGGAATTTCGGCCATGCCGGCAGGCCGGGGGAAGTCGGAGGATCCGGACCGGGCGGGGGGAGTACAAAACCCAATTACAATCCTAAAGAAACATCTCATAGATATGGTGTGGCCGCTTCAAATGCCCCCACCTCGCATGAAGGCGATTTTGTTGATTTTGATGGGAACTATATTCCAGAACATAAAGTTGAAAGTGGATATTCATATTCTCATAGAGAATTTGGAGGACTTCCACATACTAAGTATGGCGGATATAAATCAATAGACCGTGCAAAAAACGAGGCTAAAGACCTTTTAAAACGACATGCATCCGTTGTGATCCGTCAAGGAAAACCATATAACAATGGATCTAATGAAGAACCAGATTGGGAACCCGGGCACCACGAAGTGTGGGTAAGTGACAAATGAAAAAATTATTTTCTTGGGTATCGCCGGCCAATTGCGACAAAGAAGGCGTCCATATCGGTAGCTCCGAAATCCAGCGGGATAAACCGTTCGTTCGGCTTGTCGGTATTCACAGTGCAACCCACACGAACTTCCGGATGCCTGTACCCGAACAGGAACAGCGCACGCTTTTCAGGGGTGTGAAGGGTTGCATTCGGGGTATTCGGATTAATACCCGTAATTTCCGTAATCTCCTGCACGTTCGCCTTGTCGTCTGCAAGGATCTCTTTGTAGATATCTGCCAGTTCCATTTTCAATCTCTCCTCCCTCTTCGGGTAATTTATACTTTATTTTCTGACTATTTATACTTTATTCCTTGTTCCAGAAGGAATGTTACAGTCGGGGGGTCAAAGTTCTCTGAGGCATCATGACAGATTCATGTTGGAACTGCGGATGTCGGACGATCCGGCAGGTCTGTAACAATCCAAACTCGCCACTTTACCGGCACCATGCCGGCCACAAGTGTTCGGATTGGCATAAGAACGTATGCGTTCCCAAGAACTGGTTTGCGGGGAAATACCGAAAATGACGGCGAACTGTGACTCCTGTAAATACCGGTATACCTGCCCGTCGTTATTCCAGCAAAAACAGCAGGAGAAATCAACAGACTGTGATCGGTTCGTTATTGATCCGGATTCACCGTGGGAAAAAGGATGGCTATGAAGGACCGAAGTAAACAGCTCTCGAAGATGACATGGAAGGATCCCACCAGATCATTATCGCGGCTCGCAAAAGTCGAATCAAAACTGGTCGCCCTCTTCCGGAACTATCGCCGCCGGGTACTGGCTGAACTCAAACCGGCTGAACAACCATTCACGCAGATGGAACAACTCACGCAGAAATGGCCTGAGGCGTTCAGCATTGAGCATTTCTATCAGCGCCTTGAGGATCTTACCACACAGGAACTTATCGGCCCCGCAGCTGCGATTCTGGCAAAGGAGATCCCAGACGCATTCACGCACGGTACCAAGTATGCCGATCTGAACCTGAAAGCCAAGATGGGGATCAAGCTGGGTGCACCGCTTGAAGAACGGCAACGGGCATGGCAGAAAGTCGGGGCGTTGGTGGAGAAGTCCAAAGGGGAGTTCAAGGGCGTCTCGGATGCTGTCAACCAGCAGATCCGGCGGGCGGTTGCGGACGGGATGGTGAATGAAGAATCCTTATCGACTGTAACAAAGAAGATTCAAGAGGTCGCGGAGAGTGTTGGGGAAGTCCGGGCCCGTGCTATTGCGCGTACCGAGACTATGAATGCAATCAATACCGGCGTCAAGGACCGGTATGCCAAGATTGGGATCGATAGGGTGGAATGGCTGGCCGCGGAGGATGAAAGGGTATGCCCTATCTGCGGAGATCTTGACGGGCAGGTATTCGACATTGGTAAAGCCCCTGAAGTTCCGGTTCATCCGAATTGTTTACTCCCCGATACGCGGTGTGAAACGCCCGGTGGTATCATCTCTGGGTTGCGGGCCTTCTACAGCGGGCCGGTTATCGAAACAGTGTTGTCGAATGGTGTAAAGATCACCGTTACCCCGAATCATATGTTCCTTACGGATCACGGGTTCGTTGCAGCGGATCTGCTCTGCGAGGGAGACCACATACTCTATTGCACCGGATTCAAGGGGATAATCGCGGGAAACCCAGATGATAACCGGCAACCATCCACTATCAAGGAGATAGTCGAATCTCTTGCGGAATCTGGTAGCATGACGACCAGCAGTATGCCAGTTTCCCCCGAAGATCTCCACGGCGATGGATTGTTCGGGAAGGGCAACATCGATATTATACGGCCCGCACGCTTTTTGAGGGATAACCCGGAAACCGCGTGCTTTCAACAGGTCTGCGCAGATAACTTCGATGCGGCTAATACAGCCGGTCAGCGTCCTCTCAACCGTGATCGCACGCTTGCACTTTTCCTCTACCGGGCGGGTCTTGCCACGGATGGCGGCATGAGCGGCATCCGTCAATCGGATCCGTTCTTCGGGGGACGTGTGAGACATACGGAGAAACATGGATTCACTTCTCCCTCTGGGGGTGATCCCCAAAAGTTTGAGCCTACGAGTGATTGTTTGCCTATTGTATCCTGTAATCTCATGAATCTGCTTGACGGATTTTCCAGCATTATAGAGATTCAAGATGTCGTTGCTGTCAATGTTGTGATGTATTCCGGTCATGTTTATGATCTCCAAACATACTCCACGTTATACATTGGCAACGGGTGTATAATAAGTAATTGTCGATGCACGCTCATTCCATACGTCGATACCGGAGAGGAAGAAGAAGAAACCACGCAGAAACAGCCGCATACGCACTGTACCTGTGGGCACGAACAGATCACATGCGGGCAAGGGAGATTCTTATAAAATGGCGTTTGCACGGGACTATTCCAAGAAAGAACAGGAGTATATCATTCAATGGCAACATGCGAAATCACCCGGTGCGATCGCAGCGGATCTGAACAAATGGCCGGAGAACCTATCGGATCCCCGCCATACTTCAGGGATCCGGAAGTTCCTGTATCGCAGGCGCCGGCAGGCTGTACCGGGCGAAGAGTAACAGACTTTTTTTTCAAATGAGCGATATTAACAACCTCACTCTATTCTAAATATAAGAGATTTCTATGGCACGGATCCTGAATGCGCCCGAAGTGCAGGTCAAGGAAGATCCGCACCCAACGCAGCTTCCGGATATAACCCCAACCTAATCTTTTCTTTTCTTAAAACAAGTTTATTTTAATTTAGTTACGCAACTTTTTCTGTTCTAACTATCATTTTAGTTTAGTTATGGCAAGTGAATCTGTTCTAACTAAAGTGAAATGAGCGATATAAAGGATTAGGATTATATCAATAACTTAATGCCTTCCACAGATTTTGAGCCTGTAACGTCCAAGGCCGAGACCATCCGGAACCTTGGAGGCATGGCAGATTCGCACGATGCGATCCTGCAATTCCTCAACCGGGTGATCGGCGACCTCTACTTCCCCTTTGAATCTTTTACCTCGACTGCTGACCAGTGGAATGGCATCCCGATAGTGTTTGCGAAAACCCATCCTGACTTGAAGGCATTCGATGAAGACCGGGATCGGGAACTTGCACGGATCGGAGGAAAGATTGTCGGGTTTATCAATCACGCTCATCTTGTTACAGTCGGGCATCCCCGGCTGATGGGTCAGATGGTATTCACCGATGATGGTCAGTGCTCACAGTATATTCTCAAAGGGATTCTCTCGCTCTCGACGGGGTTCTGGTGCCGGACGAACCGGAAGATCTTTCCGGCAACTCTTGTCGGCAACATTCGCCCGAACCACGTTCTGGTATTCGTGGAGGATTTACGGAACCAGCCGAGAGATCAGGGATCAATCATCCTGAATAAAGAGGAGCGTAAGTATTGCGGATTAGGCATGGAGGCCGTATGCCTTTCGTGCGGGACAGGTGAGTTTGTGGAAACAGAAGAAGAGATCGGAAACAAAGGCAAGACGTTATCCGCGAAGTATCACGCCCGGTTCCAAAAGATTATGAGCAAACTCCAAGAGGTTTTTGGCTCTCACCAAGAGGCCATCAAGGATCTTGAAGGTGTGCTGGGTGAGATGACCACGGAACGATCTGATGCGAATGGCGATTACCATTCCATCCTGCCGCCAACCGGCGCGACCGATACGCCCGATGTCTCCGCAATGGGGAAAGTCGGGAACGATATGCTGCACGATGCCACTTCAATGCCACCGGTTGGCGGGATGGGTCAGACGTCAATGAAGCAAGCCGAGACGTCCGCGAATCCCCAAGTGGAGGCGGATCGGAAGGCTTCACCAGACGGTAAGCCGGTAGTGCCCGGAGGGGCAGTTACCAAGGAGGATACAGACATGGACGAAGTTGTCAAGAAAGGGCTTGAGGACATGGGCTTCAAGTACCAAGACGGCGCGGCGTTCATCACGCAGCTGAAGCAGCTGATGGAGGACAAGAAGGCGCTTGAAGAGCGTGTCAATTGTTCCGAAAAGGCGCTCAGTGAGATGAAGGCCCAGAAGCAGAAGGACGACGAGGAAGCGGAGAAGAAGGAAGCCGCTGCCAAGAAACTTCTTGAAGAGGCCGAGACGGAAGAGAAGGCCATGAAGCAGAAAGTTGAGGAGTTGACCCAGAAGGTCAACGATATCAAGTTCGAGCAGCTGGTCAACAAGCTTCCCAAGGGTAAAGCCCCCAAGACGGAAGCCGAACGACTCGCACTTCGCAAGAAGTACGATGAACCCACCGGCCCAGAAGAGATCATGAATATGATTCTCGACTCCGCCAAGGGATTCAAACCCGGCACTCCGCAGGAAGGTATCTCGACACCCGGAACTCCTGCCGGTGGACAGCTGAGCGCTGAAGAGGCGATCAAGAACAAGAAGACCCGCGGAATCGGGGTCTGGAACCCGTATGCCAACGATGGCAAGGGCGGGTACGTCGATTAAAGGAGGACTGAAAAATGTCAGTATGGAAACAGTATACTCCAACCGACAAGGTGATCCTTGCCGGCAACGCCGAAACTGGCGAAGAGCTGAGCGTTGAGACCAACACGGGCATGATCCCCGGTGTACTTGTCCAGAAGGGTACAACCGATGACGATATCGTAGTCGGCGATGCAAGTCACGCACCGGCTGGCGTCCTTGGGTACGAGAAGACCTCAATGCTCTTCCGGCCGATGGATGCGACCGGCGCCTACTACACGATGGACGGCACATATGCCCAGTCCAGCGCAACCGTGAACTCTCGGGCGTTCGTGCATCAGGCAACTGATCTCGCATGGTACGGCTGGTGGGCAGCCAACGATGGCACGTCTGCGGGCGTTATCAAGGGACAGGTACTCTACCCGGCAGCAAGCGGCCAGCTGTCCGTCACTGCCGGTTCGGGCGGTGCGGCTCGCGCCTATGCGGTTGCACTTGAAAGCAAATCATCGAGCACCAGCGCCCAGCGCCTCAAAGTCGAGAGGGTGTAAATCATGGTAGACACAGACTCAGATGCCATAAGGCAACTCACCTATGAACAGATCGTGAACAACGTCACGCTCCAGCAGCGCCTTGCGACCTACTTTGACGAGCAGCTCAAGGAACCGCTCCGTACCGTTCTGGTCGGCCGGCAGATGTTCGCCAAACAGGTTGTCATCGGCCCCGACAAGTACCGGGTGAACTTCAACAAGATTCAGGAAATGGGATCTGCCTTCGGCAGCATGACCTCTCCGACCGTTGGATCGGGTCTGGACAACATCCGGATCGACAACTCCGAGCTGGATCTTGTCACTCACTGGAAAGAATACCAGATCCCCCGGCAGGATTGGCAGGTCTTCCAAGCCGGCGGCGTCAACCTGAACGCCATCGGTGCGATCTCCGCCAGCTACATGACGGCACTCTACGAGGACAACACCCTGATCAACGGCTGGAATCCGTCAGCAGACGGCACCACGTATCGCGTCAAGGGTATGACTGCCGTTTCCGGCACGTCCTTCTCAGGTGCAGACTTTGGCACGTTCGGCAACGCCATCAAGACCGTTCAGAACGGCTGGGCCGCGTTCGATGCAGCTCGGATTGTCGGCTGTAACATGAACCTGCTCCTCAGCCCGTTCAACTACGAGAAACTGATGGGATCGATCTCAAGCATCGGTCTCCGGGAAGCCCCGATGGTCGTTGAGATGCTGAACCAGTATCCCAACATGCCCAAAGGCACGATCATCAAGGCACCTACGAATCAGGACGGAACTCCGATCCTCACCAAGGGTACCTGCATCATGGCACCGGTTGACCCGATCGGCCGGTTCTTCGATCTCGTGATCGGCGCGAACTACATCAATGATGTGTTCGTCAACGGCCCGAGCCAGATGCTCTCCCCGATGGGCGGTGTCGTGTTCACCACGTTCACTCCCCGGTTTGTCTTCCCGACTGCGATCGGTGTAGCAACAGGCTGCGGTACCAGCTGAGGGACAAGGAGAGACCCCAAATGTCCCTTATTTCTGTCCGCGTAAAGCGGCCCGATGCAGCACACCACCAAGACGGCAGGATCTACAAGACTGGCGAGGTGTTCCAGATGGAAGAGGCGCAGTTCAAGGATGCCGAGAGGGGTATCCCGGGTTTCTTTGAACGTGCGGATCCCCCGATGGAACAGATCAAGAGCAAGGATCTCCCGCAGAACGCCGCACCCCTCAAGGGGCCGGCCAAACCTGCCGTGCAGGAGCCTCCGGAAGAGCCGGATGTTGATCCTGCCCTCAAGGCAGCAGGGATCGAGGATCCCAACAAGAGCCAGATCGAAAAGATGGGCGGCAATCCGGTTGATGCGCCTGTAACAAAGAAGAAACTCGAACTCAAGAAGAAGTAAGAGATGACGCATGACAGTCTCACCTACGCTGGTTGCAGTGGTCTCAAAAGGACTGATTGTAGTCAGCGATAGCGGCGCATTCACCACTGAGTATTACAATCTGATCGTGCCTGACGCGAAATCTCTTCTGGATCAGAATGTTGGCAGCGGGAACCTCCCGTCCAACATTTATGATCGCTGCTGGGCATTGATGATCTGTCACCTCTGGATTATTGGGGATCCGGCATTCGGATTCTCATCGTATTCAGCCGGCGACTATTCACAAAGCCTGAAGGAACCCGGCGATTCTGTTTACTCGCTTCAATGCAAGGCAGCAATCGCTCAGTGGAACCAGCAGGGAACTCCGCAGGCCCAGACGGGTGTTCGGCGGGCGGATACCGACATGGGTTTGATGCAGACCGACCCGCAGACGGTGCAGGAACCGTGGACTGACGGATCTTCTGTCAAGACAAATCCGTGGGGCATTATGGGGCCGGGGATATGATCTGCGCCTTACCTCACACCTGCACGATACAGCGGCGATACCAGAAGCAGCGACTCTCCTATGCTTCCGGAACGGCAGCGTTCCATATTGGTGCAACGGTGACCGGCGGGGTCTCTGGCGCCACAGCAGTAATCGACAGGATTGTAGGCACAACAGTATCGGGGTATCTGATTGTCAAGACCGTGACGGGTACCTTCAATGGCACAGAACCCCTGACGGAAACGGTTGGCGCAACTCCTCACGGATCCGCCACCATGAACGCCGCACAGGTCGCCTACAAGAACGATTCCGGCGAGTATGAGTATTACTGGACGGACGACCAGACCAACGTACCAGCACGGTTCTACTCGGTCAGGTCAAGGGTAACGGTGTTAACCCCCGGGCAGTTCCCCGGCATGACTACTTACGTAATGCTCTACTCAACCGCCACGATTGACCACCTGAACTACCGGATCAAGTCCACAACCCCGGGGTTCCTGCCGGCATCAGGGATCTATCAGATCCTATCCGTAAAAGCCCCGTATAACAGCATGGCGCTTGACCACTACACCCTTGAACTGAAGGAGCTTGCATCTGCATGACACACCCCGAAATGAACGAAGAACTTACCTTTACCCGGGAAGATGCTGACCGGATCACCCGAATGGAAACGCTGTTGATCGGGATGGATCAGAAGATCGACAAACTCGCTAGCAGTATTGGAGCTTGTCAGAGCGTTTGTGCTGCGAGGCGGAAGAAGTTTAGCGAGCGCGTGGATATTATCGAGAAACAGCACACAGAAGAAAAAGGGGTCCTTAAAGGCCGGACAGCTGATGTTGCGCTGGTTCTTGGAGTAATCTCGCTCATTGGCGTCCTATTGGGGATCTGGAGGTCTATCTCATCATGACCAAGATCCTCACCTACGATGAAATGATCGCGGCCCTGCAATCCCTACAGGATGCAGCCGTTCCGGCTCTAATCGCCGGAATGGAAGTAGCGGCGGCAGTCGTTGAGGGTGAGGCGAAACGCAACTGTACCCTCGGCCAATCCCCCTACGAGGACATGGTATTCCCTACCAAACTGGCAGCCTATCAACGTGCGGGAAAATTCAAGAAAGTCCGAATGACAACCCGGCCGAGCGTGTTTGTCGGGTATGAAGGCGCGTACTCAGGGGCGCCGTA
>Ga0302252_1001961_pt1 | contig 10515 bp, 11 predicted proteins | sample AAG_RA_Leu_MG_FD_193511 | JGI IMG/M metagenome (GOLD analysis project Ga0302252, IMG submission 193511) | Enriched activated sludge microbial communities from anaerobic digester in WTTP, New Holstein, Wisconsin, United States - AAG_RA_Leu | ecosystem: Engineered > Bioreactor > Anaerobic >...
TTTATTAAATGCAATCAGCAGAAGAGGTGTTCAGCAGGGCTTTTTTCATTATTTTTACTTTATCCTGAACCCGGGACTTTTACTACGGGATTTTTTTTCAAGGAAGGAAAAAGAATGTTAAATATCATTATTATATCAGTATGATATAATAATGATATAAAAAGATATCAATATAATATTAAAATGATATCATTATAGCTATGGATTGTCGTGAAGGTTGTGGCGCCTGTTGTATTGCCGCTTCAATATCCTCGCCGATTCCAGGGATGCCGGAGGGTAAGCCTGCGGGAGTGAGGTGCATTTATCTTGCTGGTGATTACAGATGTGTGCTGTACAACTCGCCGGAAAGGCCAAAGGTGTGCAGCGACTTTAAAGCTGAACCGGAGTTTTGCGGAAGCACAAGGGAGGAAGCAATGAAGATCCTTTCATTCCTTTCGGGACTTTGATAAGGATCTATTTTCCGCGGTTGTAAACGATACGGCCTCCCGTAATTGTATAATCGACTTTGGTCTTCATTATCTCATCTTCGGATATCGTCAGAAGATCTCTGTCGACAATGACAATATCTGCAAGGTAGCCTTTTCTGAGCATCCCTTTCCTGTCGTCCATGAACTGGGCGTAGGCTGATCCCAGTGTGTAGTATCTGATGGCTTCCTCCATGGTGAGTTTCTGCTCAGGGAACCATCCTTCTCCGGCCTCACCAAGCCTGTCTTTCCGTGTTACTGCTGCATAAAGCCCCTCCATGGGATTCAGGGGCTCCACCTGGTAATCGGTACCGAATGCCAGCATTGCTCCCGAAGCTGTAAGACTCCTCCATGCGTAGGTTCCAAGGCATCTTTCATATCCGACTCTTCTCTCATAAAAGAGCTTATCGGAGATGCAGTGGGTCGGCTGCATCGAAGGTATAACCCCCAGCTGTGCAAATCTCGGGATGTCGGTAAGAAGAAGTGTCTGGGAGTGCTCATCACGGTGTCTGCTGTCGCGCCGGCCGTTTACCTCAATAGCTTTTTCAAAGGCATTGAGAACCCAGTTGTTTGCCTTGTCTCCGATTGCATGTATGCCTATCTGGAAGCCCATTCTGTCAGCGGTAACAACCATGTTCTCAAGTTCCTCGTACTTCCACATGGCAAGGCCTGAATTTGAGGGATCATCACTGTAGGGCTCCATCATGAGGGCTGTTGAGGACCCTATCGAGCCGTCGGAAAATGCTTTCAGATAACCGAACCTTATCCAGTTGCCGTTTTTCGGGTACAGGCTCTCTTTTTCCCGGTACTGCTTAAGTACAGTTGTGTCGGCAGTAAGCGGGGCACCGATATCGATCCTGCAGGTAAGAAGTCCTTCCTGCATCAGCCTGTCGTATGCTTCAAAGTCGGCGCCTCCGGCATTCTGAACACTGGTAACTCCAAGTTCGCGGGCTTCCTTCATTGCAAGAAGATAACCCTGCCAGGTTCTTTCCTCTTCTTCAGCGGGACTTCTTGTAATTACCTGTTCTCCTGTTCTGACAAGATCCATGGCGGCATCCTTGAGGATACCTGTTGGTTCTCCTGTGGCAGGATCTCTCTGGATCTCTCCGCCAAAAGGATCGGGGGTGGACCTGGTAATTCCCGATTTCTTCAGGACATAACTGTTAACAAGCATTGAATGCCCGTCGGCACGAGACAAGAGAACCGGGTTATCGGGAGAGACGCTGTCGATGAGTTCCTTCGCGGGCCATTTCCTGTCGGTGAAAAGCTCATGCACCCAGTGACCTCCCCTGATTATCTGACCTGGTTCAGACCTTTCAACCTGTTGCTTTACCTTTTGTGTTATTACTGAGGGATCGGTAACATATCTGAGTTCTATGTAATCGGGATCGAGAGGGCCGAAATGGACATGCGCGTCATTGAATCCAGGAAGGACAAGTCTTCCTCCTGCATCTATTATCTCAGTTACTCCTTCAAGGATCATCCCCGAAATCTCTTGGTCCGACCCGACTGCAATTATCTTCTCACCACTGATAGCTACAGCCTCAGCAGATGGATTTCCGGAATCGATAGTCAGAACCTTTCCGTTAATAATGACCAGATCGGCCTTTTCCCTGTTGTTGCATGCAACTGTTGCTGTCATGATGGCAATAATTATCGGAAGAATGGTTGTGTTCATTTGAAATTTTCTTTAAGAGCGGAAATATATGAAAAAATGGATTTAAAAGTCAGCCCGCCGGCTAAAATGACCGGAAAGCATTTTTCCCTTGTGCAGCCTGTTTATTGTCATGATACCAATGGGCGCACGTATTCAGTCTTTTTTCATCACTTGTTAAAAATTAAGCAATTCTTAAGATATCCCTTTGATGAAAAGGAATAAATTCGCATAAAACCGGAAAAATGAAGATTGCGCTAATTGGTTACGGAAGGATGGGCCATGAAATTGAAAAGGCCGCTCTTGAAAGGGGACATTCCATAAATCTTATTATAGACAAGGATAATTTGCAGGACCTTAATGAGGCTAATCTTGCAGAATCGGATGTTGTCATTGAATTCACGACACCTGAAACTGCTTTCGGCAATGTGGCCAGTTGCCTGAAAATGAAGGTCCCTGTTGTGTGCGGAACCACCGGCTGGCAGGACGATTACCGGCGGGCGGAAGAGCTATGTCTGCAGAATGATGTTTCGTTCATTCATTCAACGAACTTCAGCATAGGAGTTAATATCCTTTTCAGGCTCAATGCCGAGCTTGCACGCTGTCTTTCAGCATATCCCGGATACAAACCTTTTATTGAAGAGATACACCATACAAAAAAGCTGGATGCACCAAGCGGTACGGCTATTACTCTTGCAGGCGGGATCTCGGCTCAGAACGGAAACTATGATGGTTGGGGTTTTGAAAGGGAAGCAGGGGAGAGGATGATCCCCGTCCGCTCGGTGCGCGAAGGAATGGTCCCCGGTACTCATACCATCAGCTGGGACTCGGAGATCGACACGATCAGCCTGAAGCATGAGGCAAAGGGAAGAAAGGGCCTGGCTCTGGGAGCCGTCGTTGCTGCCGAGTTCATCAGCAACAGAAAAGGGGTCTTCACAATGGAAGACGTGCTGAGATTCTGATAATTATTTATATTTTTGCCGCATCTTATACGTTAGCACAAAATGAGTGAGAAAAAAATACAATTGATACGTTTTGGGATCGCAGCCGCCATATACCTTCTTGTAGTAATATGGATTGGTAATTACTGGCTTCTTGCGGGTCTTGCAATAATTTACGACATATATGTATCGAAAAAGGTGAACTGGACCTTCTGGAAAAAAAGGGACGTGAGGAACAATTCATTTGTCGAATGGCTCGATGCGGGAATCTTTGCTGTTGTAGCCGTTACACTTATCAACATCTTCCTTTTCCAGAACTACAGGATTCCAACAGGTTCGATGGAAAAATCGCTTCTTATCGGCGATCACCTCTTTGTTAGCAAGCTGGCTTATGGCCCAAGGATGCCCAATACTCCGGTGGCATTCCCTTTCACGCAGCATACGATGCCTCTCACAAAAGGGAAGTCGTGGTCGGACATAGTTCACTGGCCTTACAAAAGACTTATGGGGCTGGGACATGTGAAGCACAACGATGCGATAGTTTTTAATTTCCCTGCCGGCGACACTGTGGTTGTCGAGGAGCAGGTCACAAGTTATTATGAAATAGTCCGGCGTACAGCAAGGGAAATGATGGCACGCGACAGCTATGGAAGTCAACCCGCCCGTCCGGAATCCTGGTATCTCAATGCGGCAAGGAATGAGGTGAGGGACAGGTTCACAATAATCTATCGTCCGGTTGACAGGCGCGATAATTATGTGAAGCGTTGTATCGGGCTTCCCGGCGATTCTCTCGAGATACGCCAGGGTGTGGTATATATTAATGGAGCGGAGGTTACTGAGAATGAATCGCAGCAGTTCAATTATGTTGTCAGCACCAACGGGACCACAATTAATCCAAAAGTTTTTGAAAGAATGGGAATTGCACGTTCCGATCAGAATATGGTTTCGGGCTCAGCGTACTATCTGCCTCTTACAAGGACAAATGCCGAAGCAATAGGTAAATTTGCAAACGTGAGGGAGGTAGCTCCTGTTTTTTCACGACCGGGAGAATATGCCCCGCATATCTTTCCTCACAGTCCGGTTTACAGGTGGAACGAGGACAACTTCGGTCCTTTGTGGATACCCTCAAAAGGGGCGGTGGTGAAGCTCGACACTTCCAACCTGTGCCTCTATGAAAGGATAATTGATGTTTATGAAGGCAATGACCTGCGCGTTGAAGGAAGAACCATATTCATTAACGGGCAGCCTTCGGATTCCTACACATTCAGTATGGACTATTTCTTTATGATGGGAGACAACCGTCACAACTCGGCCGATTCGAGGTACTGGGGTTTTGTTCCGCAGGATCACGTAGTGGGAAAGCCAAAGTTTATATGGTTGTCGATCGACAAGGAAGCCACCGGTTTAAAGAAGATCCGCTTTAAGCGTTTCGCGATGGGGATAAAATAAGGATACGTTTCGGGGAAAAAATAAAAATAGGGACATGCCATGGCATGTCCCTATTTTTTATTTCGTATGCGTGTACCGGGCACGTAACGGGTCATGCCATGGCATGACCTTATTTTATTTTTTCGACGATAGCCTTGAAGGCTTCGGGATGATTCATTGCCAGGTCGGCAAGTGTTTTCCTGTTTAGTTCTATACCTTTCTTCTCAAGGTTGCCGATAAACTGGGAGTAGCTCATTCCATACTGCCTTACACCGGCATTTATCCTCTGAATCCAGAGAGCCCTGAATTCACCTTTTTTCTTCCTTCTGTCGCGGTATGCATAAGCCATCCCCTTGTCGAGGGTGTTTTTTGCAACCGTAAAGACGTTCTTTCTTGAACCGAAATTACCTTTTGTCTGCTTGAGAACCTTTTTTCTCCTGGCTCTCGAGGCTACTGAATTTACTGATCGTGGCATAACTCATTTTTTTGAATGTCAGCGTTCCGCTATGAACCGGACTCTTATCTGCTGAACAATCTGTTAATACTAATTGTGTTTTTCAATCGGTGAAACAAATATTTACTTGCTGGCAAGGAGAAGTTTGACGTTCTTCGTGTCGGCTTTGTCGACCAGACCAAAATAAGTGAGATTTCTTTTGCGTTTCGTCGCTTTTTTGGTCAGGATATGACGCTTAAATGCATGCTTCCTCTTGATCTTCCCTGTTCCGGTAAGAGAGAATCTCTTCTTTGCACCGGAGTTCGTCTTCATTTTTGGCATTTCCTTAAAATATACTTGTAAAAAACTAATTCTTCTTCTTCGGGGAAAGAGAAATTATCATCCTCTTGCCCTCAAGCCTTGGAAGTTGTTCAACCTTCCCGTAATCTTCCAGGTCGTTTGCGAACCTGAGAAGCAGGACTTCACCCTGTTCCTTGAACAGAATCGAACGCCCCTTAAAGAACACGTAAGCTCTTACCTTTGCACCTTCCTCGAGGAATTTCATTGCATGCTTGAGCTTAAAGTTATAGTCGTGATCATCAGTGTTGGGGCCAAATCGTATCTCTTTCACCACTATCTTGGCTGCTTTGGCTTTTGCTTCTTTCTGTTTCTTCTTCTGCTGATAAAGAAACTTCTGATAATCAACAATTTTGCAAACAGGGGGATCCGCATTCGGGGAAATTTCAACAAGATCGAGCTCCATCTGGTCCGCAAGTCTCAAAGCATCCTGGATGCTCATTACTGCTGTTTCTATTCCATCACCGACAACTCTGACCACCCGCGCAGTGATCCTGTTGTTAATCTTGTGAGCCTGCTGGGCAACTCTGGCAGGACTTCTCCTTAGTGGTAGGGTAATAGCTCTTTCCTCCTAACTTTTGTTAATACTATTTTTTTTAAATTGTACAATCAGTACGCAACTTCCCTGTTGATCTCCTGCATGACAAAAGCGGCAAATTCTTCAATTTTCATGCTTCCCTTGTCGCCTTCACCCTGCTTTCTGACGGCAACAGTTCCGTTTTCTGCCTCTTTTTCCCCGATGATAAGAAGGTATGGAATCCTCTTTAATTCATTATCCCTGATCTTCTTACCTATCTTCTCGTTCCTGTCGTCAATTAGTGTGCAAATATCGGAATTATTTAGAAAATCCAAAACTTTTAAAGCATAATCATTAAATTTTTCACTGATAGTGAGGATTACAGCTTTTTCGGGAGCTAGCCAGAGAGGAAATTTACCGGCTGTATTCTCGATAAGGAGCGCTATGAAACGTTCCATCGATCCGAAAATAGCTCTGTGGATCATCACAGGCTGGTGTTTTTGATTGTCGCTTCCGTTGTAAGTGAGGTCGAACCTTTCCGGAAGGTTGTAGTCGACCTGGATCGTTCCAAGCTGCCATTTGCGTCCAATTGCGTCCCTTACCATAAAATCGAGCTTGGGACCATAGAATGCAGCTTCGCCGGGAACTACAGTTGTCTCGAGATTCTTTTCTGCTGCTGCCTCTATTATGGCCTTTTCCGCTTTTTCCCAGTTCTCGTCGGAACCGATGTATTTCTCTTTGTTATCAGGATCACGGAGAGAGACCTGTGCGGTGAATTCCGTAAAACTCACGGCCTTGAAAATAAACTGAACCAGGTCAATAATGCTTTTAAACTCCTCTTTAAGCTGATCAGGCCTGCAAAAGTGGTGGGCATCATCCTGGGTAAAGCTTCTCACTCTTGTAAGCCCGTGGAGTTCACCGCTCTGCTCATACCTGTATACTGTTCCGAACTCGGCCATCCTTAAAGGAAGATCCTTGTAGGAATGGGGCGTGGCATTGAATATTTCGCAGTGATGGGGGCAGTTCATTGGTTTAACCATGAATTGCTCACCTTCCTGCGGTGTATGCATGGGCTGAAAGGAATCCTTGCCGTATTTCTCATAGTGCCCCGATGTTTTGTAGAGATCAACGTTACCGATATGGGGAGTGGCAACAATCCTGTATCCCCTTTTCCTGAGAACCTTAGTCATGAAATTGATAAGATTCTGTCTCAGGTCAGATCCTTTTGGCAGCCAGAGAGGGAGCCCCATGCCGACTTTTGGTGAGAAAGTAAAAAGCTCAAGCTCTTTCCCTATCTTACGGTGATCCCGTTTCTTTGCTTCCTCAAGCATCTGGAGGTATTCATCCAGCATTTTCTGTTTCGGATAGGTGATCCCATAGATCCTGGTAAGCATTTTATTCTTCTCATTTCCCCTCCAGTATGCTCCGGCAAGACTGAGAAGCTTAATTGCCCTGATGGGACCTGTTGATGGAAGATGCGGTCCGCGGCAGAGATCGGTAAAACTACCCTGGGTGTAAAGGGAAATTGTTCCGTCTTCCAGTTCTCCGATGAGTTCTACCTTGTATTCGTCTCCTTTGGATGTGAAAAGGTCCATAGCTTCCTTTTTGCTCACTTCCTTCCTTGTATATTCAAGATCAGCGGCTGCAAGTTCTTTCATCCTGGCTTCTATGGCTGGCAGATCGCTCTCGGTTATCACTCTTCCATCCCCCGGATCCACGTCGTAATAGAATCCGTTCTCAATGGCCGGACCTATTCCGAATTTAATACCCGGGTAAAGCGATTCCAGAGCTCCGGCCATAAGGTGCGCCGAGGAGTGCCAGAAAGCATGCCGTGCGGGCTCATCATCCCATTTGTGAAGGACTAGTGTTGCATCGGATGTTACCGGCCTCGCAAGATCAACCACACTTCCGTTTACAGTTGCTGCATACACTTCCCTTGCAAGTCCCGGACTTAACTGCCTGGCTATTTCAATACTGCTGATGCCGCTGCTGAATTCTTTTACAGAGCCATCAGGGAACGTTATCTTTATCATTGCCATAAGTCAATTTTATTGAGGTGCAAATTTAGTGAATTTTTATTATCGGGGTGCATCAAAAAATAAACTTATCCGTCTTATAACATGGCATCAAATTTGACTTTATTCTAATGTAACTTAATTCCAATAACCATGAAAAGGTTAACTTATTTATCACTCGTTCTCTCTCTGATTCTCTTTTCCTGCGAATCATCCCCACGCGCCTGGTTCTCGGCAAGTCCGGGCGATCCTGTGGTGGGAGAGGAGGTCTGGTTCACCAACGAATCAGAAAATGCTGCAGACTTTGAATGGGATTTCGGCGACGGATACACATCTGCAGAGCTTGATCCCATACACAGATACACTGCTTCAGGAAGCTATACCGTCAAACTCAGGGTCTGGTCGTCTTCGGGACTGACCGATGAGGCATTTCTTGATCTGAACGTGAAAATACCCACGCTTCTTGAGATAGAAGTACTTGAATATTTCGAGAAGTATCCTGTGGAAGGGGCAAGCGTTATACTTTACCCGACCCTTAACGACTGGGAGAATGAAACCAATTATATAAATGAAGGTTTTACCGATTCTGACGGGAAAGTAGTTTTTTCTGATCTCGATAACGTTGTTCATTATGTCGACGTTTGGGAAGAAACGCATGACAATTATACCCTCAAGGAAGAAGATATCGGCTTTATCCGCACTCCTGAGGTCAGACCGAATAAAATTAACCGGTTTATTGCCTATGTCGATTACGTTGAGCGGTCTAAGGCTGACGGCAGCAGGCAAAGAACCATGGTTATAAAGAAGCTTGAGAGAAAAGCGGATGAAATGTTTCAGCCTGAAGAATCATCGGATACAATCGGATGGGAAATCCTCTACGAAAAGAGTGTAAAGAAATAATCAGGATAAAACAGAACCCGTAAGTGCAGTGGAATCTTGCATGCAGGATCCCCTGTTCAGAACCACGAACTTATAAGGCTTTTGCGGTCGTGCTGGAATTCGCTTAACCTGTAGGTCAGGGGATTGTCGTCCGATTCGATCCTGTATTCCCAGTATGTTGAAACCGGTCCGGGAGAAAGCTGTATCCTTCTTATATAAAGACGGTCACCTTTCATGTAATCGCATCTTTCGCCGTAAGCTGAAATTTTCCCGTAGGTGCTGTCCATTGTCGTTTTAATCCAGATAAGGTAAGGCTCCCCGAATTTTTCAGGGACATGCTGGCGGTATTCAATGAAGTTGCCGACATATTTTCTTGTCAGTACCATAGTATCTTCCTTTACTGCCGGCTGTTTTGTGGTTGCACATGATGCCAGTATCACCGGGAGGATAAAATATATCAGTTTTTTCATATGAACAGGTTTGCACTGTTTCTGGCAGCTGGTCTCCAATATTCTGAAAGGTAACTAATCAGCTGATTTCAATATTAATTAACGTACAAAACTTAAAAAAAATATGCAGCCTCCAAAAATAAGGCCGGCTTTCGCGGTAAGGTCAGCAGGAGCGTGGTACCAGCCCGTTTTTTATCTTCCGGGAAAAGCAACGCTTCCCTCATACAGGCTGTACCCGGGGTCAATCCTGACAGACATTCTGGGCTTGCTGCTGCCTTTCATTGAAGCACATCCTGTCTCTCCCGCTTTGTTTATTGCAACAAACTTCTCGCTCGGAAAGAAATCCGGATTCACTTTTCTGTAGCGGTCGACGATCATCTGAAGAGCGTCTTCGCAGGCCTGCTGGGGCGTTCTTCCGTCTCTCATCCTCATCACGATGTAATATGATGCGCATGATTTTATAACATCTTCTCCTCTTCCGGTAGCGCCTGCTGCGCCTACTTCGTTATCAACATAGAGTCCGGCTCCTATTATGGGTGAATCGCCCACGCGTCCGTTAAGCTTGAAGCTCAGGCCGCTCGTAGTTGTACAGCCTGCAATATCTCCATTGCTGTCTATTGCAAGAACATTTGTTGTCCCGTAGTGATGTTCTATACCAGGGAAGTCGTGCCAGTATGATTCCTTGTCCCTCAGACTCTGAAGATGTTCCGGAGCTCCCCAGTCGTCAGTACTGCTCATCTCTTCCTTCCATCTTAACCAGATCTTCCTTGCCTTTTCAGTAAGAAGGTTTTCTTCCCTGAAACCCCAGGCCCTTGCAAACTCGAGCGCTCCGGTTCCCACAAGAAGGACATGATCTGTTCTCTGCATGACAAGCTTAGCTACTGATGCAGGATTCTTGATGTTCTCGAGGCAGGCCACCGCTCCGGCCGAATAGGTGCGGCCATCCATAAATGAGGCATCGAGTTGTACCACGCCATTTTCATTAGGGAGGCCCCCGTATCCCACACTGGTATCCTCGGGATCAACCTCGATAACGTTGGCTGCCTTTTCAACAGCATCCACCGCTGATCCGCCTGCACGGAGTATCTCCCACCCAGCCTCCATCGCATTTCTTCCGGTTTCGTTCGAGTGGCTTGTTATGATAATCGGTGTGATGCCTTTAGAGACTTTCTGAACGGTTTTACCCGACATTACGGGAAACAGCATCAGTCCTGTTCCTGCTCCTACTGTACGGAAGAAGAAGCTGCGACGTGAAATTCTATTTTTCATCTGCTTAAGATGTGTTTGATTTGTAAAAAGTTATTTTCCGAATGAATTAAGTTAACTATTTGGAAAGAGGGCTGATCAGAAGATCTGTTCCCTTAGCCACCCCGGCCTG
>Ga0302252_1001962_pt1 | contig 10508 bp, 9 predicted proteins | sample AAG_RA_Leu_MG_FD_193511 | JGI IMG/M metagenome (GOLD analysis project Ga0302252, IMG submission 193511) | Enriched activated sludge microbial communities from anaerobic digester in WTTP, New Holstein, Wisconsin, United States - AAG_RA_Leu | ecosystem: Engineered > Bioreactor > Anaerobic >...
TCTTTGCTCCCTCTTCCACCTCGCCCTCGATCTTCATATCTTTCAATCCCAGAGCCATGGCATTGGCATGGAGCAGATCCCAGGCAAATATGGCATCAGCCCATACTCCTTTGCCTATGAGAGGAACTATCTCTCTTCCCTCGGCAATCATCTGAGATATGGTCTCAGTCAGCTCATAAGATCCCCGCTCGGACAGGGGCGTGTTGTGGATATCCTGGAATATCTCCGGGCTGAATTTGTAGGCGCCGGTATTGAGTATTCCAGAGCAGGGCCTGCCGGGCTTTTCCACTATGGCTTTGACCCTCTCCTGCTCCACCATCAAGACGCCATAGTCTCCGCTATGGCGGCGCAGAGCGGCCAGGATGACATTGTCTCCCCGGGCGGAGATCAGTTCTGACACCGCTCTGGAGTTTATGAGATTGTCACCGTTGACCACTAAAAAAGGCTCATCTATGCAGTCCTCGGCCTTGCCCAGGGCGTGAGCCGTGCCCAGGAGTTCATTCTGTTCCAGGTAGGTGATATTAACCCCGAAATCAATGCCATCCTCGAAATAGTCCATGACTCTCTCTTTCTGATAGCCGACCACGATATAGAGATCATGAACGCCGTTTTCCGCCAGGGCATTGATCACATGCTCCATGAATGGGCGGTTTCCCACCGGAAGCATGACCTTGGATCTGGTCTGGGTCAGGGGCCTGCATCTGCGGCCTTCTCCCGCCGCCAATATAACTGCTTTCAAATCTATCACAGCCAGGATGTCTCGAACTAAGACATGTTGCAGGGCTTGCTCTTGACCTTTTCGGTTAAGATTTCATAAAATATATGAATTGATGGGCTGTTAGACGGGCCGAGAAGAGCCCAGTCTTTTATAGGAGCAGAATAGGAGGAGGTGCAGAGAAGATTGCGAGGCCCAAGGATTAAATGAGGATTCTGGTGATTCCAACCACGGACTGGATCAGGCATCCCGTCCCCAATAGGCTCAATTTCATCTTCGATATTCTGGCTGAGGAGCACGATGTCTACGTCCTGCACTTCGGCCTGAAGAGGTTCTCTCTCCTTGAGGCAAGGCAGACCGGATGCACCCTCCTGCCGGCGGACTGGATCAGTGCTGAGGATCCATCCCTGTATTATTTGCTCAACTTTCCATATCACTTATGGAAGATCAGAAAAATTGCCAGCCGCTTGAAGATCGATGTCATCCTCTCCGCCAATATCCTGCCCTCCTTTGCCGCCAACTTTGCAGGAGTGCCTGTGGTCTTCGATTATCTGGACCATCTGGAGGAGTCGGCATCGGTCTATTATCCGGGATCGGCCCTGGGAGAGGTGGTCAAGCAGGTGGTAAGAAGAATAACCAGGTACAACCTCCGCCATGCACGATCGGTGATCACCGTCACCAGAGAGCTGTCCGAATTTCTGCATGATCTGGGAGTCAAAGAGGTAACCGTAATCGCCAATGGCGTGGATACAGAGGCTCTTCAGCCGCTGCCCAAGGAGGAGGCCAAGAGCAAGCTGGGCCTCTCGGGGCCGGTATTGGGCTATGTGGGGTCGCTCGAGCACTGGGTGGACCTGGAGAGCGTGGTCTCGGCCCTGCCCAAAATCGATGCCACCCTTCTGCTGGTGGGGCGGGGGCTGTTCACCGATTACGGGGACAAGATAAAGAGAATGGCGGAAGAGCTGGGGGTGATTGGCAGGGTAGTCTTTACCGGAGCGGTCAAGTATCAGGATCTGTCGCGATAATTCACTAGACTCGGATCATGGTTTTTCGTATCACAATACGGCTTCTTTATTTGCTATATAATTATAAATATTTTTTAAATTTGTAGTCCATATTTCGGAATCTTTTGCTAAGTATTTAATTACTTTACTATATGTTTCTCCCCAAAGCCAATACTCTTCATTCTTAGGATATGATGTTCTAACATGCCAATCTATAATACCAATTCCATTATATTTCTTAATCACATCAACATAACGCTTTATTTCAAAAAAAGCGTCCTGAGAATTATCAAATTTTGGAAAGAGATTGCCATCCATACAGAATACCGGAATCTGCATGACATTTATAGGTCGAGAGATCGCGTCAACCCAGGGATAATATGGCAAAGCAATATTTCTTCGAAATCCAATATTATCATTGAATGCTAGTGAGGAATCGTATTTGAAGCCTGCCCCCTCATGCATTAACAAAGTGTTTTCAGTTCGTGGCCCCATGTGCCAATAATGATGTCTTAGACCTATTATTTCGCATTTTGCGGCATCCTCTAATACGCCTTTTTCAAGGATAAATCGATCTTGATCTTTATATGCGTTATAGCTAGCATGAAGCCCTATCTCGAAATCATTTTCTTTCAATATATCAAATATTTTTTTAAATTTCTCTTTTTGAACATCATATACAACGTCACGAGATGATGCATAGCTATTGCTTGAATTTATAGAAGAAAAGAAAAATGTTGATGTAAATCCTAATCTCTGTTCTTCTGCAATTATGTCTTCGAAAAGCCAAAAATCCCAAGGGTCTTTATCAAGAAATCGCTTAAAATATAAATATGGTTTTAACGCATTATTTGTAATCAAATTTTTGATATTAGCCTTTCTCTTGAAAATCGGCCAATCCAATCGTGCATATTTATCCGGAAAATCTACATCATGAGATAAACCAATAGCGCAGTGTTTTCCTTTAGGCAAAATGGATTTTCCATTTATCCCTAAATTTCTCTGAAATAAAATTTTAATTAATGATAAATATACGTTGACAACAGGAATTTCCGAAACACCAACTCTAAATTGAAAACTCTTTTTAAATTTTAATCTGCCAAAATCGTCTAAGTCATGGCTTCTTAATTCTGAGTTACCCATATCTTTTAAAAAGAATCCTATTGAACTGATTAGATCCTTTGAGAAGATGCCTTCTTCATTAGAAAATTCGTTAAATTGATTTAATATCTCTTTGCATAATTCATCTGATTGACTCTCCACCTGCCTAATAGCAAATCGACAATCTATATTATTTATTTTATCTCCATAATATAAATCGCAATGATTTGCGTCCTTCCTTTCACCTACAATCCCTAAAGATGAAAATATAAAATTAAATAAGTAGGAATAAAAGCTTGATTTATCTTCAGATATGTATGTTATTTTTTCCATTTTGCATTCTCCATTAGCCGTATCCTTGCTTCTTTCAAGAGACTTTTAGGCATCCTATGATATACCGTTCCATCGCCATCCGCTTCAATTATATGGTCCAATTTTCCTTCTTTATCAAACTTGATTAGTAAATCTGCAATCATCTTTCCTGAGAGGAGTTCTGTTTTTTTCCTTAACGAATCTATGGTGTCACCTTGCTCCATGGAGATAAATTGCCGATCAATAATTAGTCCGGAATCAATATTCTCGTCAATCAAGTGAACTGTGACGCCTACATTATCTCCATTATAGATGGCCCAGGGAATTACGTCAACACCTCTATATTTCGGTAGGTATCCAGGGTGAGCATTTATGATCCCTATTCTTGGTATATTTATTATATTTTTCTTTAAGATTCTTGAACCTCCTAGAACGATAATGTCTGGTGATAGCATTTTTAAAAGATTTTCACATTCCAAACTATTAAAATTTTTAACAGTATATATTTTATTTGAAAACTTATTATAAAATTTAATTTTATGCCATTCTTTTCGTTGAATAGAACTTATACCAATATTCATGATGAACTCTGCTAATATAATCTTGAGCGTTTCAATTAATCCCCTGCTTTTAATGGAATTGCATATCCTCTTTGGGACTTTCTCGGTGCCCTGTACTTCTATTATAATTGACTGAATACGCAATCCCCTTTCGATAATACTTTTGAGTATCTCACAGCCATGGGAACTCCTATTAGTAAAAAAAACAATCTTCAAATCGACTATCTCCTTAATCATGCGCAGATTTCTTACCGATAAATCTCTTTATAATTTTTGCTATCGCATCGAATGACCTTCTAGGCATGGTATCATTGCATTACATGAGACACCGATCTAGGATGTTAAGCTTTTGGTCGTGGCTGTTCCAATCTCCAGTCAACAATGTATGCGAAGAAACTCTTAGCTAGAATTCCAATCGGTAGCAAGACTACATCGCAGGACATTATATATATGTGAAGCAAATGAAATGTGTCAGAATTCTATATATGTGAAGAACTCGATAGGAGCACGCGAGGTTTACGGGGAAAATGAAGATACTAGTAATACCAACCACAGACTGGATCAGGCATCCTGTCCCCAATAGGCTCAATTTCATCTTCGATATTCTGGCGGAGAAGCACGAGGTCTACGTCCTTCACTTCGGCCTGAAGAGGTTCTCTCTCCTTGAGGCAAGACAGACCAGATGCACCCTCCTGCCGGCGGACTGGATCAGAGCTGAGGACCCATCCTTGTATTATATCCTTAACTTTCCCTATCACTTATGGAAGATCAGGCAAATTGCCAGCCGCCTAAAGATCGATGTCATCCTCTCCGCCAATATCCTGCCCTCCTTTGCCGCCAATTTTTCAGGCGCGCCTGTAGTCTTCGATTATCTGGACCATCTGGAGGAGTCGGCATCGGTCTATTATCCGGGATCTCTTATGGGAAAGGTAGTCAAGAAGGTGGTAAGAAGAATAACCAGGTACAACGTCCGGCATGCCCGCTCCGTGATCACCGTCACCAAAGAGCTGTCCGATTTCCTCTATGATCTGAGAGTCAAAGAGGTAACCGTAATCGCCAACGGCGTGGATACACAGGCTCTTCAGCCGCTGCCCAAGGAGGAGGCCAAGAGCAAGCTGGGCCTATCGGGCCCGGTCTTGGGCTATGTGGGCTCGCTCGAGCACTGGGTGGACCTGGAGAGCGTGGTCTCGGCCCTGCCCAAGATCGATGCCACCCTTCTGGTGGTGGGGCCGGGGCTTTTCACCGATTACGGGGACAAGATAAAGAAAATGGCGGAAGAGCTGGGGGTAATTGGCAGGGTAGTCTTCACCGGAGCTGTGAAGTATCAGGATCTGTCGCGATATATCTCCGCCATGGACATCGGCCTCAATCCCCTGAAGATGATGAAGAAGAACGAGTATGCTGCCGGGGGCAAGGTCTTTAACTACCTCTCATGCGGCCGGCCGGTGCTCTCCAGCCGCATGGTATCTCTGGAGAGGCTGCTGGGGGATGAGATATATTATTATGATGATGTGGAGAGCTTTGTTGTGCAGGCAAAGAGGATCTTGAATTCGAAAATCGACGAAAGAAGATATAAGTCAATGGCCGAGAAATATGATTGGAGAGAAATAGCACCCAAATACGAAACGGTTTTGAAAAGAGCTCTAATATACAGTGAAAAGCGATGAAAATAGCATTTATATATCATTTTTTTTCGCCCTTTGTAAGGCAGGATTACGAAATACTCTCAAGGCACTTTGAGATAGAGAAGATCAATTATAGAAAAACTGAAGATATAATCAAGATGGTGCGAGCCATAATCAACTCAGATTTAACCTATTCTTGGTTTGCCTCGGGGCATTCATTCATAGCATTGATTTTATCAAGAATATTAAATAAGCGATCTATAGTTATTGTAGGTGGCTATGATGTGGCATATGTTCCTGAAATCAATTATGGTCAGTTTACTCTTGGGATGGCTAAAAGATTTTATGCTAAATATGTATTGAAGAATGCGGACATCGTCCTAGCGGTGTCAAAGTTTACACAGAGCGAAGTCAATGCTCGCACTAAGCCTCGAATGCTTAAGATCATTTATAACGGGATAAATACAGATGAATTCTCACCAGGAGGAAAAAAGGAAAACCTGGTTTTGACTGTTGCAGGATCTGGCTATAATCTTGGAGATGATATCTCTGAAACAGAAAATATAATAAAACTTAAAGGAATTGATACTTTTGCGCGAGCCGCAGAGCGTTTTCCAAATACTAATTTTTTTGTCATAGGGCTTTCAAAGTTAGGCATAAGAATTTTAAAGAAAAAATATCCTTTTCCAAATTTAGAGTTTACAGGTTATGTTCCTCAAACGGAATTGCTGGAATTCTATAGGAGGGCTAAGGTTTATTGCCAGCTATCTTTTCGCGAATCATTTGGTGTTGCATTAGCAGAGGCCATGGCTTGCGGATGTGTGCCTGTAGTAACGGACAGAGGGGCACTGCCAGAAGTTGTAGGGGATACAGGATTTTATGTACAGTATGGAGACGGAAAGGCGACCGCTGAAGCAATTGGAAATGCTTTGATATCTGACAGAGAAGCAATTGCTAGGAAGAGGATCGAAGATATGTTCTCCCTCAGAGAAAGGGAGAAAGTACTAATAGAGTTAATCGAAAAATTATATTTGTCCAAATGAATCAACTTCTTATTGCTTCTCGTTTATGCTTGATAATACCGGGAAGCCTCTTATATTGAGAAAGATCTAGGTTTGGTGTCCTGGCAGAGCGAGATACTTCAGCTGACTTAGCCGCAAAAAAAGAAATTTATTCGATCACAATTGAGTTCCGGCTTGTGATCTGAAAATTGATATAAAGAAATAAGGTGAATAGTGACGACAGATCACACAGGTGGCTCTAATGAGCGGACGGATAATAAAGAAATCGAGCATATCCATATTAGCAGCGGATTAATAGCACGCAATACACTTCTAAACTTGATCGGTTTGGCATTGCCCCTGCTCGTGGGTGTAGTTACTATTCCTTTGGTAGTTAGAGGGCTAGGAACTGAGCGGTACGGGCTGCTCTCTCTAGCCTGGGTGGTTCTAGGCTACTTCACAATCTTCGACCTTGGCCTTGGAAGAGCAACGACTAAATATGTGTCTGAGGCCCTGAGCAAAGGAGAGGCAGATCAAGTACCTCAGATCGTCTGGACTGCTGCCACTTTTCAAGCAATTCTGGGCCTTTTGGGTGGCCTTGTTCTATTTGGGATAACTGACGTTCTTATTGAAAATGTCCTGAATATACCTCCTGAACTCATGGGGGAGGCTAGAGATACATTATATCTGCTTGCTCTCTCCGTCCCGTTAGTCCTATTATCCATCTCCTTTGGTGGCGTGCTAGAGGCAGCCCAGCGTTTTGATCTCATGAATTTAGTGAGGATGCCGTCCAGTATTTTAACCTTCATTCTTCCGCTGGTTGGATTGTATATGGGATTAGGATTGCCGGGCATCGTCGTTTTAATTCTTCTGGCCAGGTTAGGAACATTGGCGGTTTTTATTTTTTTTGACCTTAGAATTGTTCCTGAGATGAAAAAATACTCTATCTCATTCGCGCGTTTCTATCATCTATTTAGTTATGGCGGATGGGTAATGATAACCAGTATCGTCGGTCCAATTCTTGTGTATTTGGACCGATTCCTTATAGGATCGCTCATCACGATTGCTGCGGTAACATATTACACTGCTCCCTATGAGGCGGTTACCCGTATCTCAATTATTTCTTCGAGTCTCTCAGCAACATTATTTCCTGCTTTTAGTGCTATGGAAGGAGTCAGAGATAGGCAGAAACTTGGCTTGTTCTTTGCACGTTCCATCAAATATGTTTTCTTGATCTGTGGAACAATCGTTGCCTTAGTAATAGTTTTTGCCAAGGAGATCCTGCAAATATGGCTGGGCACTGACTTTGTCATTGAAAGCACTTTGTCTATGCAGGTTCTCGCACTGGGTGTACTAATTAATTCTCTTGCTTATGCACCCTTTTCCCTCCTTCAAGGAGTAGGGCGTCCTGATCTTCCAGCCAAGTTTCATTTGATTGAACTTCCAATTTATTTCGGGATTGCTTGGGTCTTAGTGAGCGAATATGGTATTTTAGGCGCAGCGGGGGCCTATACTATCCGTGTAATGCTAGATACCGTTCTGCTATTCATGGCGACATCTAAAGTCTATCCGTTCCCATGCAACCTATTAGAAGAAAGTGGCATGAAACTTTCAGTAGCGGGGATAGTGATGTTCGCAATCTCTATGTATGGATTAAAGCAGGTTGCCTATGCTCTCCCCATAGCAGCACAATTTCTTCTTTTTATTGGTCTGGTTACATTATTTGTCTGGGCTGTCTGGAATTTCGTCCTCGATAATATGGACCGAGGAGCTATATGCAAGATGATAAATCTGAAGAAAATCTTGGAGAAGGCACCATGAAAGATAATGAAGGCATTCGTGTAAGAGATGCTAGAAATTGTTCACTATGCGGAAATGAAGGAATATTATTATATAATGATCTTCGAGATCCTCTTTTCAGCGCTCCTGGCATCTGGGCGCTGATGCAATGCCCAAAATGTCAGCTATTCTGGCTCAATCCGCAGCCGATTCCCGAAGATATTGGAAAGCTTTATTCTACTTATTTCACGCATCATAAGCCTAATAGCGATCCAAAGCTGATTATGGGAGGGTTTCGCAAATTTGTAAGGGAAAGCATTCTTCAATATAGTTATAACTATAAAATAGGCGGCTCGAGCAATCTGATTGGTTTGATTTTTAGCCGCATAGGATTCCTAAAAGAGATTGCAGGAAGCGGTGTTCGTTGGATTGAATTCAAGGAAAAGGGGCGTCTACTTGATGTAGGTTGTGGAGATGGATCATTCCTCAATCGCATGAAACAGCTAGGTTGGGACGTAATGGGCGTTGAGCCCGATGAGAAGGCTGTTTCTGTAGCACGTGAGAAATTTGGTCTGGAGGTCTTTCATGGATCTTTAGAGGAAGCTAAGTTTTCCGATATGCACTTTGATGCGATCACCATGAATCACGTCATCGAGCATGTTCCAAATCCGATTGAGTTATTAAAGGAGTGTCTTAGGGTATTGAAGCCAGGGGGTAAGCTGATGGTAGCAACGCCCAATATAAAGAGCCTTGGACATCATATATTTGGCCAAGACTGGCGTGGACTGGAGGTCCCCCGTCATTTAACTCTCTTTTCCCCATCAGCATTGCGATCATGTTCTGGAAGAGTTGGCCTGAATGTTGAGGAAGTGCGGACTGCGTCTTGGAGTGCTCCTTGGATGTGGGCCGCCAGTAGCTTTATCCGGAGAGACGGTATTCTCCCCGGCGGTTTGCCGAAAGACTTGAGTCTTTGGATGCGGCTGCAGGGCATGGCATTTCATATAAGAGAGCATGGGATTAGTGGGCCGGGAGAATCGGGCGAAGTTTTGGTCATGATGGCGAGGCGTTAAAGATGGACACAAATAAAGATAGCAAATGGCCAAAGATAGCCATAATAGTGTTGAACTGGAATAAATGGCAAGATACTATTGAGTGCTTGGAGTCTGTATATCAGATAACATATCCGAATTATGAAGTCATATTAGTGGATAATGGCTCTGAGGATGAGTCAATTCAGAAAATAAAAGAATACTGTGAGGGCAAGATCAAAGTAACATCGGGATTTTTCAACTATGAACCAAAGAATAAACCAATAAAAATTATAGAATATACAAAATCTGAAGCGGAAAGTGGCAATGGAGGGAAGTTTGAAGATTTGCCAAAAGATAGGAAAATGATTTTAATAAAAAATGATAAAAACTACGGTTTTGCTGAGGGAAATAATATAGCAATGAATTATGCATTAAGTGCTCTCAAACCCGATTATATCCTGCTTTTAAACAATGACACCGTGGTTGATAGAGAATTTTTATCTGAACTAACTAGTACCGGGGAGAGCTATGAGAGTGCAGGAATTATTGGCCCAAAGATATATTATTACGACGATCCAAAAAGAATATGGGTAACTGCACCTTATGGGAATATGGGGAAAATAGACTGCGGAGAATTCAAGGGCATAATAGAAGTCAAATGGGTTGTAGGTTGTGCTTTCTTCTTAAGAACAAGTACAATCAATGAAATAGGTTTGTTTGATCCTGATTTCTTTTTATACGGCGAAGAATCTGACTATTGCATGAGAGTTCATAAAGCAGGATATAAAATGTATATCACTAACAGTTCCTTGATTTGGCATAAGGAACCCTTAGAGGGGAAGATAAAGCCATATCAGGTTTATTATGAAAACCGTAACACGATTCTCTTATGGTATAAAAACTATCCTCGTATAAAGTTTTATATATATCTAATTGTTTTTAATATTAGGCCGTTTAGGTTGCTTCGGCTGCTTAGAGATGGAAGATCTAATCTCATTTCTCCAATGCTTTTGGGTTTAAAAGACGGCGTCCTCTGGTGTTTTGGAATAAAAAAAGCAGGCAGAAGTAATTATATAAAATTAAAATAAACTAAATATATTGAATAACTTCTCTCACACTTTTAAATTTATATAAATTTTTAAAATAAAAACCATATACAGATCCGATAACGCCGAGATAAAAACGGAAAGGATATTTTTCGCATTCCTCTTTATGTATTTGCTGAAAATCACTTGAACGCCTGTCTGAACCAATCTCAGGGCTTGCCGCAGCGATCATCCTTTCTTCCATTGATCGAATCGGGAATTACATTAGGATCATTCCAAGGTCTTCTAATCTCGTCAGGATGAGAATAATCATAAAGCCTGTTAGCGAAATAGATGA
>Ga0302252_1001966_pt1 | contig 10477 bp, 11 predicted proteins | sample AAG_RA_Leu_MG_FD_193511 | JGI IMG/M metagenome (GOLD analysis project Ga0302252, IMG submission 193511) | Enriched activated sludge microbial communities from anaerobic digester in WTTP, New Holstein, Wisconsin, United States - AAG_RA_Leu | ecosystem: Engineered > Bioreactor > Anaerobic >...
AAGCAAAAGAAAAAGAGAGAGCAGAGATTATAAAAAACCACAACACAAGATAAGCACTTGTTGTTCTCATACACCCCCCAGATAAACTACACTATATAACTCATCCTTTATACCTCTATTACTTAGTGTATCTAAAAAGAAGCACGTTTCAATGGTTTTTGCCGGTAATTATTCCCTTTCCTCCGCCGGAAGCACCTTGTTTTTTTAAATCATTAAACCGTTGTTCGGCATCTTCTCCGGTTAATACAAAATAATGATCCTGGTTTTCAAGATAGCAACCAATATTTTTTTTAAGCAACAGTGATGCAAAGGTTTTCATCGAGCCTAGAGTGATTGGTAGATTCTTTAGCTCAACCGCTTTTTCCTCGTTAGGTACGAAATTCGCCAATTGCTGCCAAAACCACTGTTCAGTCTTTTGATGCTGATCCGCGTCTTTTAACAAAGAAACGATTCTCTCCTCTACATCACCGGATAGAAGTAATCTTAATCGCTGTTCTCGGCCATACAATGCTTGGGCTATTTTTCCGAGTCGCAATCCCGCAGCAAACCAGATTCGAACAGCATTCTTATTCTTTCTCTCCCGATATAAAACTGCGAATCCTCCAATCTGCCCTGTTGAAACCACATGGGTTCCCCCGCAACCGCATTGGTCTACTCCTTTTATGCTGACCACTCTTACCCGATCGTGTAGAATGGTTTTTCTCAATTGCTTTTCGTCAGACCGCTCAAAAATTTCTATCGGTATATCAGACAGGATCGTTTCGCAAGTACGTTTCTCAAGATCTTTGTAACAATCGGGGTCATCATTCGCACCACATAATTCGATTTTACTGAGGTTATCCTGAATCGCAAAACCATCGCTTTTCCACCCGAAAAGAGAAGACGCCCATCCGGAAAAGATGTGTTGGGCGGTATGCTGTTGGCTGACCTCCCAATGGAATAATTCATCACGAAATAACAACGCTTCTCCGGTTTGGAAAGAGCTAGCAATTGGAACTTCCCAAGCAACTCCATCCTGAAACGGCATGGCTTGCTCCAACCTAGCTTCTATCTCCCCCTGCACCAACTTTCCCCTGTCCGGAGGTTGTCCCCCTCCGCCCGTGTACAAAGAATTTGGCGAGAGAACTACCCGTTTTTTATCATGTTGTTGAACAATATCAACAATTTGTACTGTTTCCGACATCTTCCCCCTCTTAAAAAGAATCAGCGGGACGGTTCCTTTGATTCACTTTTTATTTGACTTTCCTAAAATGAAATCGCAATCATCCCACATTTCATTATAATCAATTGCATGAAAAAGAAATGGATGTGTCTCTTTATTGTAGTGCTGCTTTTTTCTGGTTGTACAAAACAAGATATCAGACCGGTCAGCGCACCAAAAGTCATCCCTATCGTTTGGTATCCGGCAGAGTGGGAATCGCAGGAACCGCCAGAAAACAGAATTGAGTTGTTACGTTTTCATCACACGGTTGAGTGCGAAGATTGCAGAATGGTTGGTGAAATGGTGCTGTACATTCTACAAAACACCTTTTCTGAACAAGCAAAAAAGGGGGTCATCATCTATAAGTCCATCAATAGTGAATTATTAGAGAATAAACCGATGCTAGACCACTTTCAGGTCATGGAAGAAGATTTTGTTGTCAATATCGTAACTGGGGAGCAGGAGAGTATCACACATGATCCGGAACCGCTTGCACTAGCGAAAGAAGCAGATAAGCTACACCTGTATTTAAAAAAAATGCTATCGGATCATCTATCATTATTGAATCAGTCTCTGCCTTAACTTTGTATGAACCATTGTTTGCATCCCTATTTTGGGTTGGTATCGGACTGGTGTTTTTGTTGGGCTGAGTGAGTATAATGAGAATACTTTATAGAGGAGTCAGAAGATGAACACAAGTAAACAAATGATCGAATGTAATACAAGAGTTGGTACTTTGATCCAATCAGAAGTACTAAAAAAATTACTGATTTGTCTTGGTTTTGCAGCTCTGACCGGGATATCCGCGCAAATAAAATGGTATGTCCCAGGTAATCCCATACCTTTTACTATGCAAACTGCAGCGGTCGCACTATCCGCTTTATCGCTAAAAAGATGGGCTGGAATGAGTCAGTTATTCTATGTTGTGCTGGGAGTGTTGGGTGTTCCATGGTTTTCCAACCAAGCAGGAGGACTCTCTTTTCTGCTTCTTCCTTCGGCAGGCTACCTGATCGGCTTTATATTCACAGCCTTTATTGGCGGGTGGTTTGTAGAAAAGTACTATACAAAACTGCATGTGTTTACATTTCTACCACTCACCTTGATCAATGTACTATTTGTTCATGGATTTGGTATGTTGTACTTGAATACTTGGATGATAGTCAGTCACCAGCCAAATGTTTCTTTTGCCATGCTATTTATCAAAGGCTCCTTGCCCTTCTTGTGGTATGACCTTGGTAAAATACTTCTCGTAACAGGATTATATCCCGTCAAGGAGTAAGATGATGAGAGAATGGCTTAGCCAAGAGATGCTACTGCTATTTTTGATCCTGCCACTAGGGTATTGGATTGGTTTGATCAAAATCAAAGGTATCGCTTTCGGTTCAGCCGGAGTTCTGTTTGTTGCCCTTATCTTTGGATACGCTGGCTTTTCTTTACCCAAGAGTATCATGGATATAGGATTGGTGCTGTTTGTTTACTCAGTTGGATTACAAGTCGGACCCAAATTTTTTTCCAGCTTTCGTAAACAAGGTGTAAGATTTATCATCATCGCATTGGTTGCAACTCTATCCGGAGGTATCGCCACCTTTATCGTCTCCAAGATCTGGCGGTTTCCGGTAGACATAGCTTGCGGTTTATACACTGGATCCTTGACCAATACACCAGCTTTGGCAGCTGCCATGGATTTTATCTCCCGCTTTTCTCAAGGATCCGCTGAAAAAGTCTCCACGGGCTATGGAATCGCCTATCCTCTTGCGATGATATGGACCGTGCTATTAGTACAGAGCCTTCCATTGTTATTCCGCAGCAAGTTGAATAAAGAGGAAAAAAACTATCTGGAAGAAGAGGGCAAGATCTATCCTGATCTGGTAGTAAGAACGATTCAACTGAAAAATCCGAAATACGATGAAAAAACCATCACCGATATTAATCCGGGAAGACAGATTCAAGTGACTATTACCAGAATAAAAAGAGAGGATTCTGTTATCTTGATTGATGCCAACACCCGGTTCAAACTCGAGGATATCATTTTAGCAGTAGGTACGCAAGCCTCATTGGATTTACTAGCGGAGAGATTAGGCGTGTTCGTACTAGATTCGATCGATTTCACCAGTCAGATCGCCACCGTCGATATTGAGATGAACCAACCGTCTCTTGCCGGTAAAACCCTCAAAGAACTTGATATTCCAAAAAGATTTGGAGTGATCATCACTCGGGTCAGGAAAGGGGAGTCCGAGATTAGCCCCTTTGGTAACCTGATGTTAGATATGGGAGACGGATTGCATTTGGTGGGTCCTGAAAAAGAGTTGAAAAAAGCAGTGGAAACCATTCAGGGCGAAACGAGATACCTTCATGAAACGACCATGCTCCCATTTTTATCAGGCTTGTTTATGGGAATCGCGATTGGTCAGTTACCCATCCCTGTTTCAAGCGGTACGACCATCCAATTGGGCTCTGCAGGCGGTGTTTTTTTACTGAGTTTGCTATTAGGACATTATAGGAAGATTGGCTCTTTTTATTGGTATGTGCCGAAAGCGACCAATCATTTTGCCAGAGATTTTGGTATTCTGCTTTTTTTAGCTGGAGTGGGCACTTCAGCTGGTTCGAAACTGGTCTCTGCCTTTCAGCAAAGCGGAGTATCTCTTTTATTGGCAGGTCTTTGTATCACCGTCTTTACCTCTATTTGCACATTAAGCGTAGCGTTGATATGGTACAGGAAAAACATGCTTTTTTTGATGGGAGCACTAAGCGCCGCCACCACCAACCCTCCTGCCTTATCAGCCGCAAGCAGCAAAACCAAAACCAGTATTCCCGCTTTGGGATATGCCAGTGTTTATCCAGCCGCACTGATATTTAAAATCTTATTTGTTCAGCTATTGGCTATCGTTCTTTCTGCGTGGTTCTAGGCTGACAGATTCGCTACTAACAACGTTACTGCCAAACCAACCAATCCGAATGCGTTCCAAATAGAAGTCATACTGTCTCCGGAAATTTCCTCCTATTTTGCGTGAGTTTTTCCACATATTTACTGCTTTATTGCGGAGAAGAAATCCAGATAATTCTTACAATCGTATCCAGAAATAAGAAAAAGGAGGGATCATGAAAAAAACAGCATATCGAACTGAACTAAAACACATCATTACGATCATGGATGCTCAGTTAGTCCGGTCACGTGTTCAATCTATCTTACAACTGGATTCGCATGCCGGAAGGGACAAAAAGTACTTCATCAGAAGTCTGTATTTTGATACAGCCGAAGACAAGGCGTATTATGAAAAAATCGACGGAGTGGCTATTCGAGATAAATTTCGCATTCGGTATTATGATCACAACACGGATATCATTCGATTAGAGAAAAAAAGCAAAGTCAACGGTTCAGCATCAAAAGAAGGAGCTTTTCTAAAGAAACATCAAGTGGAAGCCATTCTAAACAATGATATTGCTTTTTTACTTCAATCTTCAGAGCCGATCTGCAGAGAGTTTTTTTTAAAACTCAGAGAAGACCGCTTGATGCCAAAAACCACCGTGGATTATTATCGGGAAGCTTATACATGCCGTTGGGGAAATGTTCGTGTCACACTAGACAGCGATTTGCGCACCTCCATTGGTTGCGTTGATTTTTTTAATCCCGCTTCCATCAGCACTTTTCCGATGAATCCGAATTTTTGTATTCTTGAAATCAAATATGATCATTATCTGCCGGATTTTATCCGGGACCTGGTACAGCTTAATACTTGTATGGCTACCGCGGTATCAAAATATGTCGCTTGCCGTAATATCCAACTTAACTAATAAGGAGAAACCAATGAATTTCAATGATATTTTTAAAACCAATTTTCTAGAAAAAGTCACCTCTTTTTCTTTACTGGACGCTGTCATAGCGCTGGTTGCCGCTTTTCTGATCGGTTTGTTTATTTACTTGATTTACAAGAAAACCTATGCCGGTGTGATGTATTCTAGAGCTTTCAATATCTCGCTTGTGGCATTAACCATGCTTACAACGTTTGTTATTCTTGCAGTTACTTCGAATGTCGTTCTCTCGCTTGGTATGGTGGGTGCTCTATCGATAGTTCGCTTCAGGACTGCGATCAAAGATCCGATGGACCTGGTTTTCCTGTTTTGGTCGATCGGAGCCGGTATCATTCTCGGAGCGGGATTAGTGCCATTGGCATTTATAGGCTCTGTCTTAATCGGTCTTATCCTACTTTTCTTTACTCAGAAAAATAGTTCGGACTACCCGTATATCGTGGTGATAAACTGTGAAAACGAAGCTGCGGAAAGTAAAGCGATTGCCTTATTACATTCAGAATTTCCAAAAAATCGCCTAAAATCAAAAACCATGACCTCTGATTCAAAGATCGAATTGGTAGTAGATATCCGCATGAAGAATCATCACTCCAAGTTCATCAACCAATTATCTGCCATACCCGGCATTTCAAACGCCAGTCTAGTCAGCTATAACGGAGAATACCTGTCCTAAGGAGTGATATCATGAAGATAAATGCAAAAATACTCTCTCTAGGCACAATATTATCCATCATAACGTTTTTAATGATGATGTTAAGTCCTGTACAGAAAGGTTCATCAGCCTCAAGTATCCGGCAGACAACCTATGCGGATCAATATTTTGACCGGAATTCCGTCATGCAAATCAATATCGAGATATCGGAACAAAACTGGGCTGACATGATCGACAATGCAGCCAAGGAAGAATTCCACGAAGCTGATATCACAGTCAACGGAGATAAATACCCCATGGTGTACATTCGTCCAAAGGGCAACTCCAGCTTGAGTACAATCTCCAAATCAAAATTCAATGAAGAGGGGCACCTAAAAAGGTTTAGTTTGAAAGTGAATTTCGACAGCTTAAACAAAAACCAAACCTTGGCAGGATTAACGCAATTAAATCTGAATAACGGTTTTTCCGACCCTTCCTTTATCCGGGAGTATCTTGGCTACCAAATCTTTGAAGGCATGGGAGTCAACGTACCGGCTTTTAGTTTTGCGGATGTGTCCATCAACGGAGAGTACTTTGGTTTATTCTTAGCGGTGGAGAGCATTCTAGAGCCTTATCTGGTCCGTCACTTCGGCGATGACAGCGGCGTGTTGTATAAATCCGTTGGAAACAAACTAACTTACACAGGAAAAGTCAGCACTGACACCAAAGGCTTGGAAGTAAAAACCGGGGGAGATAAGGCAGACACCACCGCTCTGATGAAGTTGATGAAATCACTAGAAACGGGACAGGGGCTAGAACAAATCCTTGATGTAGACCAGGCTTTGCGATACTTTGCCGTCAGTACGGCTCTGGTCAACTTCGACAGCTACCAGGGAAATTTTGGTCATAATTATTATTTGTACGAGCAGAATGGGAAATTCACAGTTCTGCCCTGGGATTTGAATATGGCATTCGGAGGATTCAATTTTCCTGGTGATTTCTCAAGCTACTATATCGATGAACCAACCCAAGGCGCTCTTGCAGAAAGACCACTAATCGCTACTCTGCTACAGAATGAAACGTATAAAGAACGCTACCATGAATACCTCCAAGAAATCATCGACAAGTATTTGAATAAAACATACTTGGAAAGCGAAATATCCCGATTGGTCTCCCTGATATCCGACTCCGTGTACAAGGATCCGACTGCTCTATACACATATGAAGATTTCAAAGCCAACACTTCGTTATCTATAACGGAAATCACAACAGAGAAAAAGGAAACTGCCTCAAAAGACTCAGCCGGGAGCACAACCAATCAGTCACAAGATACTGCCGTTCGTAAAGACATGATGAGAGAGAAAGCAAGTTTCTCACAAAACACCCTTCCCCTATTATCCTTCGCATTAGCCACCGCTGAATCCATCCAGCAGCAACTAAAAGGAGAAATTCCCTCCACCAATAACGGTAAAGGAATGGGAGGTGAAATGTCTCAAGGTCCGGGTATGCCTCCCGCCCAATGGGAAAATCAAGACGGGATGCAACCACCGCCAATGGGTGAGCTACCCGAAGGTGCCTTCAAAGAACCTTTTGAAGAAGCAGGGGATCCGATGCAAAATCAAAACCCGAACAGACCGGAGGGACCGCCAAATGGGATGAATAGGCCGATGGGTCCAGAAGGCATGAATCTCCAAGGCAACCATACAGGAATACTTTCCACATGGATAATCGTAATTGGCGGATTGATCATGCTTATTGCGATTCTAGTCGTGCTATGGATTCCGAAACGAAAATGGATTTCTGTCCATGCAGGCAATCAACCTACGCTATAGACAACACGGATGGGTAATATTGACATGGCATGTAATCAACGATATAAAGAGAGAATGAAAAATAAAAATGTCATCGTCATGATCGTACTGTCGGGATTGATCTTGTCTTTGCATGCTTGTTCGTTTCTGCCTTCCTCTCCGCTCTCTACCCCTCCGGATGAACCAATCACAGAGACACAGGAACCAATCACCAAGGAAGCCGATCTTCCTGAAAACACCCCTCCAGAAGCGCCTGAGCCAGAACCTTTAGCCGAAATAGAAGAGAGTAGTATCCATGGTATTGGTTCCCAGCATAAATACGAATTCGGCGTACTGATGACCACCGACAAAACTAAGCCGGGCGTACCTGCCGAATGGCAACAGCTATTCGCTCAGTACGGTGGTATGTATGTTGCCCCTACTCTTGAAAAAACAGTGTATTTGACTTTTGACCTTGGGTATGAAGCCGGTTATACGAACTCCTTATTGGATACGTTGAAACAGCTTCATATCCGAGGGACATTTTTCCTATTAGGACAGTATATGGAGAAAAATCCTGCTATAGTGAAAAGAATCGTTCAAGAGGGTCATGCAGTAGGCAGTCACTCTTATTATCACGACTCCTTACCTTCTTTGACCGACCAAGCCATCATCGAGGATACACAGAAATGCAACCAGCTATACCATCAGCTCACCGGTAAGAATTTTCGATTATACCGTTTTCCGAAAGGTGAATTCAGCGAGTACTCCCTCTCTGTGATACAAGCTTTGGGGTATCCATCCTATTTCTGGAGTATTGCCTACATGGATTGGGAAAAAGTACCCGGCGGACCTGATGAATGTTATCAAAAAGTGATGGACCACATACACCCTGGTGCGATTGTTCTTATGCATGTCGTGACGGACGACAACCTACTGGCACTGCCTCGCATCGTGCAATCACTGACTGAACAAGGATATGCTTTTGCAGGACTTGACGAAATATAAGCTGATCAGGTCAAAGCGAAGATCCGTCTCCCTGGAAATCACTGCGGAAGGAGCCATGATCGTTCGAGCTCCATTACGGTTCTCAGAAATCCAAATTCAGCAATTTATCCATTCGAAAACCTCTTGGATCGAAAAAATCACTTGGCAACAAAAAAATAGAGTAGTATTGCAGATACCTGACAGAATAGAAACGGACAGTGCTATCCCTTTTTTTGGAAAATGGTACCCGGTCAGATGGGTGGATCAAAAGTCCCCTGTTATGGAAGAGTGTTGGAATCTTCCCAGGCTATGGCAGGGAGAATCGGCTTCGAGAAAGCTGGTACGATGGATTAAGACAGAAGCAAAGATATTCCTTACCCAAAGAACCAAGGAATGGTCAGTCTATTACACCATTCCATTTCAATCTGTCACGATCACCTCAGCAAAAAAACGACTCGGATCCTGTAACCGGAAAAAAGAGATACGGTACACCTGGCGTATTATGATGCTACCGCCGGAATTGATAGACTATATCATTCTGCATGAACTCGCCCATATCAAAGTACACTCTCACAACAAAGACTTCTGGGCGTTGATCATACAATGGCTACCCAACCTCCCCGCTCTCAAAAAAGAATTGCAGCGTTACCTGATTGCTTGATAGTTCTTTCAATATTCCTACTCAATCCTGTAGTTTCGATTTTTTCTTATCTTTCTTAATCAACCAGTTCAAAATTAATATTAATACAGAACTAGTAAAAATAGTTATATTACGTATTATATTAATATTTCTATATAAGCATATATTTTCTTCTTTAATAGCATAATAATTTGGTATAGGTATTAATATAAATGATGCTAATAAAAATATTATAAATAACAAGAGCTGAGGTGTCTCTAAAGCATAATTTCTTTTTTTCATCTTTTTCCCTTTCATTTTTTTTTGTCGTAATATATTAACTATATGTGCATGTTTTCCAATCATTATACTCCATACTCCCTTTTCTCCAACTTTTTCCCATAATGTGAATAAAACTAGTATAGGAGGTTTACACAAAAATTATGACAGACCTGACTCTAGTGAAGTGAACCTGCTCGTTTTGCTTAAAACTTTGAGGAATTAAGGAAAGTTGAGATTGATATAAAACCACACTGGGATGCCAGTGGTTTTATATCAATTTACATTTAGAAGATGTGTTTTAGATTGACTCTTGTGTTTTAATCAATAAAATGAAAAGTATATAATGTTCGAAAAGGATTACTTTGATTTGCTATATATAAAGCATTAAGAGTTGAGTTCTTTGGCATCCAAACAGGAACATACCTTTCTAGACTACTTTTTGGTGCAAGAGTCGTTATTTTGTTAATGGTAAAATACCCTAATTCCTCTGGTAGTTTAATTCCTTTTGTTCTAGGAGTAATCCAGAAAGTTTGACTAATATTGTTTTCCTTGTGCTCCCCCATTAATTGATAAACAAACGAAGAAATATCTTTATTCTTTCTTGTTTGATTGACAAAAGTAGTTTTGATTAATAAAAGTTTATTCTCTACCAATTCTTTTTCGGAAATGTTGTTTTGTTTATAAATAATCTGCATTGCTTTTTCATCTGGTTCTACTATCAACAATGAGATTTTTAACCCATCTTTTATTATCGGCATTTGATAACTAGGTTTTCCAGATAGAGAGTAATAAATTCTGCTGCAGCCAACCAAATTGATACAGAGAATGAAACAAAAACAACAAAGCAACCACTTAGCTATTTTATTCATTTTATATTGTTATTCCTCCTATAATTGTTAATAGTCTTATTCGATCGTTATTACCACATTTTCACAATTTCATCTAATTCACCTTTTTTCAATTTTTCTATCTATTTAAGTAGTTAATATCAGATTTATAGAAAAGAGTTTACCCAAAATTATTTACAGACTCGTACCCGGAATCTGGATCAGGTTCGCCTGGCACACCAATCCGCCACTCTTTAAATCAAAGGCAAATTGGGTCCATTGGGAGGTGCTGAAAAAGCCGTACTCATTGGCAAATCCTTTGATGCCAGCTTC
>Ga0302252_1001968_pt1 | contig 10451 bp, 15 predicted proteins | sample AAG_RA_Leu_MG_FD_193511 | JGI IMG/M metagenome (GOLD analysis project Ga0302252, IMG submission 193511) | Enriched activated sludge microbial communities from anaerobic digester in WTTP, New Holstein, Wisconsin, United States - AAG_RA_Leu | ecosystem: Engineered > Bioreactor > Anaerobic >...
GGTACGATGGCGCCAGTGTGTAGGAAATAGCGAACCGCAAAAAAGAGCAGACCGAAAATGACTAATAAAATAATAAAAGGAACTAGTTTGTTCGTGTTAGTTGCCATTGGCTAAAAATGTCTCCTTCTCACCGTCCCAGAAGTCATAGGGATACTGGAATCGGTATACATAGTGGAATAGCATCCGGTATAACGCCTCGGAGGCGATACGGGTCTGCTCATAATTATTCCCCACTACTACAATCGGAAGCCAGCGGTTCATCGGGAAGACCGTCTCCACGATATCGGTAAGCGGGATGTAGATCGCGCCGGGAATGTGAGATTCGAGGTAGGCTTGTTCTCCTCGTACATCCAGAATGATCAGATCGGGGTACTTGCTTTTTGGTGTCTCTATCTGAAGCTTCTTCAATTCAGTCTGATTGATCGGGATCGGGTAGGCATAGCCTTCGTTCACTCCCCCGCATGAATCTTCGCAGGATTGGGTGGATAATCCAATGCGGTCTATCCGGTTTTTAGAGAGGATGGTGGAGAAGAATTTGGATCGGGAAAGCCATTCGGTCGGGAATTCACGGGTTTTCTTTAGGAAGTACTGCAGTGGATTGGATTTGGATTCTGGATAAATGCTCGATTTTCTATACTCCTGCTCTAAAAACGCTTGCACTTCTTGGCGTGAGAGCTGACCGGTGAAAGTCGTGTCTGGTTTCGTGTATTTAAAAAAGCCAAACACCAAAAATCCGACCACTACTACTATAATAGTGATATCTAACCCTTTCCTCAACCATTGGTTGCTAATCAATTTAATCATCTCATCGTTCCTTTTTCTTTGGATTACTCAGTTCTTTAACAGTCCTTTAACGTAAAAGTTATACCAGTGTTTGATTCAATAAGTTCATTTAACCTTTTTGCCAATGATTGAAGCTCTTTTGTCTCCAGGGAGTAAATTATCCGCTGTTTATCCCTGTAAGATCGAATCAACCCCGCTTTTCTGAGAACAAATAGATTACGTGAAGTATTGGGTTGGCTGATACCGAGTAAGGTAGGGAACTCACAGGCGCAGTGTTCTCGTTTTGTCAGCAGGGTTAGTATCTTCAGGCGAATAGGGGAAGAGAGAGCAAAATACTTCCCGGCTATATCTTCATACTCTTTATTTGTTTTCTCCATAGTGCTACAGTATACACTTTCGATGCGTATACGTCCAATAAAACCCTAATACGGCTGAATGTTTTTACTACTATTTCTTCAGACTTTCTAGATGTATACATCCAATTACGCTACGTGTGTTCACTGAATGTCGTATCAGTTCGCTGCGCATATCTCTTTGTTTTGATTGAACTTATTTCATGCTCATTATATAATATTTCTGTTATATATAGATTGAAATTCCGATCAAATTTTTAGTACAGGGGACAGTCCCCTGTACTAAAAATAAAAAGTGAATAATGGGAGGATTGAATGAAAATCAGAGTGTTAGGTGCAGGCTGTACAAAATGCAAAACTTTGTTTAGCACGGTCCAGAAAGCTCTTGTTGAGTTGGATATAGCAGCAGACCTTGACAAGATTGAAAACATCCAGGAAATCATGCAGTATAATGTTTTGGGTATGCCGGCGTTGGTCATCAATGACAAAGTCAAATTTTACGGAAAAATACCGTCGGTAGATGAAATTAAGAAACTTCTGTTGGCAGAAAAAGATGATATATAAGTTTTTAAAAGGAGAGAAAATGAAAAATAAAATTGTAATCGTATGGCTGATTATGAGTTTTCTGTCTCTGTCATCACAGCTGATGTCGTGTTCACCTCCAATAACAGAGAAGCCTAGTAATGACAACGCGGTAATGACTCCTGTTGAAACACCTTCAAAGGCTACTTTTGCCGAAGAGATTGCCTCCTATGGGAAGCCTGTGCTGGTGGATTTTGGCATGGAAAGCTGTACCCCATGCAAAATGATGGTGCCAGTTCTGGAAGACCTGGAGACGAACTACAAACAGGATATCCAGACTATCTTTGTGCATGTAGGCAATGAGCAAGAAAAGACGAAAGAATTTGGTATCCAGATGATTCCGACCCAGATATTTTTTGATGCAACCGGAAATGAACTGGAAAGGCACACCGGTTTCATTTCCAAAGAGGATATTCTAGCCACTTTTCAGAAATATGGAATTACGATCACGAAATAGAAGATAGGGAGGTAACGATGTCGTTTCTTGCGATTCTATCGAAAACGTTGGAAAGCTCCACCTTCATTAGCCTGGGGGCTTCTTTTGTATGGGGAGTTCTTAGTGTGCTGATCAGTCCCTGTCATTTGGCTTGTATTCCGCTTATAATCGGATATATCGGTGGACAGTCAGACTTGACACTGAAGAAAGCTTTTCAGATTTCTCTCATTTTTTCTGCTGGAATGTTCGTTTCTATTGCATCGATTGGTATGATTACTGCTTCATTAGGCAGGATAATCGGAGATATCGGTGTATGGGGGAGTTACATTGTTGCAGTGATATTTTTCGTGGTTGGCTTTAATTTGATGGGGGTAATCCCGCTCAATTGGAATTCAGTTACTCTGAAAAGCCCTCAAAAAAGAGGGTGGATCGGTTCTTTTCTGCTCGGATTCGTTTTCGGGATTGGTCTCGGTCCCTGCACATTTGCATTCATGGCTCCGATATTGGGCACTATTTTTACGATAGCCAAAACCAGAATCTGGTTTTCGATACTCATTTTACTTGCTTTTTCTATAGGGCATGTGTTGGTAATCGTATTGGCAGGAACTTTTACTGAAGCTGTCCAGCGTTATCTTAAATGGACCCAGAACTCAAAGGGATCAATCATTTTACGATTTATATGTGGATTATTGGTAGTATTGGGTGGTATCTATCTGATTCTGAAAGCCAGAGGACTCGTTTAAAAAGTAAGAAAAATGGTAAGAAAATGATCCAGATCAACAGTTATAACACCAGTATCGAATGATGCTTGTTGCTTAATAACTCCAGCAGATACTCTCAATCTTATCTACGATTAATTTTTTTGTTACAGTGCCTTCTAAACGATAAAATTCTTTACCATCCTTACCAAAAAAAATAATAGTCGGCATCATGGTGATGTTATAATGCTTTTCGGCAGCTCTGTCTTTCATTAGATCCACTTTAGAGAAATAAATGGCTTTGTCATAGGTAGGCATTAGAGACATCAGTATTTGATTTGCTTCGATGCAACCGGTGCAAATGTCTAATCCGAACTTAGCAATCACCATGTGGCCCGATTTGATTGCTTTATAAAATTCCACATATCCTTCTTCGTCCTTAGGAATAAATTCTTCATACCCTTTTTCTACGTTTGGATTAGTTTTTGTTTGGTTAGTTTGTATTTTTGGATTGCAAGAAGTGAGAAAAAAAGCCAACAGGATAACGGTAAGCAATTTGTTCATTATAGGTTCCTTTCCCAAGTGTTTGGAAACCAGTGTTTTGTTTTTTTACATATTGACACTAAATGCAGCATAACCGGCACTTCTGTTAGTACGCCAACGGTCGTTGCTAATGCGGCTCCGGATTTAAGTCCCCAGAGTGAGATCGCTACTGCGACTGCGAGTTCAAAGAAGTTGGATGCTCCTACCATCGCTGCCGGAGATGAGATCGTGTAAGGAACCTTATATAGGATACACAAACCGTAGCCAATCCAGAAAATCAGGTAAGTCTGTAATATTAACGGAATGGCGATGAGAATAATGTTAAACCAATCTTTGATAATGGTGTTGCCCTGAAACGAAAAAATCAAAACCAACGTAGCCAATAAAGCAATCACCGTGATGGGTTTGAATTTGGGGAGAAAGGCATTTTCGTACCATTGAAGCCCTTTTCTCTTGATCATACTAACTCGGGTAATGTATCCAAACAGTAATGGGATCACGACGAAGAGAATGACAGAAGCGAAAACGGTAGCATAGGGTACTTGAATCTTGGATACACCTAACAAGAATAAGACCAGTGGTGCGTATAGGACAAGGATTACCAGGTCATTGATAGCAACTTGCACCAGTGTATGAGCTGCATTCCCTCCCGATAAGTAGCTCCAGACAAAAACCATAGCCGTGCAAGGCGCAGCACCCAATAGCACCGCACCGGCCAAATATTGGGATGCGAGTTCCGGTGGCAGGAAGAAGTGAAAGATAATTTTGAAGAATAGCCAGGAGAGTCCAAACATCGTGAAAGGTTTGATCACCCAGTTAACTATTAATGTGATAACCAGTCCTTTTGGATTTTTACCCACTTTCATGATAGAACCAAAATCGATTTGGAGCATCATCGGGTAAATCATTAACCAGATCAGAATGGCTACCGGGATAGAAATCTGATAGAGAGTCCATCGGTCCATAAAAGCAACCAACCCGGGAAAAGACCGGCCGATCAATATGCCTGCAATCATACAGACGGCTACCCAAAGGCTTAAGTAAGTTTCAAAGATTCCCAGAGGACTTTTTTTCATTTTTCACCTTTCATATCAGCGCGTTGAATAGATAGCCAACGATGATGATACCAAGAGCGACAACGCTTATAAACACTCCGATCAGTTTCCATTTCAGGATATTTTTCAAAATGATGACTTCCGGAAGAGAGAGGCCGATCACTGCCATCATGAACGCGAGAACCGTCCCAAGCGCAGCTCCTTTTTCTAACAATACCGTGAAAATGGGTATGATACCGGCACCGTTCGAATAAACCGGTACGCCTATCAGCACTGCCAATGGGATTGACCACCAGGCTTTTTTGCCCATAATATCAGCCATCAAATCAGTTGGAACATAGCCATGGATCAATGCTCCTACTGCGATACCTCCTACGATATAGGGCCATACTTTGCTGACAATGGTTTTGATTTCATGTAGACCAAACGCGATTCTATCTGAAAATGCCAGTTGTTTTTCTTGTGATTGCTTTTCTGTTTCCTTGATTTCATATACCCAATCTTGTACGCCATTTTCAAGGTGAAGCTTTCCGATGATAATACCGGAGACGAATGAAATGACCAGCCCTGATAACAAATAAAGACCTGCTACTTTCCAACCGAATAAGCCGAATAAAAGGACCAGTGCGGTTTCGTCAATCAGTGGCGATGAGGTGAGAAACGAAAAGGTGACCCCGAGAGGAATGCCAGCTTTTACGAAGCCAATGAACAACGGGACGGTGGAACAGGTACAAAACGGGGAGACGATGCCTAACAGCGAGGCGATAAGGTTTCCCACCCATTCACTCTGCCCCCGTAAAATAGTCTTTGTTTTCTCCGGAGTCAGATACGTACGGATGATGCCTATCACGAAAATGATCAGCACCAGGAGCATAAAGATTTTGGGAGTATCATATAGAAAGAATAAAACGGATTCACCCAGTTTTGAGCCCTCTTGCATAGAAAGAAGATCGTATGTGATCCATCTGGCAATTTTCTCAAGGTAAAGGTAGAGCAGGATCCATCCCACTAAGGTAATGGAGATCCAAGTGATTTGTTTCCTGAGAGATTGATTTGGTGAGGACGAAGAAGATGCCGTTTCGTCGGATTTGCACGAACAAGTTGTGTTCTTCATATTTTTCATTCCTTCCTTTGTTCTATACACCTGTGCTTTGTTCTTTTTATCAGTAGTATATAACAAACAATTTATATTACAATATTGTAATATAAAACTTCAGAAGATTTTTTTTTACTTTGGGGACTGTCCCCAAAGTAAAAAAATGAATTATTGTTAGGAACGTTATGTACTATACTTATCCATTAGATTGAAAAACATTGATAAGCAAATTGAGTGACAATTCGGTTGAGATTGCTTTTGGGGAGGGATATATGAGCGAAAAAGCTTCGATCATCGTGTTTTCCGGCGAATTTGATAAAGTACTGGCAGCTTTTGTGCTGGCAAACGGCGCAGCCGCTTCTGGTATGGATGTCACGATGTTTTTCACATTTTGGGGTTTGAATGTGATCAAAAAGAACAAAGGTCCTATCAAAGGAGCGAAGAACTGGATGCAGAAAATGATGGGGATCATGAACCGCGGAGGGTACTCAAGATTGGCACTGTCCAAGTTTAATATGGGTGGAATCGGTAAAGCGATGATGTCCAAGATCATGAAGGGTGAGAAAGTGCAATCTTTAGAAGAGATGATAGCAGATGCGGCTGATCTGGGAGTCAATTTCCTTGCTTGTAAAATGAGTATGGATGTGATGGGTGTCTGTAAGGAAGACCTGATTCCGGAAGTGAAAGACATTGTCGGGGTGGCCACGTATATCGCCAATGCAAAAAATTGCGCGATTAACCTGTTTATTTAGGAGGATACGATGCAGACAGATTTTGAATTGGATACTACTGGTATGGCTTGTCCTGTGCCGATCGTAAAAACAGCAAAAAAGATGCGCGAGATGAGTACTGGGCAGACTTTGAAGATCATCTCGGATGATGATGGTTTTCGGGCTGATATCGTTGCTTGGTGCGAATCCACTGGTAATGAGTTTCTTCAGCTTGAGGAAACGGATGGAAAGTTGATCGGATATGTCAGGAAGGCAGTCTGATGCACCTAGGATTCTTAATCATGACCGCACCGTATACTTTTCAGAATATGGACCATGCGATCGGTCTCATGGAAGCAGCACTGGATAAAGGACATACATGTGAAGTGTTTTTGTATATGGACGGTGTCATTGCCTCCTCGGCTCATATCAAGCCAGGACAGGACAGAAATCTACCGAATAAGCTTCAAGTTCTGATGGAAAGAGGCGTGCGGGTGACTTCCTGTGGTGTTTGCTGTAACTACCGCGGAGTGAAGCTTTCGGATTTTCAAGATGGGATCAAACAAGCCGGTTTAGCAGCGTTGGGACGCATGATCATTGCAGCTGACCGAGTCGTAACATTAGGATTTTAGCATGGAAAAAATAACGGTTATTTTGGTGACCGAACCGCCCTATGGTTCCGCTATCTCGGCAGAGGCTTTCAGAAGTGCGATGGGATTGCCTACCGTGAACATTGTTACTAAAGTCGTGCTAATGGGGGATGCGGTTTTTGCATTACTTAAGAATGCCAAACCAAAAGAAGCTTTAAATTTCGGGCATATGGGGGAAGCTTTCCTAATGGGAGAGGATTTTGATTTCACACCCTTTATTCATTACGAATCCATGGTTGCCAGAGGTTTAACGACCGATGATTTGCTTACCTGCGAGGTGATTGACAACAATCAGCTTGAAACCATGTTGCGCGAATCTGACACCATTCTGAGGTTTTAATATGAAAAAAATACTATTTATGCTGACAAAGTCACCTTATGGGAATCTCGAAACGCTTGAATTTTTACGGAGAGCCAAACCGGGTGATGTGGTGGTGGTAGCTCAGGATGCAGTCCTTGGTTTGGTGGATCCTGGTTGCGAATTCTCGCGATTAATCGCCAAACAGCGCGATAACGAGGTGAGAGTAGTTGTTTCTAAACCAGATTGTCTCGCAAGAGGCGTTCAACCTTACGGCGGCATTCCTATGGTCGGTTATGAGGAACAGGTTGATCTAATCTGTGAATGCGAGTTGTTCTGCTAAATCGTAACGGTTTTTATCCTTCTATTTTTCTTACTTTTTTTACTCATCTTTTCCACATCTGTGGAAAACTGGTTGATATCTTTTTTGCTTTATATTATTTTTTAAAAGGTAAAAATCCAAAAGCTAATAATACACAAATTATGCAGACAAAAAAATTGAGACCGGAAATCCTTATTTATTCAGCTCAGAAGTGCAAAAAGGACATCGTGTTGCATGAATCGGAATCTGAGTACAGCAAAAAGGGCATTCTTTCGTATTTTCTTGGATAACCGTCTCGTTTTTCTTTCTTAACCGGGCAATCTGTTTGACGAGGATAAACAACACAGCCGCAATAATCAGGAAATCAATGACTTGGTTGACAAACAAGCCATAGTTCAAAGTGACCGCACCGGCTTCTTTGGCTTCTGCAAGGGTTTGGAAATTTCCACCCGAAAGGCGGATAAAAAGATTGGTAAAATCAATTTTACCGAATAACAAGCTCAGCGGAGGCATGATCACATCATTGACAAGAGAGCTGATAATTTTTCCGAAAGCGACTCCGATCATGATACCGACAGCCGTATCGATCAGGTTGCCTTTCATGGCAAATTCTTTAAACTCTTTCCACATACCGCTCCTCCTTACACAACTTCGGACGGATAACCGATCTCCTGTAATTTTTGTAAGACGGCATCCAAGTTATCAGTCTGGAGGGTAATAGTCTTTGTGGCCAGATCCACTTCCGCATCTGGAATACCTATCTCCTTCAACGCTTGTTTTATGTGCATTACGCAATGCATGCAAGAGATCTCTTTGCTTAACAAAGTTACTTTTTTCATATCGTTACTTTCCTTTCGATGAGATTGATTTGATACGTAGAGAATTTAACACAACTGTAATCGAACTCAGTGCCATGGCACTTTCTGCAATAGCAGGATGTAAAAAGCCCATCATAGCCAATGGAATGGCAACCAAATTATAGATAAATGCCCAGAATAGGTTTTGTCGGATTACCTGAAAAGTAGTCCTTGCGATGTGGATCACATCAACCACCTTGGAAATACCTCCACGGACAATGATGATGTCCGAATTATCTATCGCTAGATCTGTTCCGGATCCAATCGATATCCCGATATCGGAACCTTTCAACGAAGCGGCGTCATTCATGCCATCTCCCACCATCATGATCTTCTTACCTTGGGAACGGAAAGAATCCAATATGGTGAGTTTTTCTTCTGGTTTGGTATTTGCAAATACTTGGGCTATTCCGACTTTTTCCGCAACGATTTGTGCGGCGGATGCTTGGTCCCCTGTCACCATCACCGGTGTAACCCCCATTTTTAGCAGGGTAGCGATGCCCTGTCTAGAATCCTCTCGAAGAGGGTCTTCAATCACGATGTAGCCAACTTTTGTTTGATCTTTTAGTACTTCCACCACCGTCTGTCCTGCTTCGTAAAAGCGAAGATACTCTTCGGGATGATTGGGTTTTCCGACAAAATAGCGGTGCGATTCCCAGATGGAGCCGACTCCTTCCCCCATTTTCTCTTCAATCGTGATGCCGGGTACTCTTTGATCGGTAATCAAGCTGACTGCTTTTGCAAGCGGATGGGTAGAGAGAGATTCCATGCTAGCCACTAGCACTGCTATTTCCGGATCAAGCGTATGTTGAACGACAACCGGTTGGCCTTTGGTAAGCGTTCCTGTCTTGTCCAATAAAACGATGTCGATGTCCTTTGAAGTCTGGATTGCTTCAGCATTACGTATAATTAACCCTTTTTTTGCGGCAAGACCGGTACCGGCTATCAAAGCCATCGGGGTAGCAAGTCCCAAAGCGCAGGGGCACGCGATAACCATTGTCGAAACAAAGGCAAACAAGGCAAAAGAGAGGGGGGAATCGGTATCCAAAATCCATGGCAGGACTGGTCGGACATGATCCAGGAATGGAGAGAGAGAAGGAAAGAAGAAGAACCAAGCGAGTCCGCTGATAAGGGCAAGCACGACAATAATCGGGACAAACCAGAGAGTGATCAGGTCCGCAAATGCCTGGATGGGAACCTTGGAACCTTGCGCTTCCTGGATAAGCTGGATCATTTTTGAAAGAAAAGTATCCTCTCCCACTTTGGTGACAGTCACTTTAATAGGGGAAGTAATATTCAGCGAACCACCTGTAATCATATCTTTTGGACGTTTTAAAGCGGGAATCGGTTCCCCGGAGATCATGGATTCGTCTACAGAGCCAATCCCTTCAAGTACCTCGCCGTCTGCTGGAAAGCGTTCCCCCGGTTTTACCAGAACTATCTGCTCGGGTTTTAGCATAGTAATCGGGATCATGAACTCACCTTCGGATGTGATCAAACGAGCTTCTCTGGATTGTACGCTCAAAAGAGCTTTGATCTCTCGACTGGCACGGTCTCGTAGCCAAGATTCGATAAAACGTCCGGTCAGGTGAAGGGTAATAATCATTGCACCAATAGCTCCGAATGAAAGTAAATCAAGAGAAAGCACTTTCAGTATTGAGAGAAGGTGCAAAACAGAGGTGAGCCAAGCGGTCAATGCTCCCAGAAAAATCAAGGTATCCATATTGGTATGTGAGTGGGTTAGGGCTATCCAAGCGCCTCGAATTGTTTTTCTACCGGTATAGAAGATGATGAAAGTACTCAGTACGATCTCGATCCATGGATACATCGTATGCAAAACCGGGGGAAGGCGTTTCAACATGTGAAAAACCATTAGGGCAGCCAGTGGGAGGAGTGCTGTGACAGATATAAGCCAGTTGATTTTTGTTTGATGGTAGCGTTTTCTCTCAGCGTTGTCATCCATCTCCAGGCTGATTCGGTATCCGCCTTTTATTACCGCTTTTTCTAAGTCATCCATAGTCACGGTGCCATCGGCAATCACAAAAGCGGTATTCGTGCCTAGGTTGAC
>Ga0302252_1001975_pt1 | contig 10436 bp, 7 predicted proteins | sample AAG_RA_Leu_MG_FD_193511 | JGI IMG/M metagenome (GOLD analysis project Ga0302252, IMG submission 193511) | Enriched activated sludge microbial communities from anaerobic digester in WTTP, New Holstein, Wisconsin, United States - AAG_RA_Leu | ecosystem: Engineered > Bioreactor > Anaerobic >...
AGTGGCTACCTCCGGGATATCCCGCATTAAGAAGCTGGTGCCATTGAAGAATCTGCGGGTGAGAGTGGCATAATCTCCTCCCTTGGGGTCATCCAGCACAGCCTTCAGATATGGCACAGCCAGCAAAGTGTCGATGCTTTCGAAGCTGTAGTACCAGCCCAAACGATAGTTCGCAGCCAGCTTGATGCCAGAAAATTCCGAATTGACAAGCTCTTTCAGCCCTGCCACAGCAGAATCCGGAGTTGCCGCGATCTGGCCGAACAGGGAATCCAGCCTGGCTTCCTGCCGTTCTTCGTGCAGGTCTATCAGGCGTACCTGCCGGCCGGCCTGCAAATCGGCCAAAGCTTTACTGTATTTATTCTCAGGATAATCCTTTTTCAATTGGCTCAAAACCTCAGCATTTTGAGGACTCCCGGGATAATAATCCTTTAAAACACTGCCAATGGCAAATAGACAGAAAGGAATAATCTCGTCATCAAAGCGGATTTTTGCCTCGCCAAGTGTTTTTTGCCTGGCCTCCAAAGTGCTCTTTTGCTGCCTTAGCCTGTCAATTTCCTGCCTGCTGGCGATGGCCAGGCTATCGACACTGGGACTTGCTATCGATAGGCTATCAGGCAGGACAGCCAGACTGTCGGAAATCACAGCAACGCCCAGCGAATCAAGACTCACTGCCAGGCTATCGCTCAGGAGCTTGGGGAGTTCAGGACTGGCCAGAACTGCCAAACTATCTACCCGGACTAGGCTATCCAAGCTGGCAGATATGGACTCCACCTGCACAGCGATCGAATCCAGGGCAGCCTGCATCCGGCTTTTTTCATTTATCACCCTCCTATAGCGACCTATGGCCGAATCAGGTAAGGCCAATGCTCCCAGAAAGCTCTCCGCTGCCAGATAGTGATGATCCAGAAACTGGCTGAGATTGGTTTCGCTGTTCAGATTGGCCGGCGGGCTTACTTTGCCCAAGGCTGCCGCCTTGTTTTGACCTGCACTTGCCAAAGGCGAAGCGCTGAATTCGGTGCGTACCCGGTTATAATTTGCCACAGCTTTTGTGGCATCGCCGATTTTATAATACTGATGCTCAGCGAGATAAAAATATGCCCCGGCTGCGCTCTCGGTGCGGGGGTTATTTTTCGTTATGTAATCGATCTCAGTTTTAGCTGCTGTACTGTCGCCCAAGGCAAAATGCACTCTTGCCTTCAGAAGCCTCACTTGTGGTATTTTATCGGCGCGGGTCTCGTTTTTCACCAGGGATTTTGCCGTTTTCAGTGCGGCAGAAGTTTGCCCCAGTTCCAATTGATTCAAACCGATATAATAGCGTCCATCGAGTTTCAGCAGTTTATCTATCCGCCGTGCATTTTGCATCTTTTCAAAGGCTTCCAGCGACTTGGCATAATCCTTTTGTTCGAAGTAATTCTTGCCAAACAGGAAGTAGGCTTCGCGATACTCCCGAGTTTTGGGATATTCCTTGATGATGCGCTCCAGGTAATACTGAGCCTTTATGTAGTCTTTGTCTTTTATAGCAAAATCGGCCACCAGAAATAATGCTTTCGGGTGATCCTTGCGAAAAATGGGATTGCGGATAAATTCGTCGAGGCGGCGTTCAGCTTCCTTTTTTTGGTTAATCTCTCGCAGAATGCGAGCAATAAACAGGTGTGATTCCGGCACATAGCTGCTCTTTGGAAAGAGCAAAAGGATGTTTTCAAACTGGTCCTTGGCCTGAAAAGCGCTGTTACCTTTGAAATACAACGCCTTGGCCATCAGGAAATAGGCATCCTCCAGCCTGGCACCCTTCTTATTGGCAGTTATTATGATGCCGCATTTCTTGATGGTTTTGGTATAGTTTTCCACTGCCTGGGCGTTGGGACGCCCCTGATTGTTCAAGGGTTGAGCCTGAGCCTGCCTGAAATAAACGCGGGCATTGTACATGGTGTTCACCTCACAGGCAAACAGCGCAAGCAGACTGAGCAGGGCAACAAAAAGGCGATGCAGTTTCATAAGCTAAAAACTGTGAACTGCCATTATTCTGTCAATGCAAATCTGTGGCCAATTCCCTGATCCGTTCGCTGCGCACCAAAGCTATGGCCTGGTTTATGTCATTATACATAATGCGGTCTTCAGCCAATGGTGAAACTGCTTCCCGCAGAACCGCCTTCACTTTTTCCAAGGTCGTGGAGCTTGGTTTCTCTCGCTGGTCTAGCGCAGAGCTGGCAATCAGCAGTTCGATGCCAAGCACGGAAGCCACATTAGTAATCACCTGACACAGCTTGATGGCCGCTACCGAACCCATGGATACGTGATCTTCCTGATTGGCGGAAGTGGGGATGGAATCCACCGAGGCAGGATGAGCCAACACCTTGTTTTCCGAAACCAGGGATGCCGCGGTAAGCTGGGCAATCATAAATCCCGAATCTATGCCGGGACGCTTTGCCAAAAAGGGAGATAATCCCCGTGATAAAGCAGGATTCAGCATCTGTTCCATCCGCCTTTCGGAAATGGACGCCAGTTCACTGATCGCCAGTGCCAGAGTATCTAAAGCAATGGCCAGGGGCTCACCATGAAAGTTCCCCCCTGAGATTACCTTTTCTTCTTCGGCAAAGATCAGCGGATTATCTGTGGCCGCATTAATCTCGACCTCTAAAACGCTGCGTACATAGCTGAGGGCATCGCGAACCGCTCCATGTACCTGAGGTGTGCATCGCAGACTGTAGGCATCCTGAACGTTCCCACAATTGCGATGTGTTTCCCGCAAGGGACTGCCGGAAAGTAAACTGCGGATATTGGCGGCAGACTTTAGCTGACCAGGGTGGGGACGCAGCTTGTGAATTAGCTCATCGAAAGCGCGGGGCGTTCCCTTCAGGGCATCGATGCTCATAGCGGCTATCAGGTCGGCATATTGACACAGTCTTTCCGCTTCCAAAAGATTCAAAACCCCTAAAGCGGCCATTACCTGGGTGCCGTTATTCAGAGCCAACCCCTCCTTCGCTTCCAGTTTTACAGGGACGATTCCGGCTTTTTGCATAGCTTGGGCTCCGGACATTTTCTGGCCTTGATAGATGGCCTCACCCTCTCCAATCAGAACCAACGCAAGATGCGAAAGCGGAGAAAGGTCGCCGCTGGCACCCACGGAACCGCGCATTGGAATAATGGGGTGCACAGCCTTATTCAACATCTGCACCAGGGTTTCCAGGGTCTGAAGGCGTATTCCAGAATGACCCTTGGCCAAAACCGCGATACGCAGCAGCATGATTGCCCGGGTTTGCTCTTCGCTATAGGGCTCTCCGATACTCACTGCATGACTGCGGATCAAGTTTTCCTGCAGTTCAGCGATGTTTTCCCTGGGAATGCTGACTGTGCTGAATTTGCCAAATCCGGTGGTAAGGCCATAAACCGCATCGCCATTGGCGATCACTTTATCAACGTAAGTGCGGCATTTGATCACTTTCTCCCGGGCTTCAGCCGGGATTCTTATGGACGCTTTCTGGCTGGCAACCTGCTGCACCATTTCCAGGGTCAGGTTATTGCCGTCAATGATGAATTCCTGCATTTTATCCTCTAATGGCTATTATTTTTGGGTGGGAAAAGACATAAATAGACTTGATTTTGTCCCTTTTCCCTGAGGGACTTGTTTTTGTCAAGCCCAAGACAGGATTTATTTCCACAAGGCCCAGAGGATTGCTCCGAGATTGTGCTTGACACAAAGCCACTAAGGGTAAAATAGCCTCTCATTAGTATTGTTGAGGTAAATGCAATGCCAGAAATTACTCAGGAACTGGTCTTTTACGAGCAGGAACACCATGCGATCAACTTTCCATCTGTTTTTCTCAAAAACTTAGCCAGAAAATCCAGTATACCACACCTGAGCAGTGATGCCGCAGGTCTTCTAAAACTGAAAGCTCATCTTGCTTTGGGAGATTTTAGCTCGGTTCTTACCCAAATCAAAAACCTTAATTCTCAAAAAAAACAAAGCTACGATGACTTTCTGCTGGCAAAGCTATATCTTATCCACAATCAAGCTGTTAGTTCTGCTATCCAGAATCCCAAGCTTGCCGGTGAATTGCTTGGCAAGGCAATTATATTCGGCAAACGCTGCAACAGCAAGATATTGCAGTGCGAGATTATCACTGCGGATTGCATTGCTCAGATGAACGAAATGGAACTCACACACAGTGAAGACATCCTGCACCAGGCTATGCTCCTGGCCACAGAATCCGGTTGGCTGGATAGCGTAATCTTGGTACATCTCAGCTATATTCTCCTGTATCACAACCAGTTGCTGCCAGACGCAGCAAACCGGGAATTGCAAATGCTGCAGGAGATTTGCTCCGCAAAGCAGAATCCATACTACTACACCCTGCTACAAAACCACTTCGGTATAAACAACCTGATGTTACAAAATTATCCTCAGGCCGAGAAAAGCTTGCAGGAAGGGCTGAACATCGCGGAAGAAAATGGATACCTCTTCCAAATGGCCAGTTTATTGATCAACAGCGGGATTCTGGATCGCCGCAGAAAAGATCCCTCTGCAGCCGTAAAACACTACCAGGAAGCATATCGAATTTTGGAAAACTGCGGAGCAAAGGATTCTCAATTGGCCGAAAAAGCCATCGATAACCTGGGTTTGGCCCTCAGTGCTCAGGGGAAACTGCAGGAGGCGGCAGACATCCACAAACAAGCCCTAATCAGGGCGAAGCAAAAAAAAGACAAGGACAGAGAAGGCATGCAACAAGTAAACTTGGCAGATGTACTGATCGAGATGGAGCAGTTCCAAGAGGCTGAAGGCCTTTTAAACAATGCCATCGGGTATTATACAGAGACCCGGAACTATTCCCTGCTGCAAAACTCCTGGCTTTGCAAAGCCCGGCTTTTCGAAGCCCAGGAACAATATCAGGAAGCATTTAACTGCATGGAAGAACTCTATCAGGTTACCCAACTACATTTCCGCCAAAGCTTTAGCCGGCAGTCGGATAAGCTTACCCGGCGTATCGCAGACCTACGTAATGAATATATGCTGATCCGCAGCCGTTGCAATGGTGCCGGAACTATAGACAACGAACTGCTGGGAAACCCAATGATCGGAGATCACCCAAAGCTGAAAGCCGCTTTGAACATGGCTATTCAAGCAGCTAAATACCCCTATGTAAACGTCATGATCAGCGGTGAATCGGGAACCGGCAAAGAGATAATCGCACGCCTGATTCATGCCAACAGTGTAAGCAACAGGGCTATGGTGGCTGTGAACGCATCAGCCTTGCCGCCAAACCTGATGGAGAGCGAACTCTTTGGGCATGTGCGCGGTTCTTTTACAGGTGCAGTTAGCGACCACAAAGGGAAATTCGTGCAAGCCGACCGATCAACCTTGTTTCTGGATGAAATCTCCGAAATGCCTTTGGAACTGCAAGCGAAGCTGCTCAGAGCAATCGAAACCCATAGCATTACGCCGGTTGGGGGAAACAGGGATATAGCTGTAAACTGCAGAATAATCTCCGCTACAAACCGTAGAATGAGCGAGTTGATCCACAAGAATCTTTTCAGGCTGGATCTATATCATCGGCTAAACAAAGTGGAAATCCATCTACCCCCTCTCAGAGAACGTCTTAGCGATCTGGAGCTCCTATGCGAGCACTTTGTGGAACGTTTCGCAAAGGAATTTGCCTTACCGGTGCCAAAACTGGAAGACAGCTTCTACTCCAGACTCCAGAAATATCATTTTCCAGGCAATATCAGAGAATTGATGAATATCGTGGAACGGATTTTTATCCTGAAACCAAAATTGAGCTGGGATAGGTTCCAATTGGACGGTTTGGTAGACGAAACTACAAACCAGAGCCTTGTCGGAACCGGCTCCATCCAGGAAAACATGGAGCAAACCGAGTACCAATTAATACTCGGTGCATTACAAAAGGCAAACTGGGTTCAAAAAGAAGCAGCCAGGCTTCTCGGCATGACTGAGAGCACCCTGTCCCGTCATAAAAAACGCCTGGGGATTATTCGATAATAGAGATATTGCATTCTTGCAATGCAGGTTCGCAATTGCATACCCCAGAACCAGCAGATTACAGGATGCATGCGTTAAAGCAAAGATGGCATCTTATTGATACATAAATATTAATATCGCTTTCCTACTTTCCCTTCCATTTGGAATAAGCTTTGCCTTTTTTATCAACGATCCTTTCTTAGACAAGAAATAATAGGGAGAAAAAGGAAGTAAAATGAAAAAGGTTCTATTACTAGTAAGTGTCCTTCTTCTTGTGGGGCTGTGCCTGGCGCTACCCCCAGCTCATCCCAATTGGGTTACCTTTACACGCACCAGCCCAACTACGGGAACCATAAGATGGTCTGGTGAACCATCTGCAAATGTGGATTATTACTATCTTGGCTTGCATCCTACTACTACCCAGTATTTTCCTCCGGCCTACTGTGATCCAAACTGGAACGTTCCAGGAGGATGGGTTGCAGATCAAACTCTGGAATCTCCTGGAGTTTACCTGAAAAATGTTGGCGCATTGGACCCAACAAAAGAATACTATGCATATGTGGCAGCTGTCGAAACAAGTGGCTGGTCTTGGAGCGCTTATTCCTCCTGGGAGCCACCTATACTCACTTATGACTATCCAGAAGGTGTATTGAGTCCCATCTATCCCGAAGTTTCCCTCCAAATGATAACTGGAAATGCCAATAATGGCCTGGGGCATCCTCCCACAGCTCCGCTTAATCCCAGCTTTGTGGCAGGTCGAATCCAGATTTTTGACCTGGTAGGACCTGGTCCTTGGGATATGCGCTTCTCCACAACCTATGGCTGGGTATGGGTTGTCGGCATCGGCGTGTATCTTGGTCCAGTAGCAGATATCAACATCCCGGCCACCAAAAACCAGGAGATCGAAGTGCAGTTTGGCAACGGAGGTGATCCTACCTTGCCAGTAGAGCTTAGCAGCTTTACGGCAACTATTACTGCCCAAAACTTTGTGAAGCTTACTTGGGTCAGCCAGAGCGAAACCGGTCTGTTGGGATATAGAGTATACCGCAGTGAAACCGTATATCAAACGGATGCTTCAAACATAACTCCAGTTATGATCCCCGCCACAAACACCTCTACTACGCAAACCTATATCCACAACGACGAGGAAGTAGTGATCGGTAACACCTACTATTACTGGCTGGAAAGCGTAGATATGGGGCACAGCGATTTCCACGGCCCGGTAAGCGTGCAGGTTACCGGCGACACTCCACCAGTTCTGCCTGAATACACCACAATGCGTAATGCCTATCCCAATCCCTTCAGATCTACCGAAAATACCTGTATTGAGGTTTTCCTGAAGGCTGGCGAACAGGGACAATTAACTATCTACAATGTCATGGGACAGGCGATAAAAAGCTTCCCTGTAGCAGAGGGACAAAACCAGTTGAACTGGGATGGCAGGGACAGCAAAGGCCTGAACTGCAGTTCCGGGATATACTTCTACAAGCTTAGCACTCCCTCCCTGAACCAAACCAGAAAAATGGTAATCAGCAAATAGTATCATAATTATTGGATGTCTTAGCTAAGAATACATTGGTTATTATGCGTCCTCAATAAGATAAAAAGGGCGCGGTTATTAGATCGCGCCCTTTCACATTCTGGCTGCCAAATGTTTCCCAGAGAGGAACAAATATTGCGTACCCTGCCGAAATAGGCAATGTCTCTGGCGGCGGCTTGCCAAAAGAGGTATAGGAACCATATCACGATTTTTTCTCAATATCTTAGGCCGCGTTGAGGGACCCAATCAAATCATCCCCTTTCGTTCTACTTTTGAACAGAATAATAACCTGTTCATCAACGGAATTGGTGATGTAAACGCGGATGGAGTTGACGACTTCCACCTGCTTTTTTATGGCAATAGCAGAATGAACCACACAGTATTTTATGGCGACAGCTCCTTTCCAGAGGTTGATAGCCTGGTTGTCCATTATGGTGTTCAGGAAGTAGCCATATATGAAGCATGCCCGGTGGGAGAGTAAATGGAGATTCCATTGCAGATTTCGTTCTGTTATGGGGAGATTCCGGAAAGCTGTGGTTTGGATCAACAAACCTAAGCTCTAACCGGTATACGGTTATGGATGTAAGCTATTTTAACTCGGCAACAAGACCATTTTTTTAAATATGGAGACTTTAATAACGATGGTATAGATGAAATTGTTGGCTCAGATTATGATTACGGTTACTGGAGTGGCAGAGTCGGCATCTGGCTGGGTCATCAGCAGTTCAATGGGACGGTGGATTTGATAATCAACTATCCCCAATATCAAGGTATGCAATTTGGTTGGGCTAAAGCAGCCGGAGATTTTAATGCTGATGGCTTCTGCGATTTGGCTGTATCATCCCCCTATTTTGATGGTGGTACTACCTCTTCACCAGGTTACATTTACATCTATTCCGGGAATGCGCAGTTGATAGACACTACGGTGGATGCTGAGGATGAATTAGCACCCGTGCCGGAAAGCATTTGGGGGTTGAACGCCTACCCCAATCCTTTCCGGGGGGGAGCGCTGCACATAGAACTGAATAAAGCGGAGAGCGTATCTGCAAATCCTGATCACGTGAGCCTATACAACCTTAAGGGACAGATAATAATGAAGAGTAAACTAAGGGATACCGACTGGCAAAAAGGGGTAGTTGAGTTAAATCTTCCGGTTTTACCAAATGGTGTTTACCTTGTGCGTCTCTCTGATAGCAGGGGTAGACACAGTTCCAAGAAAATAGTAATAACAAAGTAAGATAAGGAGATCACCCATGAAAACCTTGCCTGCTATCCTGATGGAAGTTTGCCTGATGCTGACTTTCTCTCTTTTTCATACTGATAGTTTGTTTGAAACCGTTGATTGATATCACCAGGATGGTGAGATCACTTCAGGTTTATTGAGTGGGTTGAATGGTTTCCTCTATACCTTTCATCTGTGTGTCTAACCAGGCTTCAGGGCACAGCATCTGGGAAGTTAAAATACTTCAGAACTCCGCCTGGAAGGCGGAGCTACATCTTGGAAGGCGGAGCTACCTGGCTGGAAGGCGGGGTACCAGGGGTCCCACCTTATGCCCATCTTATAGATGTATGGTAAGTATAGGATGGGAATAGCTTTGCAGCAATTCCACTTCTGCAATTCAATTCTGCAATTGCTGAGTCTGTCAGCCCTTATGCCAGGTCCTCCGGTGATTGATCGCGATTCTTATCGTATTATATTGCAGGTTATTAGCTTTTGCAAGATAATTTTAAGTAGTTTGGTATGACCTGTGATACAGGTAAGAGAATGATGAAAAAAAAAGCGGTAATCCCTGCCCAGGTTAGTGAAATATTCAGCTCATATCAGGAGTCTGAGGACGCCACTTGTTACCTTGGCTTCACAATCAGTTATCCTGATGGAAGAATTGAAAACGTGACCATGGAGTATCAACGGGAAGAATTTGAGCAAGCCATGGCGCTGATGAAAATCCGCCGCGCCCGAGCCATCAAAAATATTCATTCCCGCAGATAAAAGAGAATCATCGAACAAGCCTGATACAGGAATATCAAAAAAGAGTTTACATGAAAAACAAGATATTGGTACAAAGAACGACACATAAAGTTGTTCATTGCCTTTACGTTGGGAATCCCAAACGCTGTTGTTCCCGACGCCGCAACAAGCCCAGATCCGGGTATTGGTCTTTCACTACAGGTGACAGCGGTTCCGTCCACGGTATGCTTACCGAGATTTCACCTGCTAATGAAGCAAGTAAGGTAGCCATTAACACAGATATGTCCTGTACCTCTCCCCCGGGAATTCAGATATAATACTATGTTTATCATAGTACGAACAACATTATCGGCAACGCAGCCAACGATAACGGTCGTGAGTTCTGGAACGGCTGTGACCTACAAGGCAGACCCATGCCGAGCGGTATATATCTCTACATATGCATTCAGGTACCTATAACGAAAAAAAGATGATTCTGGTGCAGTAGGCTTTGAGCTGTGCCTGCTGAGGTGATGCAGAAAAGCCCCGGGTTCTAAACCCGGGGCTTTCGCAATTTGGCTGAGCCTTATAGATAAACTTGTCTTTTACGGAAAAGGGCGATCCGGAGACCGCCCTGAAATGATTATCTGATGGTTTATGCCGCTGCTACCATCTAAGGTGAGCGAAGGCACGGTTGGCATCGGCCATTTTGTGAGTATCTTCACGTTTTTTAATGGAGGATCCTTCTTTCTTGTGGGCGGCCATCAGTTCTGCCGCCAGCTTCTCGGTCATGGTTTTTTCGCTTCTGCCACGGGCATAGGAAATAATCCAGCGGAAAGCCAGAGCCCGGCCGTTCTTTTCGTTCACTTCCATGGGGATTTGGTAGTTAGAACCACCCACGCGGCGGGAAACCACTTTAACCAAAGGACGCACATTTTCCAGTGCACTTTTGAAGACTTCCAAGGGTTCCTGTT
>Ga0302252_1001976_pt1 | contig 10432 bp, 11 predicted proteins | sample AAG_RA_Leu_MG_FD_193511 | JGI IMG/M metagenome (GOLD analysis project Ga0302252, IMG submission 193511) | Enriched activated sludge microbial communities from anaerobic digester in WTTP, New Holstein, Wisconsin, United States - AAG_RA_Leu | ecosystem: Engineered > Bioreactor > Anaerobic >...
TTTTTCCTTAATGAATCATTAATGAACGGTGACGGACTTTCTTCAACAAGTTTTTGGTGTCTTCTTTGAATTGAGCAGTCTCTTTCAGGAAGATAAACGACTTTTCCTTTGCAGTCTCCCAAAATCTGGAATTCTATATGATGAGGTTCTTCAATGTATTTTTCCATGTAAACGTCAGGATTACCGAAAGCGGCTTTAGCTTCCGTCTGAGCCATTATAATGGAATTTTTAAGAGCTTCTTCGCTTACGACGATTCTCATGCCTTTTCCGCCGCCGCCGGCAGTGGCTTTAACTATTACAGGATATCCTATTTTTTGTGCAAGTTTAAATATTTCAGGGTCATCCGCCGATACAGGACCTTCAGATCCTGGAACAACAGGCACTTTTGATTTTATCATCAATTGTCTGGCGGCTATTTTATCTCCCATTTTTTCAATGGAGCTTCTTTTAGGACCGATAAAAGATATTCCGCAGCTTTCGCATACTTCCGCAAAATATGTATTTTCCGCCAAAAATCCGTATCCCGGATGAATAGCGTCGGCGCCTGTAATTTCAGCCGCTGAAATTATGCTCGGAATGTTAAGGTAACTTTCACTTGCAGATGCAGGACCTACGCAAATTGATTCGTCCGCAAGTTTTACATGCATTGATTCTTTGTCTGCCTCAGAATGTATGGCAACCGTCTGGATGCCGAGTTCTCTGGCAGCTCTGACTACTCTGCAGGCTATTTCACCTCTGTTTGCGATTAATATTTTTTTAAACATATTATAATCTCCCGATATCAAAAACTATGCTTGTGCCTGATCTGACGTATCTACCAAAAACAATTCCTGTCCGTACTCTACGGATTCTCCGTTTTGTACGCAAACTTTAACAACTTTACCTTTTGTTGTGGCAATAACGTCTTTTATAATCTTCATGGCTTCAATTGCAGCTATTTTCTGCCCTACTTCAACATGGTTGCCTTCTACTATGAAAGGCGGTCTGTCGTTTGCCGGAGCATTGTAAAATGTTCCTACCATTGATGATTTAATAGAAACAATCGGAGATTTTTCGACTACGACTTTTTTAGGGGCGGCAATTTTTTGCGTTACTTCGCTTTTTTTGAAATAAACTGATGTTTCTCCGGAATCAAATTCCATTTCTTCAATATCTGTTTCTCTTATTGATTCCAAAAATTTTTTAATTTCAATAGGATTCATAAAAACCTCATAGTTTTAGATATGATTCTGTTATACTCTTTCTACGTATTCGCCTGTTCTGGTGTCGACTCTGACTTTGTCGCCTTCCTTTATAAATAAAGGAACTTTTATTTCGGCGCCTGTTTCTATTTTTGCAAATTTAGTCAAATTTGTTACAGAGTCGCCTTTTATTCCCGGTTCGGCTTCTATAATAGTCATTTCAACTATAAGAGGCATATCAATGCCGATTAACTCTTCTTCCAAATATATGGCGTCAATTTCCTGGTTTTCTTTCAAATAAATTTCTTTGCCGTCCATCTTTTCTTTCGGCACAGGAATCTGTTCGTAAGAATTCATATCCATAAATATGTAATTTTCACCTTCCGCATATAAGAACTGTTTTTTTTGTCTGGTAACGCTCAAAGCATCAAATTTTTCGCCTGATTTGAAAGTTCTGTCTATCGTTCCGCCTTTTTTAACATGTCTCAATTTAACTCTCATAACCGCTCCGCCTTTGCCCGGCTTATGATTTTGAAACCATGTTATCTGATAAGGTTCATTATCAACTAAAATTACTAAACCGTTTTTGAAATCCGAAGTTGAAACCATTATTGTTTTCTCCTGTTACTGTTACTCTAAATTTTTGTATTTGTTAAAACTTTGCATCCTTTTTTTGTAACCAACACCGTATCTTCAAGCCTTATTCCGAATTTTCCCGGAAAATATACGCCCGGTTCTATCGTTATTATCATATTTTCTTGTAAAATTTCTTTTGAATTTTGAGAGACTGACGGAAATTCGTGTATGTTTAAGCCGACTCCATGCCCTGTTCCGTGAATGAATTTATCACCGAACCCTGCTTTTGTAATGACATCTCTTGCCGCCGAATCAACTGCGCTGCATTTAATGCCCGCTTTTACGGCTGCCAGCGAGATATCATGAGCCTGCTTTACCAAAGACCACATCTTTTCAGAATTATCGCTAATTTTACCTAAAAAAACTATACGTGTCAAATCAGAACAGTACCCTTTATATACGCACCCCATATCTATAAGAACTATGTCGTTTCTTAAAATTTTTCTGTTTCCGCTCGCATGATGCGGGTTTGATGAATGCTGTCCGCTTGCAACTATTGTTTTAAAACTGGCTGATGTGCGGCTTTTTGAAAATTCTTCTTCTATTTTGAAATATATTTCAGTTTCGGTCATTCCGGGCTCTATCTGTGTTTTTACTTTGTCAAAAATATCCGAAACTATTTCACATGCCGTTTTAATATTTTTTATTTCTTCTTTACTTTTAATTATTCTCAAATCGGCTGTCAGACCGTTTATTTTCGATACGGAAACATTATTGTTGAAAAGTTTTTTTATTACGGCGTCAAAAACAAGCACGTTTGTATTTGAGACGTCAATACAAACATCTTTAATTTTGTATTTTCTGCATATTTCTGTCAATCCTTCGGTAAAAGATGAGGCAATCTTTATTTTTACAGCGTTTCCGAAATGCTCTTTAACCTGACCTTCTATCATTTTTGATGTTATCGTGAAAATATTTTTTTTATAAAGCAGAAGCCAAAAACCGTCAAATCCTGCTTCCGTTAAATAAAAAATATCTTTCGGATCTGTTACTAAAATTGCCCGGTCGGCGTATTTTTCCGTAAGCTTTGATATTCTTTTATTCATAACATAATAATTCTATCATTTTTTTACATACATATATATATTGTAATGCTGAAAAATATTAAATATGTTTCAGCCTGCTTGATTTTTATTTCCAAAAAAAGTAATATAATAAACCAATCTTTAATAAAAGTTTAATTCCGACATAGCTCAATGGTCGAGCATCCCGCTGTTAACGGGAGGGTTGTAGGTTCGAGTCCTACTGTCGGAGTTTTTCTTTTTCGGTAAGAAAAAGATACAATAAAAAAGTCATGAACAGTATATTCTTCAAAATATCCAGATTGGCAAAATTGTTGTTTTTATTTTATTCTGTTTTATTAAGCTGTATACAATAGTTTAAAAAATAGAAGTATTAATTATGTATTTCTGGTATTTAGTACGAATATAATTACTTTATTATTTCTTCTATTGCTTTTGCTGCATTTTCAGCTATTAATGTATTGCCAAAATCAGTACAATGACCAAAAGATCCTGCAAACATATCTGTGAAGATTTCTTCTTTTTTATGATTTTTCAATGCTTCTTTGAAATTTTCTTCATTACTTACAAATATTAATTCATCATAATATTTAGAGTTTTTAAGCGTATTTTTTAAATCATTTATTGGCAATGTTGGATATTGCATAGCAATAAATTGCACATTATTATCAATAACTGTTTGGACCATTTCAGTATATATAACATTTGTAATATTATAATATTTTTCTGAAGAATTTTTATTTACTTTTATAGTGCTTGGCTGTATTTTATCATTTCTATCCAACTCGATAATATCTTTTACTGCATTAAGACAATCAATATCAGAATATTGAAGCGCTGTTTTAGCACATAAAACAGCATTAAGTTTGTCATTAACTTTAAAAAAATTTTGTGCAAAAAGAACATAAATATGAGATAATTCCAAATATTCTGTATTTAGTTTATAATAATTTATAAAATCTTGTATATTGAAAATATAATTTTCTTTTTTTAATATAACTTCATAAAAATATGGATTTACCAATGCAGGAACCATACTTTCATAATAATGAATTTTTGGATATTTAGTTGTAATTTTTTTCATTTCTATTAAAACATTATGTAGTTCATATTGATGACCGGAGTAATAAATGATTTTATTTATTATTGCGGTAGGAATGTTTATATTTAATGTTGCAGAATTTAAATTGGTATATTTTTCTGTAGCACACAAGTGATCGTTTAATAAAATTAATAATTTATATATTTTAAACTTAGAATACCAATTTTTTCCATTAACAATATATGGCTTATCAGATAACCTGTCATTTACTCCTATCATGCTTATAACAATATCAGGGTTATACTGTAATAATTTTTTTTGGATTATTTCATAATATAAATACTCAGAGTTTTTTCCGGCATTCCCTTCATCAATTACATTAAATTTTTTATCTTTATATTTTTTGTTTAGTATTTTTTGAAGTATCGGAGGCCATTGTCTGTCTGTTGTCGATTCTCCTAAACATAAAATTGTTATGGTATTAGAATCTTTTATTTGTTTATTTTGAGAATTTTTTATAGTTATTAAAGTAAGTCCGGCGATTTGTAATCCTATTTCCAATATTATAAAACTTATCAAAACACCTAAAATTATTGATGATATTTTTTTAATTATATTCTTAATCATATATATTTAAAATCAATTGTATTTTGAACATTTTTTTATTTTATCATAAATAAAATTTTATTGTGAACAAAAAAATTATTAAATTTTTACAGTTTTCCAAAAAACGAATCTTTCTCGTATTATATAAAAATGATTTTGTGATATGAAAAATATATAATAATAAAATCATATTATGAATAATAAATTTTTTAAAATATCAAAATTAATAAATTGGTTGTTTTGCATTTATTTTATTCTCTTTTTTGCGCTTGTAATTCCTTTCCATCATCATGCTGACAATAAAACGCACGAAAAAGACTGCTCCATATGTATGCTTGCGGCACAGCAGTTCATTTCAGAAGTCAATTCAGGTATTACGGCGGTTTTTGTTTTCATTATCGCTGTTTTTATCGCAAAAAACGCGATAAAAAAATTTAAAAAAGACGCTATATATCTTCGCAGTCCTCCAACGCTTTAATATAAAAATTCATTAGTCATTAAGCATATTCTTTTAACTTAGAGAATATGCCGATTTTCTTTTTAATTTTTAAATTAAAGGAGTTTTTATGTTTCGTTGGAGAACAAACTTATGTGTTATTTTGTTTATTGTATTTATTATAGGTATACACAAATCATTCGCAGGTGTTGTAAATCCGGATATTTCAGTTATAGGGCAGATTATTTCAAATCGCACAGATGACGCTTCATCGGAAAATGCAAATACTTCAACTTTGAATTTAGGAGAAACTGAAATCGTTGTGGACGGTTATCTTAATCCTTATGCAAAAGGTTTTTTTGTTTTTGCCATAGAAGACGGGAAAATAGAAACCGAGGAAGCATATCTTACGATATTTAAAGGGCTGCCTGACGGATTTGCTTTAAAAGGCGGTAAATACCGCGTAGGTTTCGGAAAACTTAATCCTGTTCATCCTCATGCTTATTCATTTATTTCTGCACCGAGAGTAATGGCGGAAATGCTTCCGGGAGAGGAAAGTTTTAACGAAACGGGCGTGCAGGCGTCTTTTTTATTGCCTGCTTTCGGAAATTGTGCTTCCGTTATTTCCGGCGATATTATAAACGGATCGTCTTTTCATCCTGACGAAACGAAAGAATCTTCCGGATGGGCGGGGCGTTTAAGCAATTCTTTGCTTATCAACGATACGACGCCGTTGGAAATAGGAGCGTCCGCAACGCAAGGCACAAACAACGTCAAATGGGGTACTAAAACTTTAGTTTGCGGAGTTGACTGCAAAACTAAAATTAAATTCTCTCCTTTTACAACTTTAACTTTGCAGGGAGAATACTTTTACAATAAAAGCGATATTGTCACAGACAACGATACAGGCAGCTTCAGCAATATTGTAAGGGACGGCTTTTATGCTTTTGCCGATTTAAATTTTTGGCAGAGATGGAACGGCGGAGTCATTTATGACCGGTACAACCCTTTGCATGACAAAAATTTAAGAGACAGTGCTGTAAAGTATTTTGTCGGATACTCTCTTCTTGAAGAGACTACTTTATTTCGTTTAGCTTACGAACAGTTTATGCCGGAAGGCTCTGATGTCGTAAATACTGTAACTTTTCAGGTAGTTTTCAGTATAGGTCCGCATAAAGCGCATCAGTTTTAGGAAAATTTTTAAGGAGAAGACTATAAATGAAAAAGTTTTTAATTTTTTGTGCTGTATTGATGTTTACGGCAGTTGTTTCTGTTGTTGCCGAGCCTGTTAAAATCGTGGCGGCAATACCTGATTTAGGTTCGATAGCTTCATATATAGGAGGAGATAAAGTAGAAGTTATTGCGATAGCAAAAAATAATTCAAATCCTCATTTTGTCGAAGTTTTGCCTTCATATATGATTAAGGTTTTAAAAGGTGATATTTATTTGAAAGCGGGTCTTTCTTTGGATCAGTGGTCAAATGAAATAATTGACGGATCGCGCAATAATAAAATCATAGTTGCGGATTGTTCTAACGGAATTGTAGTACTGCAGAAGCCTGTCGGGAAAGTCGATTCTTCAATGGGAGACGTTCATCCGGAAGGCAATCCTCATTATTGGCTTGATCCTGAAAACGGCATTGTAATTGCTTCAAATATACTTGCCGCTTTGAAAAAGGCTGACTCTTTAAACAGCGCTTATTATGAAAGCAATTTTGAGAAATTTAAAAATGAAACAAAAATGCGCATTGCGGTATGGAAAGACAAAATGTCAGGTCTTTCAGGAAAAAAGATGATAAGCTATCATTCTTCATGGGTGTATTTTGCTTCAGCGTTTAATATGGTTATAGCCGGTTATGTCGAACCTTTACCGGGAATACCTCCTACGGGAAAACATCTTTCAGAACTTGTAAATATTATTAAAAAAGATAAAGTCTCTCTTTTAATTCAGGAGCCGTATTTCCCTGATAACGCTCCTAAATTTTTGGAACGTCAAACAGGCATTAAAGTATTTAAAATAGCTCCGTCATGTACAAACGTCAAATCAGATTCATATTTTAAGCATTTTGACGAAGCAATAGCACAAATAACGAAATAGTTCGCGTGTAATATTTACGGCAGCCTGTACAATAAATACAGACTGCCGTAAAAAGTATTTTAAGGAGTTTCTTATGATGATATTTCAGTATCATTTTATTATAACGGCATTATTAGTATGCCTTATGCTTACGGGTATTCATACTTATTTCGGCTATCATGTTGTCAAAAGAGGTGTCATCTTTGTAGATTTAGCTCTTGCGCAGGTTGCGGCTTTGGGAGCGAGCGTCGGCGTTTTGCTTGGATGGGGAAGCGAATTTCCGGTGCATAATTATGTTATTTCTCTGTCGTTTACATTATTCGGGGCATTGTTATTTGTCTTATTCCGCAGCAAAAAAGAAACGGTGCCTGTTGAAACGCTTATAGGAATTACTTATGCCGGAGCTATTGCTCTGTCTCTGATAGTTCTGGAACGTTCGGCTGCAGGCACGGAAGAAATAAAAGAGATGTTGTCAGGTTCTCTTTTGACAGTTTCTCCAAAAGAACTCGTTTTTATTGCAATTTTATATTCAATTATCGGTTTTATTCATTGGTTTGCAAGAAAGAAGCTTCTTCTTGTAACTGAAAAGCCCGAAGAAGCAAGACAAAAAAAATTAAAATTATGGTGGTGGGATTTTGTTTTTTACGCAACATTCGGCTTTGTTGTGACATCGTCCGTTAAAGTTGCCGGAGTTCTTCTTGTTTTTGCTTTTCTTATTATACCGGCAACAGCTGCCATAATTGCGGTTGAAGGGACATTTAAAAGAATAGTATTCGGTTGGATTTTCGGTATTTCAGGCTGTGTTTTAGGTTTGGAATCTTCAATGAGACTTGATTGGAGCGCCGGTCCTACAATTGTAACAGTGTTTTTGCTTTTTCTTATAATTATCCGAATATTCGGCTTTTTTAAAAAGAAACGGTTTAAAGATCATTGGAATAATCAGACTTTACGCCGTTAAAAGTCTGTAAAATAATTGACTTGTATCAATCAAAAAGTTAAAATCATATATTAAATATATTTTAAAGGATATTCGACCAAATGATATCTGAAATATTGGATATGAAAAAACGGAAAGAGAAAATTGTTATGATTACATGCTATGATTTTCCCATGGCAAAAGTTTTCTCAAAATCCGCTGTTGATATGCTGCTTGTCGGAGATTCGCTTGGCATGGTAAAGCTCGGGTACAAAGATACTTTAAGCGTTACAATGGCCGATATGATTCGTCATACGAAGGCGGTAAAAAACGGCAATATCGGTAATATTTTACTTGTTTCCGATATGCCTTATATGTCTTATGAGAATAATCCGGCCGAAGCTTTAGAAAATGCTAAAAAGCTTATAGAAGCTGGAGCGGACGCCGTAAAAGTTGAAGGCGGAAAAGAAATAATCGAATCGGTAAAAGCAATTATAAATTCAAAGATTCCGGTTGTCGGGCATTTAGGGCTTACTCCGCAGTCGGTAAATAAATTCGGCGGTTATAAAGTCCAGTGCAGAGATGAGAAATCCGTAAAAAAGCTTACGGAAGATTCTTTGATTCTTCAGGATGCCGGAATTTTTTCGATAGTTTTAGAATGTATACCTGAAAAAGTTGCAAAAGACGTTACGGAAAAGTTAAACATTCCTACAATAGGAATCGGCGCCGGCAAATATTGCGACGGGCAGGTTTTAGTGTCGGATGATATGCTCGGCATGTTTACGGATTTTACTCCTAAATTTGTAAAAAAATATGCGAATTTGGCTCAGTCTGCGGCAGATGCGGTAAAACAGTACAGCGCGGAAGTAAAAAGCGGAGAATTCCCTCAGGAAGGCAATACTTATAAATGAAGATAATTAAGAATCCTTTGCAGATACAGAAAATTTCAATGGAACTTATAAGAAAAAATAAATCTATAGGATTTGTTCCCACTATGGGCGCATTGCATTCAGGTCATGTTTCTTTGATAAAAAAATCCGTATCACAGAACGATATTACGGTTGTTTCAGTATATGTAAATCCTATACAGTTCGGGCCTAACGAAGATTATAAAAGATACCCGAGACCTGTAAATGACGATATTGAAATATGTAAGAAAAACGGTGTTGATTATTTATTTTTGCCCTCAAACGAAACTTTATACTACAAAGATTTTTCAACTTATGTTGCCGTGGATAAATTATCGGGCATAATGTGCGGAGTAACAAGACCTGTCCATTTCAGAGGCGTTGCTACTGTCGTTTCAAAGCTTTTTAATATAGTAATGCCGGACAGAGCATATTTCGGTTTAAAAGATTATCAGCAGTACGTTATAATAAAACGGATGGTTAAAGATTTAAATTTTAGAACAAAAGTAATCGGGTGTCCTATAATAAGAGAAAAAAGCGGACTTGCAATGTCCAGCAGAAACACGTATTTATCTCCGGAAGCAAAAGAACAGGCAGTCAATATTCATAAAATTTTAGTAAATGCAAAAAAGAATTTTAATTCCGGCAAAAATATAGATGCTGTTATAAAAGAAACAGCAAAATTACTGTCTGCGATAGAAAACAGCGAGATAGATTATATTGAAGCCAGAGATTCTAATACTTTACAGCCTGCGGTAAAGACGACAAAAAATGTAGTTATCGCTGCGGCCGTAAAAATTTCAAATATTAGATTAATAGATAATATATTATGTTAAAACAAATCGGGGGATATATGACTAAAAAAAGAAGGCAGTATCTTGTTAAGCCTAAATTACAGTTAAAATATTTAAGCATATTAGCTTTTATTATTGTTGTCTCGGCGATGATGATTTATTATGCTTTTCTTGATTCTCTTCTTACTTCCCCTGGGATGGACCAGTTGAGCGCCGGCGCAATAAGAAATTTTGTAAGATCATATACAAGCGGTTTCTTTTGGGTAACGCTTGTCTTTACTATAATAGTTTTAATAGAGAGCGTTTTTTATTTCCACAGGCTGATAGGTCCTGTGTTTTTCTTTGAGATAGTTATGAATAAACTTTCCCAGGGTAAATTTTTTGTCAATGTCCATCACAGAAAAAAAGATGAAACCATAGAATTGGCGGTTAACATTAAAAAGACGATAGAAAATGTAAGAAGTGCAGTATCAGAAGACAGAAAAAGAATTGAATTGATAAAAGATGCAATAGATCTCGGCGAAAAAGAGAAAGCAAAACAAATGCTTTCTGAACTTACTAAATGGTTTAAAATACAAGATGATAAAAACTGATTATTTGGTTATCGGCAGCGGAATAGCCGGCTTAAGTTTTGCAATAAAAGCTTCCGATACAGGAACCGTCTCTTTAATTACTAAAAAATATTTGTTTGATTCTTCTACCGGAAAAGCGCAGGGAGGAGTTGCCTGCGTTACCGATAAAGAGGATTCTTTTGCGGAACATATACAGGACACTCTTGTTGCCGGCGCCGGTCTGTGTGATGAAGAAATGGTTGA
>Ga0302252_1001977_pt1 | contig 10424 bp, 10 predicted proteins | sample AAG_RA_Leu_MG_FD_193511 | JGI IMG/M metagenome (GOLD analysis project Ga0302252, IMG submission 193511) | Enriched activated sludge microbial communities from anaerobic digester in WTTP, New Holstein, Wisconsin, United States - AAG_RA_Leu | ecosystem: Engineered > Bioreactor > Anaerobic >...
ACCTGTTGCAGCAATTGCAACAATTGAAAAAATGCTAAAGTGTAAGGTTCAGGATCATATGGTGAATTGTGGAAAAATGATTCAAAAAGGATGGTCGGAATTAGCGGACAAGCATAATTTGAGAATACATGTTGGTAGCATGTACCCTATGAGTCATTTTGATTTTGATGATAATAAATTAGTGCTCAAAACCTTATTTACTCAGGAAATGTTGTTTAGAGGCTTTTTGGCTACAAATTCATTCTATGCTTGTTATGCTCATAAGAAAGAGCATATCGAAGCATATTTAGTAGCTGTTGATGAGATTTTTGAACTTATTTCTAAAGCAATTAAAGAGGGGAACCCCGAAAAATATTTAAAGGGACCTGTTTGTCAACCTGGATTTAAAAGATTATCCTGATTTAGTTTGAAAATTAATTAAATATCTAATGAAACTAGCAAGAGTTTATTTATTTGTTTTGATAATTTTGAATATTTCTTGCGTAAGCACAAGAAGTAAAATTAATGTTACAGGTATAAGCAGGAGTCTTATAAGTGAGGATCATACTTCTGAAGGATTTCTTATTACATTATCAAATGGAAAAATATTACATTTTTTTAGGCTAGATCCAGGATTTGAAGGTAGTCATATTGGAAATTCTAGCAAAATTGTTGTAAGAGAATCAAGTGATAATGCTTTATCTTGGACAAAACCTAGAATTATTTATGATAGTGCATTTGATGATAGGAATGTTAGAGGAGGAATCACTAAAGATTCAACGATTTTATTGTTTTTTAGAGAATTTGATGCTGATAAAAAAATCTCAATTTCTAAAAAATATCTTAAAAGTAAAGATGATGGAATAACGTGGTCAACTCATGGTATTGATAGTATAGGACTTTGCGATACTTGTTCATATACAGATTATTTTATTGAGATATACAATAATTACTATATGCTGTCTCAAACAATAATTAATTATGTAGAACTAATATTCTTTTCTGAAAATGAAAAAGAAATTGTTTGGCATAAAAAGAAAGTCATTCTAGATTATATTGATTCATTGCATATTGATGAGCCCCGATTTGCAAAGTTGAAGAAGGGTAATATTATAGGATTGTTTAGAGATGAAGGTGGTTCTAACTATTACCAGGCTATTTCGCGAAACTATGGAGAAACTTGGACTATTCCGGTTAAAACAAACTTAAATGATGGTTTGTTTTCTCCAAATCCTGAAATCTTTTATGATAAAGATCATTATTTTATTTTTGTTGTTGGAACTGATAGAAACCCTCATTACGATAAAAATTCAATATGGATTTATGCAAATAAGCCTAATGAAATATTTCTAAATTCATTTAACTATACTTTGATTAAAAAAATATTAGACCTTATCCAAATAACTTTAGATTATATGGATATCCAACTAGTACTAAAATGAAAAATGGAAACTATCTAGTTGTATTTACTGAAAGTTATTTGAAGGATAATAAAAAGGAAGGGGCACATTTTTATCAATTTATTATAGAATTAAATTTTAATAACAATGAAAACATTTTCAAAAGAGATTAAAATTGGCAATCGATATATAGGACATGGACATCCTGCATATATGATTGCCGAGATTGGAGCAAACTTTGATAAAAGCATTGATAAAGCCAAACGATTAATTGATGCTGCAAAAGAAGCTGGTGCTGATTGTGCAAAGTTTCAAACCTTCAAAACTGAGAAAATTTTATCAGAGGGAGGTTTCTCTAGGATGCAACTTAGAGGGGTGCATGGTTCTTGGGGGAGAACTGTTAGCGAGGTTTTTAAAGAAGCGGAATTTCCTTTAGAATGGCACTATGAGATTGCAGAATATTGCAAAAAAGTTGGAATTGATTTTTCAACATCTCCTTACTTTAAAGAAGCGGTTGATTTATGCGTAGATTTAAATGTGCCGTTTATAAAAATAGGATCTGGAGAAATAACTTGGCTTGAGATGCTTGATTACATTGCTCGCAAAGGGAAACCATTAATGCTTGCAACAGGAGATGCAACAATGTCTGAGATTGATGAAGCTGTAAGAACAATTGAGGCAACTGGAAATAATAATCTTGTCTTGATGCAATGTATAACAAACTATCCATCAAAAATTGATAGTGCTAATGTGAATGTTTTAAAAACCTATCAATCTGCATTCGATATTTTGACAGGTTATTCAGATCATTCCCCTGGGCCTGTGGTTGCTTTAGCTTCAATTGTTTTAGGGGGGTGTGTTATTGAAAAACATTTCACATTGAATAAGGCAGACAAAGGGCCGGATCATCCACATTCAATGACTCCTTCCGAATTTAGGTTAATGGTTGACTATGTTCGTGAAATAGAAAGAGCTATGGGCAGCACTAGAAAGGAAGTTGTAGAGGAGGAAGGAGAAACGGTGTATGTTCAGCGACGCTGTTTATATGCAAAGAAGGATATTATTAAAGGGCATATAATGACCGAAGAAGATATTGACGTGTTGAGACCAGCCCTTGGTATTGCTCCAAAATATAAGAGTGTTATTGTTGGTAAAACTGCAAAGGTCGATATCAAAATGGGAGATCCTTTATTTTGGGTTAATTTCTAATGCTTACAGAACGAGAGAAATTTATTTCAATTGTTGATAACGATTTATTATTTCCTTCAGATGCAATAATTTTGCTTGAAGGAGATGGTTTTAATCGTTTCTCTCATGCAGTTGATTTATATAAAAATGGTTTTGCCCCGTTGATTCTTTTTAGTGGCGCGATTGTGAATTATCAATATGGGAGTTTTCCATTTTCTGATATTAAAGGGAAAATAATTGAATCCGGGGTAAATGAGAGCGATTTAATACATGAAGACGTTTCGTTAAATACAAAGGAGCAGGCTGATCAAGTAATTAAAATTGCTATAGAAAAAAAATGGTCTAGGATAATATTAGTTGCTTCTTGCGAGCATCAATATAGGGCTTATCTTACTTTTTTACGTCCTATTATAGATTTTAAGACTAATATTATTCTTTTCAATTCTGCTCCACGAAATCTTTCTTGGTTTGAATCATCTGAATGGGGTATTAGATATGAACGAATAAATCAAGAGTTTGAGCGTATCGATAGTTACTCAGAGTTAGGGCATTTAGCAACGTACAAAGAAGCGATTGATTACCAGAGATGGAAGGAAAAAATAATTTTGAAAAAGTAATACAATTATTCGGGGAGAATTTTATTGGACCAGATGAACTCTTTTCTATAAAAGACAGGCTGCCTCTTGATATCCCATTGGTTATACCATCAATTAATTATAGTACAGAACTTTTAGAGACTAAGTCTAAGGATTATATACTGATACTTACCATTCCCAATTTTATTGATGGTTCTTTGGTCAATATTTTTAATCTGCGTAATCGCTTTGGGCTTAATCCCGATATATCCGAGCCATGTTTTTATAATCAAGATTGGTATTTAAAGGAACCATTTATTTTGGATCCAGTAGAGTTGAAATGGGTTCTTGTTAGAAAAGATGTGTTTAGCGATACTCGTGCAGTTGATCCAAAAGTATTATCCAAAAGGTATGGTTTACCAAAGGCTATTACCTGTTGCTACACTTTCTTTGTTTATAATCTAATTAGGGGTATATCTTTATGGCCATATGATTTTTTGTGGTGTTCTGATTTTGATCATAATGGAGATAGAATTTATGTCGGTAAGTATTACGATGTAGATGGCGTTAATAAAAATGGTTTTAGTATCCATAGGCATTTATCATTACGGGATTGTTACGCAGCTGTTGATTCATATTAATTTTATAGCATCTTTTTAATTCTCTATATAATTAATGAGTTTGAGTATCTCAAAATTAAGATCTTGGAATTGGAAATTATTTATTGATTCTTTTATAATATTTTTAAATATTTCTAACTCTTATTCTTTAATACCCTATTTATTTTTTTTCCAGTATTACAGGGCCGTAAATTCGGGCTTAATTGCAATAATAAACTTGATTTATATAATAATTAGACTTAGAAAAAATGTTACAATTAGCAGAAAAGATGACCTATTTTTTTTATTTATTCTAATAAATGTAGTTAATGTTTTCTTCGGTCTTGCCACAGATACATTTGGTATTGGCATGTTTCCGTTTATCTTTTCTAATGCAACTTTTTATATAATACTATATGGCCTTTTCAATATGTACCTCAAGGTGTATCCTTTTGAAAAAAGCATATGGTTATTATTAAGGGGCTACATATGGTTAGTTGCAATATCAATTGCAGGAACTTTAACATTATTTCTTTTAATTAAAGTTTTCAATGTAAATCCAATGATTAACGATATTGGAAGCAATATGGATTTATTTCAATATAATATCAGGGACAAGAATAATTCATATTTTTTCCCATATGGTCTCTCCGTTTTTTTCAAGACATTATCAATTAGAATTCCTTTTTTTCAAAAAGATGGCATTATTGTAGGTTTTTTTCATGAACCTCATACTTTTGCGTTCTTAGTTATTCCCTCAATATTTTTGCTGCTACATAAATTCAAACATTTTTTCTCAAAAATATTTTTAATTTTTATTTACATTTTGGTTATGTTAATAGTTGCATCTGCTGTAAACTTTATGGCAATGTTATTATGCATAATTGCTTATGTTGTATTTAAATATAGAAAAAAACCAATATATGCACTTCTGAGTTTAGGGGTTATTTTTATTGTTTTTTTGGTTGTTGATCCACATTTATATCAATTTATTATAGATAAAATACTATCGAGGTCAACGGATTATACCTTATCTATGTTAAAATTTGCTTTTACACCTAATACTCTAATCGGCACAAACTTTTATGATCTGTCATATATTGACACTTATTGGAACGACCCTAACCCTTTGTTAAATATTGGGTTTATAACTTTTTTGCTGAATATTATGTTTTTAATTATCTTTATATACAAGATCTATATCGTAAATATTAATTACTACAAAGAATTTCCGTTAATAGGTCTATTTTTTCTTTATTTTTTATTTCATTCTATTAAAGTAAGTATGTATGCATACTCACTTTCTTATCTAATCTTTATAATTTTTCTTGTAAACGCGTTCATTACTCATAAGAGTGTTAAAAAAATGATTAAATAGATGCCATTAGTTAATATTATTAGAAAAATTATAACTAATAAAGTCATTTTATATTTGTTTAGCAGATATTCGACATACCTTATTCAACTAATTACGTCTATAATAATTGCTGTTAAACTAGGACCATTTTATTTTGGAATTTGGGGTTTTATATTGCTGTTGATTAATTATTTTCAAATAACTAATTTTGGTATTTCTAATTCAATTAACATTCTTATGGTTCAATATAAGAATGATAATCATAAAGTAAATGATTTTGTAAAAACTTCATTTTTTCTAATCAGTATTTTATGTTTTGTAGTCATAATTATAGCTTTTTATTATTATTTCTTTGGAATACCATTTTTCAGCAAATATAAAATAGGAAATTTATTTTATTTTGTTTGCTTAATAGCAATTATGTCTTACTTTAACTATTTATTACTGACAATTTATCGTGTTAGGAATAGACTTTTTGAAATAGCCTTTTTTCAATCTATAATACCATTATTAGTTTTTATATTTGTTTTTCTTTTTAAAGAAGATATTTTATTGAAATCATTAATTATTGCATATTTATTAGGGCATTTTCTTTCACTTATTTTGTTTTTAAAAGGTAAAACCTTACCAAAAAATGGAAATATTAAAATTAAATATGCAAGTGTTATAATTAATAAAGGATTTTATTTGTTTATTTATAATTTATGTTTTTATTTAATAATAATATCTTCAAAAACACTGATTAGTATATTTTATTCAGTTGAAGAATTCGGATTTTTTATATTCTCATACACATTGGCCAATGCTGTAATGTTATTGTTAGAAGCGATCTCATTTTTAGTTTTTCCAAAGATTGTTGATAGATTAAATTCAGATGATCCTATAAATGTAGTAAATAATATTAATGTTATTAGAAGTAATTACGTAACTCTGGCTCATGGATTTGTTTATTTAGCATTAATATTTTATCCCTTGTTTATTATTCTAGTTCCAAAATTTCAAGAAGCCTATTTATCAACATGTTTACTTTCATTAACGGTACTTTTATATACAAATGCATTTGGCTATAACACATACTTATTAGCAAGGAATTATGAAAAGGTTGTTTCTAAAATTTCTTTATTTAGTTTTTTATTAAATATTTTTATTTCATTAGGACTTGTTTACTTCAAAGTTAGATTTGAAATTTTAATCTTTGCAACTATGTTTTCATATTTATTTTATGGTTACTTATGTGTTTATTTCGGTGGGAAAAGTCTAAATCATAATCTATCTTTTGTTAACATTTTTCTTGATTTTCTTCCTTTTAGATTATTAATTCCCTATGTAAGTGCAATTTTTTTTGTTATGCTAGGAGAACCTTTTTTTAATTTTATTCCTTTTTTTATTTTTATTACACTTAATTTTAACTATTTTAAGGAAATATTAAAAACTCTTAAGCAAATTGTTAATAGACCAGACTTTATAAATATTTAGTATAATTATGAATCAAGATATTTTTTATCTTAAAGAAATTGTTAATAAAGAAAAAGAATTAGATATTTATAGATATAGAGTATTTGGTATCCCGTTTTGGAGGATAGTAAGATTTATTATAAGAACAAGATACCTTAGTTTAAAAACAGGTTTTCAATATAATACCACAAAGAAGAACTTAAGTTTTAAATTATTACTAATAAACTTTCTTGTCTCATTTTTCCAATACTTAGTGTTATTCTCTAAAAGAAAGCGATACGAAAATATTGTATTTGCATTCCCTCGGTTACAAAAGTTAGGAGACCAATATATTGATAAATTTACAGATCCTATTGTTGTTGAGTCAAAAATAAAAAATAATTGCATCATTTTCCAACGACCTTTAGCTGGTAATCATAAAGAAAATCGTATTAATTCTGAAATTGCTGTTAAAACAGACTTTATTGAGGTTACTTCTAAGATATTAGGAATGATTTTATTTCCTTTTATAGGATTATTTTATTTTCGAACTTTGATTGGAGTATATAAAAGTTCTAAAGAATATTTTTTACTTAAACATAAACACATATTATTTTTTATTTTAACCTTATCTAATTTTTCTTTCTCGTTTTGTTTTCATTATATTTTATTTAAAAAGTTAAAGCCGAAGAGAATTTTTTTAGTTGATAGGGAGATTTTTTTCCCAATCATTCTTGCATGCAAAAGATTAAAGATTAATGTATATGAAATTCAACATGGAGTAACTCATGGCGAAACCGCAGTATACTCAGGTAAGTATGATGAGTCTATCGACCCTGATTTCTTTCTAGCATTTGGAGAGGCCTGGATAGGGCCTCAATTTGGAATGCCCCTCGATAGAATAATTAATATTGGATGGGCTTACAAGGATTATATTAAAGGTCGGTATTATAATATCCCTGTTACTGAGAATTCTACACTCGTTATTTCAGAGCCTCATATAACAGAAAAAATTATATCGATTACAAAAGAATTAGCTCTTTTACATAATAACATAACCTTTCATATAAGATTGCACCCCCAAGAGAGTTTGAACGATAATCATAAGAATATGTTATCTGGAGTAGATAATATTTTTATACAAGATAATACTGTTGAATCTACCCTCGCAATTATGTCGTATAAATTTCTGCTTGGAGAGAACTCTTCTGTTTTGTATGAAGCACTTAGTTTTGGAAAAAAAGTTGGGAGAATTAACTATGGTGGGTTGTTGCCAGAGTTAGTTGAAGGTAATGTAATAGATGGTTTCTATTATTTAAATGGTCCTAATGATTTCAATTTTTTTATTAATAGCTCAATAAATACAGAATCTAAAGTAGATAATTTAGCATACTCCGATTTTGATAAGGATAAGTTTAATTCATTAACATAGTTTATAATTAATATTTTTAATTTATGGCTAAAATATTAGTGACGTGCGTAGGCTCAGGTGTTGGTCAATCAGTTGTAGATTCTTTAAATCTAAATAATGGCCATACAATTATAGGAATAGATACCAATAGAAATAACTATGGGCATCATTTCTGTGATAAGTTTTTTATTGCCCCAAGTTTATATTCTGATGTTTATTTTGACTTTTTGCTTGATTTATGTGTCAAGGAAAATGTTGATGTAGTAATCCCTGGGCACGACCATGAGCTATTGCTTATATCGAAACAAATAGAATTATTTAATAACAAGGGTATTGAGGTAATTGTATCTACACCAGAGATTATTGAGATTAGTAGGGATAAATATGTCTGGTATAAATTTTTTAGTGAAAAGGGTTGCCCTATCGTTCCTACATATCGTCTTGCAGAATTTAAAGAGAATCCAGTTTATGATATTTTCCCTGCCATTGTTAAGCCAAAAGCAGGTTCCGCATCTCAGGGTATTTCTATTATTGATAATTTTGATCAACTGCAATATCTTAATGATGATGATATAATTCAACCATATTTGTTTCCTTTGGCCACAGATGAGAACTATGAAACAATTTTAAAGGCTGTGAAAAATCATAAATTTGTTCAAATGTCAGAAATATCTATTCAATTAATTTTTACAAAGAATAGTAAATTTTCTGGTATTTTTATTTCACAGAATTCTTTAAAATCAGGAATCCCTGTATTTGTAGACCCAATTCAGCCTAATGATTTTGAATATATTGAGGATATTATGAAATTTGTCCCTATTCTTGAAAAAAATAAAGCAAGAGGTCCTGTAAATATACAGGGAAGAATTACGGAACGAGGATTGATCTGTTTCGAAATGAATATGAGATTTACAGGTATAACAGGGAATAGGGCTCAACTTGGCTTTAATGAGGTAGAGTTTTTAATAAATAACTATTTAAATAAAAGTGTAAGGTTATTAGGATATTCTAAGAATAAATTGGGTGTTCGACAGGTTGCATGTACAACTATTCCAAGATTAGATAAGGATTTAAAATATAAAAGAATTTTTTCTGTTTATGGAGCCGATGGATTTGTAGGATCAACATTTGTTTATCTCTTATTAAATAATGATTTGTGTGATAAGGTTCATCTTATATGTGCACAAAAGTTTTATGATAAAACAGTAGGGATGTTTAATGATCCAAGAGTTGAGATCTTTTCCGAAAATGATTCATTAATTGAAACTGTACTTTGTAAATCAGATGTAGTTGTGAATTTTGCGAGCGCTCTTGCATATAATCCAGAGAAAGAAATTTTTGATGCTATTATTTTCCAATATAATCAATCTAGAAAAATTATTAAGGCGAACGTCCCATTAGTAATAAATATTTCTTCGCAATCAGTATATGATCAATTCGATGATATTGCAAAGAATGAAAGTGGAAAGATAGAATTATCAAATGCTTATGCTTTTCAGAAGTATATTGCAGAATTGTTTTTTGATGAGTCAAATCAAGTTTCTCCTTCGATGAAAGTCATTTCACTTAGGTTTCCAAGGATTGTAGGATGTCATTACTCTGGTGTAAAACCAAAAGGTTTTTTTGTAGATGTTATTGATTCATTGGCAAATGATCGAGAAGTGAGCATTCCATATCCTAATAATAAAGTTAACTTAATTGATGTACGTGACGTTTTTGCTGCAATTATTCATCTTGTTAGTTTTGAGGATTGGAGTTTGTTCCCTAAGGTTATAAATGTAGGTTGTGAAAATATTACGATCCAGAATTATTGTGAACGTGTGATAGATAAACTTCAATTTCATAATAAAAAAAATCTATTGAAAATGGCAGATTCAAATGATATATCATCTTCTTCAATGATAGATGACTCATTATTTAGAAACAAATTTGGATGGAGTAATCAATTTAATATTGAAGATATCATAATTGAATTTTATAACAAAATAAAGCAATAACATGAATATAAGAAAAGCATTATGGAATTTTTATAGTTCAATTTATCCATTTTATTTAAGGAAAATTTATAAGATGGATATTGGTAACGGAGTAATAATTTCATATAAAGCGAACTTAGATAAAAGCATTAATCCTAAAGGAATCCATATTGGTGATTTTACATGGGTATTAGCTAATTCATTTATATTAGCTCACGATCATAGTCGTGGAATTAAGACTGATACATATATTGGAAGTCATTGTGTTATTGGAATAAGTTCTATAATAATGCCGGGTATTAAAATTGGAGATCATGTTGTTATTGGAAGCGGAGCCGTTGTTACAAAGGATGTTGAAAGTAATTGTATTGTAGTTGGAAATCCTGCAAAAAAGATTAAGGAAGGAGTTCATTTAAACAATAAAGGACAGATAGTTGAATATTTATAATTAATTTCATATATGTATAAATTTTTTTTTAAAAGAATTATTGATGTTTTAGTTTCA